>Ga0316204_10002317_pt1 | contig 43971 bp, 43 predicted proteins | sample 6monrhotite_MG_2_FD_205661 | JGI IMG/M metagenome (GOLD analysis project Ga0316204, IMG submission 205661) | Microbial mat bacterial communities from mineral coupon in-situ incubated in ocean water Damariscotta River, Maine, United States -... | ecosystem: Environmental > Aquatic > Marine >... | reverse complement strand
GATTTTAAAGGAGTTTACGATGAAATGAACAACACAAATAAGATAAAACAAATATTAAACGGAATACCACTTACAAAATAGAACACACCTATGGAAAATTCAAAAGAGATGAGAACTTGGTTGGATGATATGGCATTGCCTCATCCTTTAGTTATTGCAGGTCCTTGCAGTGCAGAAACAGAAGAACAAGTTTTAAAAATAGCTCATGAGCTTAAAGATACAGATGTTAATTACTACCGAGCAGGTATTTGGAAACCAAGAACTCGACCAGGTAATTTTGAGGGGGTAGGGGCAATCGGTCTCAAATGGCTTCAAAAGGTAAAAGAAGAAACAGGACTGAAAACAGCAACTGAAGTAGCGAACAAAGCCCATGTAGAATTAGCATTAGAACATGATGTTGATTTACTTTGGATTGGTGCTCGCTCGACAGTGAGTCCTTTTATTATGCAAGATTTAGCTGATGCTCTTGAAGGAACTGATAAAATAGTTTTGGTTAAAAACCCCGTAAATCCAGATTTGGCTCTATGGTTGGGCGGAATAGAAAGACTGCATACTGCTGGAATTAAAAAGTTAGGAGCAATTCACAGGGGCTTTTCTACCTATGAAAAAACAAAGTATCGTAATATTCCGGAATGGCAATTGGCCATTGAATTCCAAAATAGATTTCCTGATTTACCATTGATAAACGATCCTTCACATATCACTGGTAAGCGAGATATGATTTTTGATGTTTCACAAACTGCATTGGATTTGAATTTTGACGGTTTGATGATTGAGACCCATACCGATCCAGATAATGCATGGAGTGATGCCGCGCAACAGGTAACCCCTAAGACCTTGGTTCAAATAATGGAAGATTTGAAAATTCGTAAAGAAGATAATAAAGAAGCGGAGTACAACGCTAAATTGAGTAATCTAAGAGCTCAAATAGACGTAATTGACAATCAACTTATTGATACTTTAGGGAAAAGAATGAAGGTTGCTGATGGCATTGGAGAATTAAAAAAGCAGAAGAATGTTGCTGTATTGCAATCTAATCGTTGGAATGCCATTTTAGGTAAAATGATTTTAGAAGGGGAAAGCAAAGGATTAAGCGAAGAGTTCGTTTTGAGAATGTTCAAGGCAATTCATCAAGAATCTATAAATCATCAAGAGAAGATTTTAAAGGCTTAGAAGTATAACACAAATATTAAAATACCATTTCGAAAGAAATGGTATTTTTTTTGATTCAAATTGTAACAAATTGTCTAAAAAGACATCTTTCTAAAAACAAAAACACACTACAATGAAAACAATAATTACGATTTGTCTAACATTAGTTATGCTAACAAGTTTTGCCCAGAGAAAAATTGACAGAGAGGTAGGAGATTTTAATGAAATTAAGGTGTTTGATTTAATTGAGGTCAACATGATTCAATCTGATGAAAATAGAATCATGATTAAAGGTAGAAATACGGAAGATATAAAATGGGCTAATAAAGATGGTGTCTTAAAACTGCGTATGCAATTGGATAAGAAATTTACTGGCGAAGACACTTTTATTGAAGTGTATTATAGTGATGTTGATGTTATCGATGCCAATGAAGGTGCTCATATAACATGCAATGAAATGTTGAAAAAGACCAAAATTGAACTTCGCGCTCAAGAAGGAGCGAAGATTACAATTGGTATGGATGTCGCTGTCGCCGATATTAGAGCTGTAACTGGGGGCACGGTTCAAGCTTCAGGCTTGGCAGAGAATCAATCCATTGTTTTGAACACAGGTGGAATTTTTGAAGGCCGTGATTTAAGAACTTCAATCTCAGATGTGAAAATATCTGCAGGTGGAGAAGCCGAAGTTTTTGCTTCTGACCGAGTGGACGTTAATGTAAAAGCTGGTGGTGACGTTACCGTTTATGGTCAACCCAAAGAAGTGAACAAAAAGACTTTTGTGGGCGGTCGGGTGAGAGTTTTAGATTAAAGGATAAGAAATTAAAAATAAAAAGCCTCTCAGTAATGAGAGGCTTTTTTAATTTGGAGAAAGAAGAATTTACTTTTTGAAAATATATCTGGTAATAAAAATACCTTGGTTATCACCTTTACCTGCGCTTTCAACAGCACTGGTTACAAAAGCAAGTTCCCAACCATTAGCAACCATATCATTGATCATAGAAGACAAAAGAGCATCATTGGCAGCAATATTCTGAAAACGGATACCACCAATATTAAAAAAGTTCAAGAGTTTCGTTTCTTCAAAGTTTTTTACGCGAATTTCACCTCTTTTAGATTTGTTTCTGGTGTTGTCTTCATCTGTTTGCACACTGGTATATTCACGATAATCCTTGTCCTCAAGGGCATTTACAATTCTTGACCTACCCAATCCATTAGGTACAATAGATTCTACACTGGTGATAACTTTGAATTCTTGCGCATTCATTTCAAAAGTTGCAGCTAAAGCAATAATGGCAATAAAAAATACTTTTTTCATAATTGATATGTTTTTGTTGATTACGACTTATCAATTTTAATACCATTTTTTAAGAAAAGAAAATTGTTTCTTTGTTATTGTATGAATTGTTATCAACATAGTGCCTAATGCAGGGAATCGTGTATAAATCTACAGGAAGCTGGTATACTGTAAAATCAGAAGCTGGTGATTTTTATGATTGTCGTATAAAAGGAAAATTTCGCATACAGGGAATAAAGAGTACTAATCCGATTTCAGTTGGTGATAAGGTTATATTTAAATTAGAGAAAATTGGTGACGAAGAAGTTGGGGTCATTACTGAAATTAATGACCGTAAAAATTATATCATTCGTAAATCGGTTAATTTATCCAAGCAGACCCATATAATAGCAGCTAACCTTGATCAAGTATTTTTATTGGTAACCCTGAATAATCCTGTGACCTATACTAGTTTTATTGATAGGTTCTTGGTAACTGCCGAAGCGTATGAAATTCCGGCAATCTTACTTTTTAATAAAGCAGACACCTATAGCAGTGAAGAAAAAAAAGAAATTGCGGTTCTTTTAAGTCTTTATCGAAAAATCGGTTATCAATGCATTGAATTATCTGCTAAAACGGGCGAAAATGTCAATGAAGTTAGAGAACTAATGATAGGTAAGACCAGTATGTTCTCGGGTAATTCTGGTGTGGGTAAGTCTACATTGGTAAATGCAATCGAAAAAGACTTAAAGCTTAAAACAGCTGAAATTTCTGAACAACACCTTCAAGGGCAGCATACCACAACTTTTGCTGAGATGTATGACCTTTCTTTTGGAGCTAGAATAATAGATACCCCAGGTATTCGAGGATTTGGAATTGTGGACATGGAAAAAGATGAAATAGGAGATTATTTTCCTGAACTTTTTGCCTTAAAAGAATTCTGTAAATTCAATGATTGTTTACATGTTGACGAACCTAAGTGCGCGGTAAAAAAAGCATTGGACGCCAATGAAGTTGCTTGGAGCAGATATAGAAGTTATTTACAAATGGTTTTAGGTGAAGATGAAAATTACCGTATTGATATTTATAAAGCTGATTCATGAGAGCTGTCGTTCAAAGAGTTTCTAAAGCGAGTGTTACCGTTAAAGGGCGCATTATCTCTGAAATAGAAAATGGATTGTTGATTTTGTTGGGAATAGAAGATTCAGACAATCATGATGATATTTCTTGGCTTTCAAGAAAGATAGTCAATCTTAGAATTTTTAACGATTTAGAGGGGGTAATGAACTTATCATCATTAGACGTAATGGCAGAAGCCATTGTAGTAAGTCAATTTACGTTGCACGCTGCAGTTAAAAAGGGGAATCGCCCATCTTATATAAAAGCTGCTAGACCTGAAATTGCGATACCAGTTTATGAAAGTTTTGTTACTCAGCTAGAAACAGACTTAGGAAAAAAAGTAGGAACTGGAATTTTTGGTGCTGATATGAAAGTAGCATTATTGAATGATGGACCGGTCACTATACTTATAGATACTAAAAATAAAGAATAAATAATCTCAAATCATTTTTTAGCCCCTCGTTACAAGAAACCTCATAGATATTCGTTATTTCTTAAACCTAGCTGACCACTGAATGCGTTTATTTTATATCTTTTTTATTACATCCTATTTATTATCTGCTCAAAATCAAAACTATAGCGTTGGTACTATTGATGAAGGGTTATTGAAAAACGCTGATGCGGTTGTCCGTTTGGATGAAACGATAGTGACTTTAGAAGCATTTAATTTTATGCAAATTTCTTCTAAGCGAGCGGTAACTGTTCTTAATGAGAATGGTCAAAAGCATGTAGATGCTTACGCGTTTTACGATAATAACAGTAAAATTAAAGATCTTTCCGTGATTATATATAATAGTGACGGTAAGGAAATTAAAAAAGTAAAAGAGAAAGATTTTATTGATCAGAGCGCTTCTGGAGATGGAACCCTGTATTCTGATTCACGGATTAAGTTTTTACGTTATACTCCAGTAAGTTATCCTTATACTATTGTTTTTGAGCACAATTATACTACTGCAGATACTGCTTTTATTCCAACTAGGTATTTTTTAGATGGCTATAGGGTAAGTGTAGAAAACAGCAAGTTTATTTTTGAGAATCAAAATAAAGTTCCTTTTCGAAAAAAGGAACAAAATTTAGTTTCTTACAATGTTTTAATCGAAAATAATGGAAACCAACTAAAATATAGCGTATCAAATTTAAAGGCAATTGAAGCTGAAGACTTTTCACCTGAATTGAGAGACTTTACTCCATCAGTAAAGTTTGCATTAGAAAAATTTCATTTAAAAGGTGTAGATGGCAATGCAAAGACATGGGATGAATTCGGTAAGTGGATTTATAATGCGCTTTTGAACGGTCAAGCTACCTTAGATGAATCAGCTATAAGTAAAGTAAAAACTCTTGTTGAAGGAGTTCAGGAACCAAAAGAAAAGGTTAAAATAGTCTATGAATATGTTCAAAACAACACAAGATATATTAGTGTTCAATTGGGTATTGGAGGTTGGCAGCCCATAAGTGCAGAAGAAGTTGATCGCGTAAAGTATGGTGATTGCAAAGGTTTGACTAATTATACAATGGCGCTATTAAAAGCAGTTGGTGTTGAGTCATTTTATACGGTTGTTTATGCTGATGCCAGCCAGCGTAGTCTTGACGTTGATTTTCCTTCACTACAGGGTAATCATGTTTTTTTAAATGTGCCGTTGGCAGATGATGAGATATGGTTGGAGTGCACCAGCCAGGTTGTACCCGTAGATTATTTAGGAACCTTTACAGATAATAGATATGTTTTAAAAGTGACTCCTAACGGCGGAGAATTAGTGAAGTCAAAAATCTATAAGGACGAGCAGAATGGGCAATTCTCGAAAGCAGATATTACAATTTTTGATGATAATACGGTAAGTGTTGACGTTAAAATAAGTAGTAATGGAACTCAGTATGACCAGAAATTTAGATTGCCATTTAAAGATAATCAAGAACGTGAAAAATATTACAAAGAATACTGGGGCTATATAAATGATATTTCTTTAAAAAACATTTCTTTTAATAATGATAAGGACGTAATTGAAATGAAAGAAACTATCTCACTTTCTTCAACTAGTTATTTGTCAAAAGCTGGTGAAAAAGTTTTGTTTGCACCAAATATGTTAAATAGAAATTCTTTCGTACCAAAGCGATACCGAAATAGAAAACATGACATTATAGTGAAAAGAGGATATTTAGATGAAGATGAGTTTAAGATAACACTTCCAGATAATTACAAAATTGAAACATTGATTTCACCAGTAAATATAGTTACTGAGTTTGGTGAATATTCTTCGAGCATAGAAAAAATTAATGAAAACCAACTTTTATACAAACGAAAACTTTTGATAAAATCAGGTACTTACCCTGCAGATAAATATGAAGATTTTAGAGGTTTTAGAAAAAAAGTTGCGCGAACTGATAATTCAAAAATAGTATTGATAAAAACCTAAGTCATGAAAATAAAATTATTCCCAATTGCTTTTTTAATGATAACTTTTTTTGGTGTTCAAGCACAAGAGAGCAAAATTAAGTTTGGTAAAGTATCTGATGAAGAAGTTTTAAAAAAGAATCATCATCTTGACAATGAAGCTGAAGCGGCTATTCTATTTAAAAAAGAAAGACTTTTCTATGAGTATAGCGGAAATGAAGGTTTTAGAACTGTTAGAGATGCTCATTATAGAATCAAGATTTACAAAAAATCAGGCTTAGATTGGGGTACATTCGAGATTCCATTGTATACCTCAAGTTCTAGTGAGGAAAGAATTAGCCAAGTTAAAGGGTATACCTTTAATAATGTGAATGGCAAGGTGGAGGAGACAAAACTAAAAAAAGATGGTGTTTTTAGGGAAAATGTCAGTCGTCACAGGAATAAGGCTTCTATTAGTATGCCCAATGTAAAAGAGGGAAGTGTCATTGATTTAGAATATCGCATTACGTCAGACTTATCAGGTCACATGGATGAGTTTCAATTTCAATACGGAATACCAGTTGATCATGTCGATATTAGTGTGGAAATACCTCAGTATTTTATTTTCAAACGTCATGGAAAAGGATTTTTTCCACTCGATGTAAAGCAATCGAGAAATAACCGAAAAATGACCGTTCAGTATAGGGAAGAAAATGACCCTGGAAGACTAAATGGGGGCAACCGATCATCAAATCTTGAGTTTTATGATAATGTATATAAAGTAGCTTCAAATAATATTCCTGCTTTAAAAGAAGTTGCTTACACAGATAATATTGATAATTATAGAAGTGCCATAAAATTTGAATTGGCTTCTACTCAATTTCCTAATAGTCCTTATAAAAATTATAGCAAGTCTTGGGATGATGTTGCCAAGACTATTTATCAATTCGATGATTTTGGAAATGAATTGAAAAAACAGCGATTTTTCAAAGACGACATTGATAAAATTATGGGCAGTGTTTCAGAACGACCTCAATTGGCAGCAGCTATTTTTAATCATGTCAAAAATAAAATGAATTGGAATGATTATAATGGTGTTGGATGCGACAAAGGAATAAAGAAAGCTTATGAAGAGCAATCAGGAAATGTTGCCGATATAAATTTAATGCTTACTTCAATGTTACGGTATGCTGATTTTAAGGCAAACCCTGTTTTGGTAAGCACTAAAACCCACGGTATTCCCCTATTTCCTACCACTGATGGTTTTAATTATGTTGTGGTCGCTATTGAAAATAGTAATGGATCTATTGATTTGATGGATGCCACTGAAAAAATGGCGGCAATTAATATTTTACCAAATAGGACTCTAAACTGGAATGGTCGTTTGGTTAGAGAAGACGGTTCTTCAATGAATGTCAAAATGGTCAATAAGAAACCATCGAAAAAAATTATTTTCATGAATGCTGAACTAGCTTCTGATGGCAGCGTTTCAGGCAAAATGCGAACCCAAAACACAGGTCATATTGCTATGGGTTACAGAAAGGCTCATAAAAATGAATCGGTAGAAGATATCATGAATGAAATGGAAGATAAGTATGTAGAAATGGAAGTTGACGAATTACAAATAAAAAATGAAAAGGAATATAGTAAGCCCATCACGGCGTCTTGTACATTTTTCAAAGAGAATCAGACTGAAATCATAGATGGTAAGATTTATTTTAAACCTGCCTTGTTTCATGCTATAAATGAAAATCCTTTTAAGTTAGAAAAAAGGGATTATCCTGTAGATTTTGTTTACCCTCAGTCTAAAAAGATAATTGTGAACTATAAAATCCCTGAAGGATACCAAGTAGAATCAATTCCCGAATCTTCTTCACTTGCTTTGCCAGATGGTTTAGGAGTTTTTCATTACACTTTTAAACAAAATGGCAACCAAATTCAGTTTAGTACCAACACAGATATTAATCATAGCTTAATTCCACCGAATTATTATGCATCTTTGAAAGAGTTTTATAACCAAATGGTTATAAAGAATAATGAAAAAATAGTTTTGTCTAAAATTTAGACCTATGCAAATCGAAAATGCTCAAAAGGAGGTAGACAAGTGGATAAAAAATCACGGGGTTCGATATTTTAATGAACTCACCAATATGGCACAACTTACCGAAGAAGTTGGCGAAGTTGCTCGTATTATAGCCCGTCGCTATGGCGAGCAAAGCGAAAAAGAATCTGATAAAAATAAAGACCTAGGCGAGGAGCTCGCAGATGTGCTTTTTGTGGTTTTGTGCTTGGCCAATCAAACAGGTATAGATTTACAACAGGCTTTTGATAAAAAGTTAGATTTAAAAACAAAGCGTGATCATGACCGTCACCACAATAACCAAAAGCTCAAATAAACTTATATTTGGGCTTTTATTTTTTACTTAAATAGGTCATATTGAAACTCCAACTCACTGCTCCTCAAAGCAATTTAATTAATTCTAAGATTCAAATAACGGGTTCAAAAAGTGAAACCAATAGACTGCTATTGTTGCAAGCACTTTTCCCTAATCTAAAGATTGAAAACCTTTCAAATTCTGATGATGCGCAAGTCATGCAGAAAGGATTGAAAGTTTCTAATGGAACGGTTGATATTCATCATGCTGGAACGGCAATGCGCTTTTTGACTTCTTTTTTTGCCTCACAAGAAAACAAAGAAGTTATATTAACGGGCTCAGACAGAATGAAAGAGAGACCAATAAAGGTTTTGGTTGATGCCTTGAGTGATTTGGGCGCTGAAATTGATTATGTGAAAAATGAAGGTTATCCTCCAATAAAAATTAAAGGAAAGAAGCTGTCAAAAAGTAATGTGAGTTTGCCTGCAAACATAAGTAGTCAGTATATTTCATCACTACTGCTTACAGCACCAAGTCTAGAAAATGGTTTGATATTAGATTTGGTTGGTAAAATAACATCAGTTCCCTACATCAAAATGACATTAAGTCTGCTTAATGAACTAGGTGTTAAAACTGAATTTAAAGGAAATCAGATAAAAGTCTATCCCAGTAAGACCGTTTTAGAAAAGATTTTAACTGTTGAATCAGATTGGAGTGCTGCAAGTTATTTTTATAGTATTGCTGCTCTTTCAGAAATAGGTAGCAAAATCAAACTGTCATCTTATAAACAAAACTCGCTGCAGGGTGATAGTGTTCTTTCTGAAATCTATAAAGTTTTTGGGGTTGAGACCTTATTTGAAGAGAATTCAATTTTACTTAAAAAGTCAACTGTCCTTAAATATGAAACTTTAAACTTAGAACTTTCAAACGCTCCCGATATCGCCCAAACGATAGCAGTTACCTGTTTCGGGCTTGGATTAGGTTGTCATTTGACAGGACTTCATACTTTACCCATTAAAGAAACTGATCGTTTAGCTGCAATGAAAACTGAACTTGAAAAAGTTGGAGCGGAAATAGAAATTACAGACGAAAGTTTGACCTTAAAGCAAGGAGGTCAAATGATTTCTGATGTAGCTATTGATACCTATAACGACCATAGAATGGCAATGGCATTTGCTCCGTTGGCATTAAAGATTTCTTTAAAAATGAATGATGCCGAGGTAGTTTCAAAATCATATCCCGACTTCTGGAAAGACATGGAGATTATTGGAATAGGAATAAAGAAGTTTTAGAGATGAATTAAATGCTCATTTACTTGACAACCCCTATACTCAGATTGTATATTTGCCGTCTTTGTAAAATACCCAAAAAACGTATATGAAATTATCAAACTTCAGTTTTGAACTCCCAGAAGATTTATTAGCAGAATATCCAGCCGAAAACCGCGACGAATCAAAATTAATGGTGATTCACCGTGAGACCGGTAAAATTGAGCATAAGATGTTCAAAGATATGATTGACTATTTTGATGAAGATGATGTGATGGTGTTGAACAATACCAAAGTTTTTCCTGCCAGATTATACGGTAATAAAGAAAAAACAGGAGCACGTATAGAGGTGTTTTTATTGAGAGAATTGAACGAAGAACAACGTCTTTGGGATGTTTTGGTAGATCCTGCCCGTAAGATTAGAATAGGAAACAAATTATATTTTGGTGAAGATGAAAGCTTGGTGGCTGAGGTTATTGACAATACCACTTCAAGAGGTAGAACGCTTCGTTTTTTATATGACGGATCATATACTGATTTTAGAAGAAAATTAAGAGAGCTTGGTCAAACACCTTTACCTAAATACATTAAGCGTGATGTAACGCCTGAAGATGAAGAACGTTATCAAACTATTTATGCTAAGCATGAAGGTGCAGTTGCTGCACCAACGGCTGGTCTTCACTTTTCAAAGCATTTATTGAAAAAATTAGAAATCAAAGGAATTGATTTTGCAGAGGTCACGTTGCATGTTGGTTTAGGAACATTTAATCCTGTTGAGGTTGAAGATTTATCCAAGCATAAAATGGATAGTGAAGAATTGGTTATTGATGAAAAGGCCACAGAAATTGTAAATAATGCCAAAGCAAAGAAGCGTAGAGTATGTGCTGTAGGTACAACGGTTATGCGTGGTTTGGAAAGTGCTGTTTCTTCGGATCATAAACTGAATACATTCGAAGGGTGGACCAACAAGTTTATTTTTCCTCCGTATGAGTTTAGTATAGCTAATTGTATGGTGACTAACTTTCATTTACCAAAGTCAACATTATTAATGATGATTTCTGCTTTTGTAGGTCATGATTTAATGAAAAAGGCTTATAAACAAGCGATTTTAGAGGGCTATAAGTTCTATTCTTATGGTGACGCAATGCTAATTTTATAAAATAATCGTATTCCCGTTTTTTTGGAATAGTATTGAATCCCGATCTAGAAATCGGGATTTTTTATTACCCTACCTTTGTGCAAATGGAACAAGTTAAGAAAGACATACGCGCGCTCACTAAAGAACAGTTACGTGAGTTTTTTGTTTCTAATGGTGATAAAGCCTTTCGCGGAAATCAAGTATATGAATGGCTTTGGCAGAAATCTGCACATTCTTTTGAAGCTATGACCAATATTTCAAAAGAAACCCGTGAAATGTTGGAAGAAAGTTTTGTTATCAACCATATCAAGGTTGATCAAATGCAACGCAGTAATGATGGTACTATCAAAAACGCGGTGCAATTGTATGACGGATTGATTGTGGAATCTGTTTTGATACCAACTGCTTCAAGAACTACGGCCTGTGTTTCAAGTCAAGTAGGCTGTAGTTTAGATTGTAAATTTTGCGCAACTTCTCGACTTAAACGTATGCGTAATTTGAATCCTGACGAAATCTATGATCAGGTGGTTGCAATTGATAATGAGAGCAGGTTGTATTTCGACAGGCCTTTAAGTAATATCGTTTTTATGGGCATGGGTGAACCCTTAATGAATTATAAGAATGTATTGAAATCTATTGAAAAAATCACCTCAAAAGAAGGATTGGGTATGTCTCCTAAACGAATTACAGTTTCTACTTCTGGAGTGCCTAAAATGATTAAGAAAATGGCAGATGAAGAGGTGAAATTTAATTTAGCGGTCTCCTTACATTCTGCAATTGATGAGGTAAGAACATCTATAATGCCTTTTAATGAAAATTTTCCTTTAAAGGATTTAAGAGAGGCCTTACAATATTGGTATACTAAAACCAAAAATAGAATCACCTATGAATATGTTGTTTGGGAGGGAATTAATGATACGCAAGCAGATGTTGATGCGTTAGTAAAGTTTTGTCGTTTCGCACCATCAAAAGTAAATATCATTGAATATAACCCCATTGATGATGGAGCGTTTCAACAGGCATCTAACAAAGCTATTGCCATGTATCAAAGAGTATTAGAAGCAAATAACATCACCGTTACTGTGCGCCGCTCTCGAGGTAAAGATATTGATGCCGCATGTGGGCAATTGGCAAATAAATCATAATTAAAAGCATTGCTATTGCTGTATGACCCCAGTTTCAGTGGCTCTGCCGAAAACTTTTTATCAACCTATTCTAAGAATTGCTTTTTACCTACTTTTGACTATCAAAATCAAGCAAACCATAGTATTTTCTAATTGAAAGTAGCCGCTCAAATACGGGAACCCATTGAAGAAGAAATGGAACTTTTTGAAACTAAGTTTCGAGAGTCTATGTCTTCGAAAGTGGCACTTTTTAATCGTATTACATATTATATTGTCAACAGAAAGGGAAAGCAAATGCGCCCTATGTTTGTCTTTTTAACGGCCAAATTACTTAATAATGGCAAAGTTAATGAGCGAACTTACACTGGGGCTTCAATTATTGAATTGATTCATACCGCTAGTTTGGTGCATGATGATGTGGTAGATGATAGTAATAAAAGACGAGGCTTTTTCTCTATTAATGCCCTTTGGAAAAACAAAATTGCTGTCTTGGTTGGAGACTTCTTATTTTCTAAAGGTTTGCTAACTGCACTAGAAACTAAAGATTATGACTTATTGCACATTATTTCAGAATCAGTAAAAGCAATGAGCGAGGGCGAATTACTTCAAATTGAAAAAGCCCGAAGATTAGATATTACGGAAGAGGTTTACTACGAAATTATCCGCCAAAAAACAGCAAGACTTATCGCATCGTGTTGCAGTATGGGGGCGGCTTCAGTCAAACCTGATTCAGAAGAAATACAGATTTTTAGAAAATTTGGGGAATTGTGTGGCATGGCATTTCAAATTAAAGATGATCTTTTTGATTATGGAAGCGAACAGATTGGCAAACCCACAGGTATTGATATCAAAGAACAAAAAATGACTTTACCTTTAATTTATGCTTTGAATACTAGTACAAAGGATAAAAAAAGGTGGTTAATCAATTCTATTAAAAACCATAATAAAGATAAAAAACGCGTAAAAGAAGTTATCGCTTACGTAAAACAGCAAGGAGGCTTGGATTATGCGGTTAAGAAAATGCTTGAATTTAAAGACGAAGCATTATCCTTATTAGATGAGTACCCAGATTCTGCGTATAAATCATCATTAACTCTAATGGTTGATTACGTTGTAGAAAGAAAAAAGTAAGACTTTTCAGTAATTAGTTTTTAGTGAATAGTTTGTAAAGGAAGAGCAATTTTTTTTTAGGCCTGATGAATGTTTTTTACTTTCCAAAACCCAAAACCCAAAACCCAAAACCCAAAACCCAAAATTCAATTTTATAAAAAAATTGAGTAACCAGACAACCATTTTAGATTTACCCTCGTCTATCTTTATAGAAGACAAATTGAACACCTTTGAAAATTATTTCTATTTATAGTAATGAAAAGCAGTTGCTGAAGAAGGCAATAGCTGGTAATCGACAGGCACAACAAACTATTTATGAAAAGTTTGCGCCTAAGATGTTAAGTGTTTGCCGGCGGTATATAAAAGATGTACAGTTTGCAGAAGATGTAATGGTCAATGGTTTTGTGAAAGTTTTTAAAAACCTACAAGCTTTTGAACATAGAGGAAGTTTTGAGGGATGGATTCGCAAAATTATGGTTCGCGAGAGTATTTCTTACTTGAGGAAAAAACAATTTGTAGTTTTTGATGATGAAGTTTTTGAAAAAAACCAAGTTCTGAGTTCTGAGCATAACTCCATATTAGATATAGAACATGTACAAGACTTGATAGATAGTTTGCCAGAAGGATATAAAATGGTATTTGTCTTGTATGCTGTAGAGGGTTATAAACATCATGAGATTGCCAAAATGCTAAAGATATCTGAGGGCACATCAAAATCGCAGTTGTTTAAAGCACGTAAAATGCTTCAAGAAAATTTAAAGTTAAAGGGTATTTCATCTCGAACTAAGTCTCGAGGGAATTAAGATGATATGATTTTCGTTTTCGCGGAAATTATAAAAAAGTAAAAGTAAGATGGATAAGTTAGAGAAACATATTAGGGAAAAACTCCAGAAAAGGGAAATAGAACCCTCGATGGATACTTGGAACAAAATAGAGGCACAGCTAGGAGGAGTTGAGTCGAAACCAAAGAACGGAAAAGTATACTGGTATGCCATTGCTGCTAGTTTTATAGGGGTTTTATTAGTGTCAATTGTATTCTTTAATAATGGTTTAGAAAATGAATCAGTAATTCAAGTTGTTGATGTAGTTAAAGAAGATTCAAGCAATATTAAACCCGAGAAGAAGTTGCAAAACAAAACTTCCTCAGTTGAAGAAACGGTTGCTCAAGAAACGCTTAGTATTCCTTTAAAAGAATCAAAGAAAGAAGCTCTAAAGTTTGAAGCGCCCATAAAGAATGATTTTGTGCTTAATGATTACAAAGAAAAAGAGGTGTTAGTTGAAGAAAAAATAAGGAGTGGCGAGCAAGAGTTATTTGATAACAAGTTGAACCAGCTTTTAAAAACAGTGGTGAGCATGGAACAGCGTAATATAGCTGTAACTGATGCTGAAATTGATTCTTTGTTGATGACAGCACAACGTGAATTATTGACTGATAAAGTATTTCAAGAGAATGGAAAAGTAGATGCCATGGCTTTATTGAATGAAGCAGAAGATGAACTTGATAGAACCTTTAGAGGACAATTATTTGAAAAACTAAAAGACGGCTTTTTCAAAGTACGTACTGCGGTAGCCGACCGAAATAACTAATTATTCATCAATCAATCCAACTCATCCGAATCCTTGGTTTTTAAAACTAGGGATAGGGTAAGTAGGGCTTAAACTTAAATTATCATGAAAAAACTAAGTACATTTTTAGTAGCCTTATTATTGGCTTTTATTACGCAGAATTTGTCAGCACAGAACGATGCTTACAAATCAAAAATTGAAAAATTGGAGAAGCAGAAAGCCAGAATAACTGCTCAAGAAAAAGATGCTCTAAAAATTGAAATTAAAGGCGTCAATGAACAACTTGAAAGAGGCGTAATAACTTCTGAAAAGGCGCAAAAGCTTAAAGAACAAGCGGCAAAAAAAAGAGCATTAAATATTGAGAATAGAGTTTCTATTATTGATAATCGTATTGCTTTGCTAGAAAGAAATGATGGTGTTGTAATTACTGATATGATGTCAGAGAGTGATACTTTGGTTGAAGACCAAATAAGAATAGGTGTAGATATTAATGGAAAACCTGCAGAAGAATTCTTTTTTAGCACTAAAAATTGGAAAAGAGATTTGAAGTATGATCGGCGCACTTATTCTGATTTTGTCATAGCAATAGGTTTGAACAATGCGCTTATAGAAGACCAGTCATTGAGTGATTCACCATACAAGATTGGAGGGAGTCGTTTCTTTGAAATGGGATGGCAGTGGAGAACTCGGGTTTTTAAGAATTCTAACGCCCTAAGATTCAACTATGGTTTCTCTTTTCAATTTAACGGGCTGAAACCAAATGACAACCAATATTTTGTTGAGAATGGAGATCAAACGGAACTACAAGAATTTCCGTTAGAGCTAAACAAGTCAAAACTTAGAATGGATAATCTAGTGTTCCCAGTTCATTTGGAGTTTGGTTCTTCTAGAGTTAGGGAAACAGAAAAAACGATACGCTATGATATTGATAGAAGCTTCCGATTTGGAATCGGTGGTTATGGAGGATTCAACATAGGTACACGTCAAAAATTGAAATATTCTGAGAATGGCAATCGAATAAAAGAAAAATTCAAGAGAGATTATAATACGGCTGATTTAATCTATGGTTTAAGTGCTTACGCGGGTGTTGGAGGTACGCAATTATATGTTAAGTATGATTTAAACCCAATATTTCGAGATGCTCTCATTGAGCAGCGAAATATATCTTTAGGTGTTCGGTTTGATCTCTAAGTAAATATGGTCACTATTACATTAAAGAATGTAGCTGTTGTTTCATTTCAAATGTAAACTCTTCTTTAGAATATACTTTTTTACAATGGGAACATTCCGCAAAACGGGATGTTCCTATTTTGAATAGCGGAATCCAAAATAAATGAAAATAGTTAGGTTGTAAAACTGCCTTTAGTGTTGCTGTTTGCGAACAATGGGTACAACTACTGTTTAGTAGTTTTTGAGTTTTTTGTTTTCCTCTTTTAGTTCCAAAGAATAAAATCATGGTAATTACTAATTAGCTATTTATTGTAGATGTTTTGCTATCAAAGAATGAAAATGGTGCACCCCTTTTTCACGAGTTGGTGAAAACCTACCAGTGTTGTAAAATCTAGATTTGAGCCCTTTATGAACGCCCTCAACCACAAATTCATCTTCTCGTTCTACTTTGTCAAGCAATGCTCCAGCACCTTCATTTAGTTTGGTCTCATCGTATACATAAGTCAAAAACTGTACTTTGGTCTTATCTTTTGAAATAGGGTTAACAATGTTTACTGACAATCCCCATGGATAAAAGTTGAACATCATATTCGGAAAAACCCAATAGTAATAGGCTGCAACAGATTTTCCATGGTCAGGATGATCATGTGGAAGTTCAAAGACTTCTTCACCTCCACTTGAATATCCTATTTGTAGATTGACATAATCATAAACTTCAGTAGTGTAACTGCTGTAATCTAAGGTCGTATTCAAATCTTCATGAACGAATGGTATGTGAAAGCCCTCTAGATAATTATCACAGTATAAAGCCCAATGGCAATTCACGATATAATCTTTGCTCAGGGTTTGGTCAAATTTAAAATTTTGAATGGGTAAAAAACTTACTCGTTCGTCTAAAACAGTAGTGATTTTATTGAAATCGAACGAAGGTTTAAGATTTACAAAGAGATGGTCTAACCAAGTTTTTATTGAAAACCTATACAAATCATCGCAAGGTCTTGGAAAGTCCTTTGCATCTTCAAATTCTGGCATAGCCTTAAACGAGCCATCTAAATGAAATCGCCTGCCATGGTACATGCATTGCAATTGATTTTGTTTGCCAGGATGATGAACTACCAAATTGCCACGATGGGTGCATACATTGCTGACACAATGCAGCACATCATTTTCATCTCGAATAATCAATAGGGGTTCATCTAAATATTTTTCACTTAATACCAGAGGAAAAACTGTCTTGGTTAAGGGTGTGATAGAAGCCATGTCACCAATCCAATGCCAACAGGTTAGAAAAACCTTTTCCTTAAGATCTTCAAAAATAACATCAGAACTATAAAAAGCTGCTGGAAGTGTTTCAGCTTGGGTGATATCAGTAGCTATGGTAAACTTTTTCATTGTTGCTTTTTTAAGTAGACATATGCAGGTATTCCTAAAAGTAAGAGTAAAAATCCAAGAAAAACAATCTCTGCGCCACAACCTATTACAATCCACAGTGAAAATAAAAACGCCAGACCAGTCAAGAATAGTGTTTTTTGATTTCTTTTTTTAACTACTAGGGCTAAGGTCGCAATTGAAAACAGGTAGGGTAATAGCACAGACAAAGTTGATAATTTCATCATGTATGAAAAGGCTTCCACTAAAGTTTTTGAATAATTACAGAGCATCAAAATGGTTGCTAAAACACTTGAACAAATAATACCCAATATAGGGGAGCCGTTCTTGTTTGTTCTTTTAAAAAACTTAGGAAATAAGCTGTCTTTAGCAGCTGAAGCTGGTATTTGTCCTTGAATCAATATCCATCCATTTAAAGCACCCATTGTTGAAGCAACAGCGCCAAATGCTACAAGGTATTTGCCTGTATTACCCCAAATTTCAAAAGCGGTATCTGCGAAAGGTGCCGTAGAATTCGCCAATGTTTCAGGAGGTATAATTCCAATGATAACAATAAAACTTAGAATATAGAGAATAGTGGTAAAAACCGTTCCGAACAAGGTTGCTTTTTGAATGGTTTTCTCAGGAGATTTTATAGAACTGCCAGGCACGGTAGCACTTTCCATTCCCAGAAAAGCAAAAAACGTCAAAGTCGTTACAGCGGTTATATCTGGTAGTATGGAACCAGATGTAAATGGAAAGACAAAAGCCTTAGAAAAATCTACATAAAACACACCAACTATTATTAAAAACGCAATTGGTATCACTTTTAAGATGGTCGTCAATACTTGAACGGCACCGATGGTTTTAATGTCCTTAGAATTGACCCAAGTAAAAAACCAAATAAAAAAAAGCCCTGTTAGACTAGAAAGAAAGGTGCTGCCAGTTAGTTCAGGAAAGAATGCACCTAAATAACCGACAAGGGCAACGGCTATCGCGGCATTGGTACACCAAATCGATATCCAATAGCCCCAAGCCACTAAAAATCCAGCAAATTCGCCAAGACCGATTCTTGAATAGGCATACGGACCACCATTTATTTGCGGATAAAGCTTACTTAGTTTTCCAAAAACCAGGGCAAGCGTCAAAGCCCCGATAGAGGCCAAAATCCAGCCTATAATACCTATGCCTTGGTAAGCTGCCATGGTCGCAGGGAGAAGAAAAACTCCTGCACCAATCATATTACCTATTACAAGGGTAACAGAAGGCCAAAAACCTATTTTTTTGCTCAAAGTTGATTGTGTTTGGTAACGCTATTGGTGTTTAGTATTTTTAAAGTTAGCTATTATAAATGGAGTAATTGAAAGTCTCACTGCCTGAGCTCACTTTCTAAACTTAAGTTTTACTATATTGAATTTCTAAATTTGACTACTTTTATCAACTGCATAAAAAAGACTATTTGATTTCAAAAACCACCATAGATAATGTATATGAAACCGCTCGTTTAGAAGAGGTTATTGGTGATTTTGTACAGTTGAAAAAGTCAGGTTCTAACTTTAAGGGCTTGAGTCCTTTTTCTGATGAGCGAACCCCTAGTTTTATGGTATCACCTGTCAAACAAATTTGGAAGGATTTTAGCAGTGGAAAAGGGGGTAATGTGGTTGCTTTTTTAATGGAACACGAACATTTTAGCTATCCTGAGGCTATTCGATATTTAGCGAAGAAGTATAATATTGAAATTGAGGAAACTGAGCAGACAGATGAGCAGAAAGAGCAAGCCAATGAAAGGGAGAGTATGTACTTGGTATCTGAATATGCTTCAAAACATTATAGCAATACCCTCTGGAATACCGAATTGGGTAAGGCTATTGGCCTTAGTTATTTCAAAGAAAGAGGTTTTACTGATGAAACTATCAAAAAATTTGGACTTGGATATAATCTGGACCAGTGGGATGCTTTTACAAAAAGTGCTTTAGAAGATGGCTACAAACTAGAGTTTCTTTCAAAAACTGGTTTAACAATAGTAAAAGAGCAGGCCGACGGTGAAACTAGAAAGTTTGACCGTTTTAAAGGGCGAGTGATGTTCCCTATTCACTCAATGAGCGGCAGAGTACTAGGTTTTGGAGGTCGAATATTGACCAACGATAAAAAGGCGGCCAAATATTTAAATTCTCCTGAGAGCGATATTTACCATAAAAGCAAGGTTTTGTATGGTATTTACTATGCCAAACAAGCCATTGCAAAAGAAAATAATTGCTTTTTGGTTGAAGGATATACCGATGTTATTCAAATGAATCAGCGAGGCATTGAAAATGTAGTTGCTTCAAGTGGAACCGCGTTAACGCCAGAACAAATACGATTAATCAATAGGCTTACAAAAAATATAACAGTTCTTTTTGATGGAGATGCTGCAGGTTTAAGAGCCTCACTTCGTGGTATTGATTTAATCTTAGAGCAGGGCATGAACGTAAAAGTTTGTTCCTTCCCTGAAGGTGATGACCCTGATAGCTTTGCTAAGAACAACGCTTACGAAGACGTCGTTTTATATTTAGAAGAAAATGCCAAAGACTTTATTCAGTTTAAAACGTCATTGTTGGCTAAAGAAGCTGCTAATGATCCTATAAAGCGGGCTGATACCGTTCGTGATATTGTCAATAGTATTGCAAAGATTCCAGATAGAATTCAGAAAGAAATCTACATTCAAGAGTGTGCTAAAATCATGCAGATTTCAGAAGAAGTTCTTTATAATACACTCGCTCAGATTGACAAGAAAGAGGTTTATGATGCCAGTAAAAAAATAAAACAAGAACAAAAGGCGTTTGAGGTTGTCAAGAATAAAAACGTAATTGAAAAGGTTGATGTTCAATTTGAACTCGAACGTAAAATAATAGAATTGCTGTTGCTTTATGGTAGTCAAAAGCAGGAGTTTGAAGATTTGGTTTTAAAGGAGTCTGAAGAAGGCGATTTGGTTTTAGAACCTGAGGTGACAGAGTCGAAAGTTTACGAGAAAATTTATTTGGACCTACAAGAGGATGAGATAGAACTATCGAACGAAAACTTCAAGAATATTTATTATCGCTTGATTGAAAATTTAAACGCTTCAGAAGAGTTTTCTGTCAAACTTTTTTTATCCGAATTAGATACTGAAACCGTTCAAGAAGTTTCTTCTATTTTAATGGAAGAAGAGCGCTATGTTCTTCATGATTGGGAGCGAAAGGATATTTATCCTAAAAATAAAGATAATGGTATCGCTCAGTTAGTTAGTGAGACTATTCTTACTTTGCGCTGTAATTTGATCAAGGGGCGTATTGCCAACTTACAAAAGGATACAGAGGCAAAGACCGAAAATCAAGAAGTTTTAGAGGAGATTATGAATTACCTACAATTGAATAAGCTTTTAAATGCCAAATTGAATCGGGTACTTGCATAAAAAACAAAAACCCCAGAATTTCTGAGGTTTTTAATATTCAATATAATTTTATTTAATACAATTCTAAGGCTTTTGCCTGTTGTAATAAATCAACAAGATTGTCTACGTTCAATTTACGCATTAAACGTGCCTTGTACGTGCTTACTGTTTTTTCGTTAAGGTTAAGGCCTTCTGCAACTTCTTTGTTTCTTTTACCGCTGGCTAGAAGTTTTAATACTTCTACTTCTCTTGTAGAAAGTTTTCTAAAGAATCTTCTTGGTTTCTGAGTACTTTCATCAAAAGCAAGACGTTGTGCCAGCTCATTTGTAATAAACATATTGCCTTCGGCTACTTTACGAATAGCAGAAATAATATAATCAACATCAGCTGTTTTAGATAAATAACCAAATGCACCTGCTCTAATAGTACTTAATGCATAGACATCTTCAGATTGTCCGCTATACATCAAAACTTTAATGTTTGGATATTCTTGTTTTAATTTTCTTAAGGTGGCAATACCATTGATTTCAGGAATATCCATCTCTAGCATAACAACATCGGGAGAAATTTTTTCTAAAGTTTTAAAAAGTTCGGTGGTTGTTGACGCATCACCGATAACTTCAAAATCGGAAGTTGCATTTAGAACTTGTTTGATTCCAAGTCTTACAATGGGGTGACTGTCAGCGATTAATACATTGATCATTGTGGTAGATTTTACTTTAATTTGTTTAGTTAAAATAGTGTTTAGTACTTAAATGCTTACAAAGTATGCAGGGCAAGTTAACTATTTTGTTGTACAAATTTGTAATTTTTTTCTTAAAACCACAGAATCTTTAAGGTTTTATTCGTTTTAACAGACGTAATCAGCGTTGAGTGGTAACTTTTAGTGAATCAGGCACTTCGCAAATGGGTATAGGGATCATCTTATGTTTATTTGCAGTATTATACCTTTTGTAGATTTTAAATACTTCTTTTTGTCTGTCAGAAAAGTCTTCCACGGTTTTAGCTTCATCATCCATCTTCATGGCCCATTCTAATTCTGGGTAACTGGCACCAATCTGATCCTCATCCGTTCTACTGTCACCCCAAAGTCCATCAGTGGGTGCTGCCTCAATGATTTCTTTATTGACTCCTAAAACGCGTCCAATTTCCCAAACTTCAGATTTTAGTAAATCAGCAATTGGGCTTAAATCTACACCTCCATCTCCATATTTGGTGTAGAAGCCTACTCCAAAGTCCTCCACCTTATTCCCAGTGCCGGCAACTAGATAACCGTTTAGGGCAGCAAAATAATATAGTGATGTCATTCGTAGTCTTGCTCTTGTATTGGCCAATGACATAAAACGCTCTTCTTCATTTTCAACTTCCGGAAAAGCAGCGACCAAACTATCAAATACAGGAGTAAGTTGAACCATCTGACGATTAACGTTCTTAAAGTTATCCATAAGCCAGTTAATATGGTTGTCCGCTCTGCTTACTTGGTTCTTGCCTTGGTGTATGGGCATTTCAAGGCAAAGCAAGTCCAATCCGGTTTTTGCACATAGGGTAGAGGTTACCGCCGAATCTATTCCGCCAGATATTCCAATTACAAACCCCTTGATATTCGCCTTGTTAGCATAATCCTTTAACCAATTTACAATATGGTCTATGACCTTTTCTGTTTGCATAGCTATCTTTTAAGTTCAAAAATTTACCTTTGTGCTTTGTAAATTATCTCAGGGCAGGCCCATGAGGTATTCGTTAGAAAAAACTTTAAATTTTCGAGGCAAGCCCCGGAGCATTCAAATCTCGATTATCGAGTAAATTTAAACCGTCGCATGTTAAAAATGAAGTGGAAACTAAAATTCTTTTTGATTTCGTTATTGATGCTTTGTATAAGTGCATGTGAAGAAACGAATAAAACTGCTGATGAAGTAGCTAAAATTCCTATTAATCTTGAGCTAACAAGATTTGACCTAGAATTCGCAAATGCTTCTCCGAATGATATTCCTAGTTTAAAAAACAAATATCCGTATCTGTTTTCACAACAATATTCAGATAGCGTCTGGATTGCAAAATTATCAGATACTTTACAAATACAACTACAACAAGAGGTTAAAGAAAATCTTGGGGATTTTACTATAGAAGAAGAAGGAATTGAAAACCTGTTCAGGTATATCAAGTATTACTTTCCATCATTTGAAGCACCTAAGGTGGTAACCATTATTTCTGAAGTGCAATATGAAAATCGAGTAGTACTTGCTGATAGCCTTTTATTAATTGGGGTAGATAACTATTTGGGCAGCAATCATAAGTTTTACGCAGGTCTGCCCAATTATGTGGCGCAGAATTTAGATAAGACATACATCACATCAGATATTGCCAGTGCTTTTGCCAAAACGGTAAATCGATATCCAAGAAATCGGACATTTCTTTCTAGAATGTTGTACTACGGAAAAGAATTGTATCTAAAGGATAAACTATTGCCTGACACGCAAGATTATCAGCGAATTAATTACACTAAAGAAGAAATAGAATGGTCTAATGTCAATGAAGAACAGATTTGGCGGTATTATATTGAACGTGAATTGTTATATAGTACGGATTCAAAATTAGATCGTCGGTTTTTAGACCCTGCTCCATTTTCTAAATTTCAGTTAGAATTGGATAGTGAGTCACCCGGCCGTATTGGTCGTTACATGGGCTGGCAAATAATAAGGGCCTTTATGGATAAGAACCCAGAAGTTACCTTGATAGAACTCTTGGATATTCCGGCAGATGATATTTTTAAATTAGCAAACTACAAACCCAAAAAGTAAATGGCAGTTGAACATACTTCAGAAATAAGGTTAACAGTAGGTCTTGATGAAAATCGAGTACCTGAAGAACTAAATTGGTCAGCAGAAGATGGCGGTATTGATAATGAAGATGCCAAGGCCATGATGCTCTCGGTTTGGGACAGCAAGAACCAAGAATCATTAACAATTGACCTTTGGACGAAAGATATGCCTGTAGATGAAATGAAAATCTTTTTTCATCAAACCTTGGTGACCATGTCAGATACCTTCATGAAAGCGACACAAGATGAAAAAATGACGGCTACCATGAAGGATTTTTGCGACTATTTCGCTGAAAAGTTAGAGTTGAAAAAGTAAATTAACGTAAATAAAAATATAAGGTTTCAAAAAGCTATGGCTCCTCCCCTCATTTTCGAGGGGAGGTGGTTTGTCCACCTAATTGTGGAAAAATCGAAGGGGTGAAAACGCAAATTTTTGGAATATTCATTATCCCTTATAAAAATTATTTCTTAAACTGATAATGCCCAATAATCTTAAAATCGAAAAGGCAATCTTGTAAAACTTGACCAGCTCCAATATTGTGAACAATCAGGTTTCTTTTCCCAAGGCGATTTTTCTGACTGCTTACAATACCAATATGAGTGATAGCACCACCTAAATTCCAACAAACGACATCGCCAGGGTGATAATCTGAAGCTTTTAGGGTTATAGGTAATACGGTGCCAAAACGCTCAAAAAATACCATAAGGTTAGGTACGCGCCTATGGTCAATATTTTTGTCGGTATTTCTAAGTCCCCAAATAGTAGGGTACTTGTTGAAATGAGCAGCCATATCTTCATGAACTTCTTTTTGCAAGTCGATATTCAATTTACGATAGGCTCGTATAACCACATCGGTGCAAACCCCTTTACCTACTGGCACATCTCCATTTGGATAGCTGATGGAGAAATAGGCAGGGTCATAGGTCACATTGTCTTTGGTCAATGTCAATGCAGAGTCGGCCAGTTGTTCAAAAAAACTATCTTGAGCGACAAGGCAAAAAGTAGCCGAGATAAAAGTCAAAAAGAATAGTACAATGCGCCTCATTTTAAATAGGCTCATCGAGCTTTTGAAATTGTCGTTTATGTTCGCTGTTCAGTTCGAGTTCGGTTTCTATTTTTTCTGCCTTGGGTCTTTGCATAAAAAGGAATAGTATTAAAACTCCCCCAATAGTGAGGTACAATAGATTACCAGTTTGACTAAACCAAACAATATTCAAAAAAGCAGGACCTTCTATCAGCGCAAATTTGATTAAAGATGCGGTTTGGTATCCAGCAAGTTTAGCTTGAAGGGTTTCGTGATTTTTCAAATTCTTGATAAATAAGTTGAATAGAAACTTACTGGCAAAAATTCCTCCCAAAGCAATTAAAGGAAAGACATATATAAAAATATCATTTTGAGTACCGTTAGTAATTAGCTCAGTATTCATGTAGAAAATGACTCCTGTCAAAAGAGGACCTAGCACCATGGCAAAATGGACTATAGAAAGTGTTTTTATAAAGTTACGTGGGGTTGTTTTCATAATTATTTTTTTGCTAAAAAAAATGCCGTAGGCGAATGTTACAATGGTCTTAGCTATGATTTCGCATAGGAATGAAGCTAATTATTATTAAGGTTCTTTGTTTTTGTGCTATCATCACGCTGAATTATAGCTGTTTTTGTACGCCGTTTTTTCAATTCGGTTTGTAACGAGTCAATCGTTTTAGTCAACCTTTCTATTTCAATTTGTTGATTGTCAATTTCGCTATCCTTTTGATAGTTCAAATATGTAAAAACACAACCATAAATAACACAAACTCCACCAATGATTGAAAATGTTATTTTAATATTTTTTTCAGCTTTAATTCTACTATTTGCTTTGTTAATTGACCTTTCGAATGATGAATAGGATTTGTACTTTTTCATCATTTCGATTCCGTCATAATGAATATAAACAGAATATTTGTCATCTTTTTTTGGTGTCGCCCAGCCTCCTTCGATTATTTAGTCTCCAATCGATTCTATTAATCGTCTGTCGGTTACTCCAAAATATTTTTCGCAAGTCGTAATCAAATTCCAAAAGTTATTTGGATTGTCTATTAGGTGATTTATTATTTTATCAAATAGTTCTGTTCGTGTCATTTTTCAAATGGCATACAACTTGCAAATAAGTCCGTAAAATAAAGATTTATTTTCCCCAAAAGGTATATAACAGCTGTATTTTTATACTATGAAAAAGAAAACCCAACAAAAAATAGTATTTGTTTATAATGCCAACTCTGGAGCTCGTAACGCGATTATGGACAGTATGCAAAAAGTTTTTAACCCTTCTACTTATGATTGCAAATTATGCGATATTACCTATGGAGTAGTATCTGAAAACCGCACTTGGAAGAAGTTTCGCCAAGAAAGCAATAACCAAATGAGCTTTTTGCATAAAGATGAGTTTACTAAAAAGTATGCCAGTAAGTTTGGGTATAAGTTTGAATTTCCTATTGTGTTGTTGGAAGGTGAAAATGGCCTAGAAGTATTGGTTTCATGCAAAGAAATGAACGAGTTAAAAACTGCTCATGGACTGATTCGTTTATTAAAGGAAAGAGTTTAGGGTTTAAAAAAAAGCTGAAGGCACAAAGCGTTCAACGTAGGGCGCTTTTAAATCCCTGATTTATTTCATCAATATAGGCAAGTAGCTCATCTTTGCCGATATGATTTGTTGATGAGGTCACAAAATGCTTCGGCGCTTCTTCCCAAACGGTTTCAAGCAATCGTTGTAAATACACATTTACATGGTTTTCAATCGCTCCGGGTTTTAACTTATCGGCCTTAGTGAAAATAATTGCAAAAGGAACACCATTGGTGCCTAGCCACTCCATAAATTCCATATCGACGGGTTGTGGTTCGTGACGAATATCGACCAAAACAAAAGCACAGACCAATTGCTTACGCTTTTCAAAATATTCGGTAATATATTTCTGAAATACTTTTTTGTCTTTTTTGGAGACCCGTGCATAACCATAACCAGGTAAATCGACCAAAAACCAATTTTTATTGATCTTGAAATGATTGATAAGTTGTGTCTTGCCTGGTCGACCAGATGTTTTTGCCAAACTTTTTCGGTCAACCAGCATATTTATCAACGAAGATTTGCCAACATTAGACCTGCCGATAAATGCATATTCTGGTATGATATCTTTTGGGCACTTTGCCACATCAGAATTACTCATTACAAATTCTGCAGAAGTGATTTTCATTTTTAATAGACGTTAGACTGTAGTTTTTAGACTGTAGATTTTTCTAATTTCCATTAACCATTTTAAAATCCACGTTTCTCAAGCCAAGCATCAAGAATGGTATTGAATTCATCTGGGTGCTCCATCATGGGTGCATGCCCACATTTTTCAATCCAGAATAAGTCTGAGTCTGGCAATAATTCGTGAAACTCTTTTGCAACGTTTGGGGGTGTAACGGAATCATTTTCACCCCAAATGATGCAAGTTGGCGTCTGCATTGCAGGCAAGTCTTTCGACATGTTATGGCGAATGGCACTTTTGGCAATTGCCAATGTCTTCACCAATTTCATACGATCGTTGACTGTTGCAAATACTTCATCAACAATTTCTTTAGTGGCAACTTCGGGGTCGTAGAAAACGTCTTGTGCTTTTTTCTTGATGAATTCATAGTCGCCACGTTTTGGGTACCCATCGCCCATGGCACTTTCGTATAGACCAGAACTTCCTGTAATGACTAAAGCTTTCACCAAATCAGGATACATTTTGGTGTGTAATAAACCAATATGCCCCCCTAGGGAGTTTCCTAATAGAATGACATCTTTTAATTTTTTATGAGCAATAAAATCTGCTAAGAATTTGGCAAAGTTTTTTACCGTGGTTTTAAGCATTGGCATATCATAGATAGGTAGCTCTGGTACCAAAACCTGGTATCCTTTTGGTGGAAAAAAGTTGGTAACACCATGAAAATTACTCAAACCGCCCATCAGTCCGTGTAGTATGATAATTGGCTTTCCTTCACCAATTTCGATATATCTGAACTTTCCTTCCTTAATGATTTCTTCCTCCATCTAATTCGTTGGGTCTAGCGTGCCAAATATAGGCATTTCAAATTATTAAAAATTGCAAAATCAATGTGGTGAAAAGTGGTAATTCTAATTCTGAGTATTGATTTCTAAAGTTTGAAAAAACCTAAGGAGAAAACTGAAATGCAATTTTTAGTGGAGATTTAGCGTTAAAATTATAGATTTTATTAACAATCGTGTCTTTATGTGGAGATATGTGGAGATAAAATCTATATATTTGATTTTAAATAGTTAAAACGTATTCATACTAATGGACTTGATGGGTCAATTTGATTGCAAAGCTGATGCTAAGGGAAGGGTGACATTACCCAACTCCCTGAAGGGGCAGCTTATGCCAGTGATCAATCAAGATTTTGTGATTAAAAGAGCAGTATTTCAAGATTGTATTGAACTTTTTCCAAAAAGTGAATTCGATGTTTTGATGCAGCAAGTAAGAGCAAAAAAGAATATTAGTAGAGACTATGATTTGTTCTTTAGAAAGTTTACAGCAGGTATGAAGCCAGACCTTAAGGTTGATGCTGAAACAGGGCGTTTTCAAATACCAAGAAATCTGATTGAGTTTGCAGGTATTACGAAAGAGGTGTCATTGCATTGCGCTGATGACCGAATTGAAATTTGGGATAAAGCAAAATATGAGGCCGTATTGCAAGAGAGTGAAAATACATACGGCGATGTAGCTGAAAATATTTTTGCCATTGATGCCAAAGAGGTTAAGAATGGGTGATGGGTATCACAATCCTGTGTTGTTGCAAGAATCGGTTGATGGATTAAAAGTTCACGAAAATGGAGTCTATGTCGATGTCACTTTTGGCGGTGGCGGACATTCCAAAGAAATATTGAAGCGGTTGGGGCCTAATGGCAAATTGTTTGCCTTTGATCAAGATGAAGATGCGCTTGCAAATGCAATTGATGATGAGCGATTCATTTTGATTAATGAAAACTTTAGGTTTCTTAAGCAGTTTTTAAAGTTCTATGGCATTTTAAAAGTTGATGGAGTTTTGGCTGATTTTGGAGTTTCTTCATATCAGTTTGATAAAGCAGAACGCGGATTTTCAATTCGTTTTGACGCTGATTTAGATATGAGAATGAGTAGAAAAAATGAGCTCTCTGCCTTTAAGGTAGTAAACTACTACTCACAAGAAGATTTGGCAAAAGTGCTTTTTGAATATGGTGAATTGCGAAATGCAAATGCTATAGCGAATACAATTGTCGATTCAAGAAAAGAAAAACCAATCAAAACAACCGAGCAGCTCAAGATAGTATTGAAAAAGTTTTTGCCCAAAATGAAGGAGAACAAAATTTTGGCACAAATCTATCAAGCTATTCGTATTGAAGTGAATCAAGAGCTAGAAGTGCTGAAGTCGTTTTTAGAACAAACACCAGAAGTACTTAAAGAACAAGGTCGCCTGAGTGTTATAAGTTATCATTCTTTAGAAGATCGTTTGGTAAAACGATTTATAAGAGATGGCAGATTTGAGGGAGAAGCAGAAAAAGACTTCTATGGAAATATTGATGTTCCCTTAAAGAAAGTTGGCGGACTTGTAGTGCCATCAACAAATGAGATACGGCAGAACAATAGAGCACGTTCTGCAAAGCTTCGTATTGCGAAGCGCATTTAGTTTGAATTGTTGACTATTGTCACACTGAGCTTGTCGAAGTGTGTTAGTAGTGTAATACAAGTTTGTTCATTGCCATCTTCGTGGAAATAACAAAAAAGCAAGAGTGAAATGAAAATGAAAAAAGGATTATTGGATATTTTAAAGGGCAAGTTTTTGGTCAGCGGTGACGCACCCAAAAACTGGCTTTTTTTACTATTTGCCTCCTTTTTAGCTGCGATGATGATTTCGAGCAGTCACCAAGCTGATAGAAAAGTACATGAGATTGCCGAACTTAATGAAGAAGTGCGTGCCTTGCGCAGTGAGTTTGTAGAGACTCGCCGTGATTTACAACAATTAAAATTAGAATCATCCCTTAAAAATACGATTGCAGTCAAGGGGTTGAAACCATCTATAAATCCTCCTCAGAAAATCATAGTAAAAACAGCAGAATAGTGGCGATAAGCGAGAAAAATATCATGAATAGATTGTACCTGGTTGCAGGTGGTCTTTTGGTATTCGCCATTGCCGTAGTGGCAAAATTGGTCGATATTCAAATGGTAAAAGGTGTTGAATATAAAGAGCTCGCTATGCAAAAAACGGAGCGCATGTTTACTATTCAACCTAATCGAGGCAATATTTATGCCGATGATGGCAGTCTTCTGGCTGCTTCGGTAGCTAAATATGAGATTCGATTTGATGCCAATACGGTAACTAAAAAAGATTGGGATAAAAATATAGGTTCATTATGTGATTCTTTGGCCGTTCTTTTTGATAAGCCTTCTTCACACTATCGTCAAATGCTAAGAAAGGCGCGAGTAAATAAAAACGGTTATAAGCTGATCGCTCGTAATGTGGAGTATTTGGAATATGCTCGCATGCGCAAGTTTCCGCTTTTTAAATATGGCCCGAATAAAGGTGGGTTTATGGAGACTCATCGCGTGGTTAGAGAATACCCGCTGGGAAAAATGGCAGCACGAAGTATTGGTTATGAACGAATTGATGACCAAGGTCATTTTACCCGTGTTGGCCTCGATGGCGCTTTTGGCGCAGCATATTTAAGAGGTAATGAAGGAAAGCGTTTAAAACAGAAAAGTGCGGGTAGTCAATGGAAACCAGTAGGCTTTGATAATATCATTGAACCACAAGATGGCCGTGATATCATTACTACAATAAACACCAATATACAAGATATTGCACATCATGCTTTATTGAAGCAGTTGGAATATTATAAAGCCGATCATGGTTCTGTTGTGGTAATGGAAACCAAGACTGGAGAAGTAAAGGCAATATCGAATCTAGGGAGAACAGAAGAGGGTAAGTATTACGAAAAATTGAATTATGCAGTTGGGGAATCTCACGAACCTGGCTCTACATTTAAATTAATGTCATTGGTCGCTGCTTTAGAAGATAAAGTGATTGATACTAGTGCGATAATCGATACAGAAAAAGGGAGATGGCGAATTTATGATCGCACTGTTCGAGATACTAAATGGGGCGGCTATGGTAAAATATCAATGGCCAAAGCTTTTGCACTTTCTTCAAATATCGCATTTGCCAAAATGATTCATGAGAATTATAAGGAGAATCCAGAGAAATATGTAAACCGATTGATGAATATGGGGCTTCATAAAAATTTGGAACTGCCAATAGTTGGTGAGGGAAATCCTGTTTTACGATACCCTGGCGATAAAGGTTGGTCTGGTATTTCATTAGCATGGATGTCCCACGGATATGAAGTCGCGATGACACCCATGCAAACGTTGACTTTTTACAATGCTATTGCGAATGATGGCGAGATGGTTAAACCAAGATTCATTAAGCAGGCAAGAGTTGGAAATAAGGTTTTAAAAGAGTTTAAAAAAGAGGTTATCAACCCTTCAATATGCTCTAAAGAAACTGTGCGAAAGGTTCAAAGATTATTGAAAGACGTGGTAGAAAAGGACTACGGAACTGGACATAGACTTTATTCGAAAAGCTTTTCTATGGCAGGTAAAACAGGTACTTGTCAAAAGAACTATGTGGCTAAAGATCCTGATAAATTGGCCTATATTTCTTCATTTGCTGGATATTTTCCAGCGGATAATCCTCAGTATTCTTGTATTGTAGTAATTCATGAACCAGATAAGAGTGTTGGTTACTATGGTGCTGATGTTTCAGGTCCCGTATTCAAATCATTGGCTGAAAAAATATACATCACCTCTCCAGTGGTGGATGAAGTAGTTCCTGAGAACCCTAAAGCAGAATTGATAGAAAAATCCTATAAATCATTCTATGCGCATGCACAAAAACAGTATCAAGTAGTTCCGAATTTAAAAGGAATGTCTGGTATGGATGCAATAGCAATTTTAGAGAATCTAGGTATTCAGGTAGAGTTACAGGGTAACGGAAAAGTAAAGAAACAGTCGGTTTCTGAGGGAACCAATATAAAAGAGGTTAAAAAAATTGTGTTACAACTTTCATGAAGTTATTAAAGGACATATTGTATGGGGTTAGCCTTTCTGCCGTAACTGGGGATACCAATGTTATGGTAAACAATGTGCATTTTGATTCTCGAAAAGTTGAAATGGATGATGTCTTTGTTGCTATCAAAGGCTTGATAACTGATGGGCATAAATACATACAAACAGCCATTGATTCTGGTGTTAAAGCAATTGTTTGTGAAATTATGCCTGAAATTATTGTTAATGGCATTACCTACCTGCAAGTAGATAGTGGTAATAAGGCATTGGCCATTATGGCTTCTAATTTTTATGATATGCCTTCTAAAAACTTGAAGTTGATTGGTGTTACAGGAACCAATGGTAAAACAACGGTTACTTCATTATTGTATAGCTTATTTAAAAAAGCAGGTTATAAAGTAGGATTGATATCTACTATTAAGATAATGGTGGATGATGTAGAATACAAAACCACACATACTACTCCTGATGCTTTGACTATTAATTATCATTTGCATCTGATGAGTGAAGAGGGAGTTGAATTCTGTTTTATGGAGGTTAGTTCGCATGGCATCCATCAAAAAAGGGCGGAAGGTTTACAATTTGAAGGGGCGATTTTTACAAATCTATCGCATGACCATTTAGACTATCATAAAACTTTTGCGGAGTATAGAGATACCAAAAAGAAACTATTTGATGGTTTGTCAAAGTCTGCATTTGCTTTGACCAATTTAGATGATAAGAATGGTATGGTAATGCTTCAAAATTCAAAAGCAAGAAAATATACCTATGCTCTAAAGTCATTCTCTGATTATCGAGCACAAATACTAGAACATCAGCTAGATGGTCAATTATTGAAGATTGATGAAAACGAATTATGGTCAAAGTTGATAGGTGATTTTAATGCTTACAATATGCTTGCTATTTATGCAACGGCGGATTTATTAGGCTTAGAGAAACTAGAGATTTTAAGATTAATCAGCGAATTAGATAATGTTGACGGTAGGTTTCAATATTATATATCTAAAGAAAAAATTACAGCAATAGTTGATTATGCCCATACGCCGGATGCGCTAAAAAATGTGTTGATTACTATCAATGCATTGAGGACTGGAAATGAAAACGTCATCACCGTAGTGGGGTGTGGTGGTGATCGTGACAAGTCTAAGCGTCCGGTTATGGGTCATATCGCATCTGAAATGAGTAATCACGCAATTTTTACCTCCGACAACCCAAGAACGGAATCACCTGAAAAAATTATTGAAGAAATCGAAGCGGGTGTAGAACCCCAAAATATTAAGAAGATACTGTCCGTAGAAAACAGAAAACAGGCTATAAAAACAGCATGTAAACTTGCTGCGGCAAATGATATTATTCTGGTTGCGGGTAAAGGTCACGAGACTTATCAAGAGACTAACGGCACACGTGTTGACTTTGACGACTTTAAAGAAGTTAAAGCAGCGCTCCATAATTTAAATAAATAGACATAATGCTTTACTATCTATTTGAATATTTAGAACAACAATACCAATTACCTGGGGCATCACTGTTTCAGTTTTTGACATTTCGTGCTGCGATAGCAGTATTGTTGTCATTGTTGATTGCGGTTGTCTATGGTAAGCGGGTCATCTTATTCTTGCAAGCGAAACAAATAGGAGAAAGTGTACGTGATTTAGGACTAGAAGGGCAAAAGCAAAAAGCAGGTACCCCAACGATGGGCGGTCTGATTATTATAATGTCCACTTTAATTCCTGTTCTATTGTTTGCTGACTTAAAGAACATATATGTTATCCTTTTAATAATTACCATGCTGTGGATGGGCGTTATTGGGTTTATCGACGATTATATAAAAATTTTCAAGAAGGATAAGAAAGGTCTCAAAGGAAGATTTAAAATAATGGGTCAGGTTGTTTTGGGACTAATAGTTGGTATTGTGCTTTACTTTCATCCTCTGGTGACTATGAAAGAAAAGGATAGTTCGGTAATTACCGAACAATTTACAGTGGAACGTGTTATTGGCAAAGAGAAGAAATCAGTTCGTACCAATGTGCCTTTCTTTAAAAACAATGAATTAGACTATGCAGATTTTATTTCATGGGCTGGCGAGGGAATGGAGAAATATGCGTGGTTAATATTTATTCCAGTGGTGATTTTAATAGTAACTGCGGTCTCTAATGGTGCTAACCTTACCGATGGTATTGACGGTCTTGCGGCAGGTTCCTCGACAATTATAGTATTAACTCTCGCAGTTTTTGCTTGGGTGTCTGGAAACATCCAATTTTCGAATTATCTCGATATTTTTTATATACCTCGCGTAGGTGAAACGGTGGTCTTTATTGCCGCTTTTGCTGGTGGATTAGTAGGTTTTCTTTGGTACAATGCATTCCCTGCCCAAGTGTTTATGGGCGATACGGGTAGTTTGACCATTGGCGGTGTGATAGCTGTTATAGCCATTATTGTGCGAAAAGAATTATTGATTCCAATTTTATGCGGAATATTTTTTGCAGAATCAATTTCGGTGATGTTGCAAGTAGGCTATTTCAAGCACACCAAAAAAAAATATGGTGAGGGTAAGCGCATCTTTTTGATGGCACCTTTACATCATCATTATCAGAAAAAATTATATCACGAAAGTAAGATTGTGACTCGCTTTTGGATTATTGGAATTCTATTAGCAGTTGTAAGTATTGTCACCTTAAAAATAAGGTAGCATGAATCGTTTAGTTGTACTTGGTGGAGGGGAGAGTGGTGTTGGTACGGCAATTTTAGGGAAGCAAAAGGGATTTGAAGTTTTTGTTTCTGATAAAGGAAAGATTAAAGAAAAGCATAAAAACGTTCTTGAACATTTTGAGATTGAATGGGAAGAAAATCAGCATACAGAGACTAGAATCCTGAATGCAGATTTTGTCATGAAAAGCCCTGGGATTCCTGATAAAGTGCCTTTGGTACAAGAATTAGCTAACAAAGGAATTTCGGTTATTTCTGAGATTGAGTTTGCTACAAAATATACTGATGCGACGATTATCGGAATTACTGGTAGCAATGGCAAAACAACTACTACGATGCTCGTTAATCATTTGCTTAAATCAGATGGTTTTAATGTAGGAATGGCAGGTAATATTGGAGATAGCTATGCTAAAATGGTTTCTGAAAGCACTTTTGAAAACTATGTTTTGGAAATCAGCAGCTTTCAACTAGATGGTATTATAGATTTTAAACCCAAGGTGGCCATAATCACAAATATCACTCCGGATCATTTAGATCGATATGAATACCAATTTGAAAATTATATCGCATCAAAGTTTCGGATTGCAATGAACCAAGATGAAAATGATTACTTGATTTATGATGCAGATGATGAAGTTATTATTGAGTGGCTTAAAGAACATCCTGTTCAATCCAAATTAATTCCTTTTTCGCTCGAACGGGAGCAACATATAGGAGCATGGCTTGAGAATGAAACAATTACAATACGAATAGAACCTAATAACACTTTGAAAATGAGTACAGATTTTTTAACCCTTGATGGTCAGCATAACGTGAAGAACACCATGGCGGCATCGTTGTCAGCACTTTTGGTGAATGTGCGAAAAGAAAGTATTCTTAAAAGTGTTGAATCTTTTCAAGGTGCACCGCATCGTTTAGAAAAGGTTCTGAAAATTAATCACGTAGAATATATCAACGACTCAAAGGCGACCAATGTGAATGCTACCTACTTCGCTTTAGATGGTATCAAAAAACCAATTGTTTGGATTGTTGGTGGAGTTGATAAAGGGAACGATTATACGCAGTTAATGCCTATGGTTCGCGAGAAAGTAAAAGGTATCATTTGTTTGGGTATGGATAATACCAAATTGATAGAAACTTTTGGCAATGTGGTCGAACCTTTAGTGGAAACCTTTTCTATGGATGAGGCTGTCAAAGTAGCCTATAAAATTGCAGAACGTGGTGATACAGTTTTACTATCACCTGCATGTGCAAGTTTTGATTTGTTCAAAAATTATGAGGATAGGGGAAATCAATTTAAATCAGCAATAAAAAAATTGTAAAGTGTCAACACTATTTAAAAATTTAAAAGGAGATAAAGCTATTTGGGGTATCGTTGCCCTGCTGGCCTTGTTTTCATTTTTACCGGTGTATAGTGCCAGCACTAATTTGGTTTATGTTAAAGATACTGGTACAACAGTTGGACACTTGGTCAAACATGGGGTGCTCTTATTCTTGGGTTTTATGATTATTTATGCCGTTCATCGTATTCCAACCCATTACTTTAAAGGGTTATCGTTGATTGCTATGCCTATTATTTTAATCCTTTTAGGATATACGTTGACGGTTGAAACCAATATCGGCGGAGTTAGTGCCAATCGATGGATTAAGATTCCCTTTGTCGGTATTCCTTTTCAAACATCAACCTTGGCTTCTGTAGTTCTAATGATATGGATTGCAAGGTATTTAAGTAAAATTCGAGATAAAAAAATAACTTTTAAGGAAAGTATACTGCCTTTATGGTTGCCCGTAGGACTTGTTGTTGGTTTAATATTACCAGCTAACTTCTCGACAGCGGCGATTGTTGGTGTATTGGTTTTAGTACTTTGTTTTTTAGGAGGGTACCCTTTAAAATATTTATTCGCTATTACCGGTACCGGATTGGTACTGGCGAGTATGTTTCTTTTTGTGCTATTCAAAGCCCCTGAAGTATTGCCAGATAGAGCAGGTACCTGGAAATCAAGAATTGAAACTTTTATACATCCAGAAGATGCAAGTGCCGATGCTTCTCGACAGGTCAATTACGCTAAAATGGCCGTTGCTGAAGGAGGATTGTTTGGTAAAGGGGCTGGTAAAAGTGTTATGAAGAATATTTTGTCGCAAAGCACATCCGATTTCATATTTGCAATTATAATTGAAGAGTATGGTTTGGTTGGTGGATTAGGATTGCTCTTTTTCTATTTACTACTCCTATTTAGAATCGTGGTAGTCGCCAACTCTGCAAAGACGGTTTTTGCAAAATTGTTGGTCATTGGGGTAGGACTCCCGATAGTATTTCAAGCATTTATAAATATGGCGGTTGTGGTGCAATTATTTCCGACCACCGGACAACCATTACCCTTGATTAGTATGGGAGGAACAGCAATATGGATGACTTGTTTAGCTGTTGGAATTGTATTGAGCGCAAGTGATAAAAAGCAAGAAGAACCAGATGGTTTGAATATAGATGATAATAACCCCTTAGAAATATTAAGTGGGCAGTTATAGATTTATTTTCTCTGGAGGAGGAACGGGCGGACATATTTATCCTGCGATTGCAATCGCAAACGAATTGAAGAGAAGGTTTAACGATGCTGAATTTTTATTTGTAGGGGCCAAGGATAAAATGGAAATGGAGAAAGTTCCTGAAGCTGGATTCGAGATAGAAGGACTTTGGATAAGTGGATTACAAAGGAAACTAACATTGAAAAATTTAATGTTTCCAATTAAACTGATAAGTAGTTTGATAAGAGCACACAAAATAGTAAAACAGTTTCAACCCAATGTAGCAATAGGCACGGGAGGTTTTGCTAGTGGTCCCTTATTGAAAATGGCTGAAAGTTCAGGGGTGCCTTGTGTGTTGCAAGAGCAAAACTCATTTGCGGGAATAACGAACAAGTTATTGGCCAATAAAGCAAAAAAAATATGTGTGGCCTATGATGGAATGGAACAGTTTTTTCCAAAAGAAAAAGTTGTAAAAACAGGAAATCCTGTTCGTTCAGATTTGGTTGATATAAAAGTTGACAAAAAAGAGGCGCTAAGCTTTTTTGGATTGGAGAACGATGGTCCTACGGTTTTGATATTAGGCGGTAGTTTAGGAGCAAGACGCATAAACCAATTGGTTGAGAAAGAATTGAATTTGTTTAAGCGACTAGGCGTGCAACTAATATGGCAATGCGGTAAGCTCTATTATGAGGAGTATAAAAAATACGATTCTGAAACAGTGAAAGTGAAATCTTTTTTAAACAAGATGGATTACGCATATGCCGCTGCCGCTATTATTATTTCAAGGGCAGGCGCAGGATCGGTATCAGAATTATGTTTGGTAGGTAAGCCAACACTCTTTATTCCTTCACCAAATGTGGCTGAAGATCATCAAACTAAAAATGCTGAAGCATTGGTAAAAGAAGATGCAGCCATAATGCTTAAGGAAAAAAACTTAGATAACGAATTTCAGACCGTATTTATGGATTTGATGAATTCAAAGGAAAAACAAAAATTGCTTTCGGTGAATATTCAAAAAATGGCACTGCCAAAGGCGACGGAACATATTGTTAATGAAATAGAGAAGCTTTTAAAATGAATTTGCAAGACATACATAGCGTCTACTTTATCGGTATAGGTGGTATCGGTATGTCTGCACTTGCCCGTTATTTTAAGTTTATTGATAAAAATGTAGGGGGTTATGACAAAACCCAAACACCTTTGACCGATGAACTAGCAGCATTAAATATTACAATTCATTTTGACGATAATATTGATTTTATTGGGGAGTCCTTCAAATCTCCTGAAAATACATTAGTGGTCTACACCCCTGCCGTACCACAAAATCATAGTGAACTTGAATTTTTCAAAAGAAAAGGGTATGAAATCAAAAAACGGTCAGAGGTTTTAGGAATCATTACAAAAGAAACTTTTTGTTTTGCTGTGGCGGGTACGCATGGTAAAACAACTACATCGAGTATTCTTGCCCATTTACTCAAAGAAACAAATACGCCGTTAATTGCATTTTTAGGCGGTATTTCAGAAGATTTCAATAGTAATTTTGTTTTAGAAGGTACAGAATTTTCGGTGGTTGAAGCCGATGAATACGACCGTTCGTTTTTACAACTTTCACCCAATATGGCTTGTGTCACTTCTATGGATGCAGATCATTTAGATATCTATGGAACGGGCACAGCACTTCAAGATTCTTTTAATGATTTTGTAAATAAGATTAAACCCAATGGATCATTGCTGGTTCGAAATGGTTTGCCACTTGAGGGCATGACCTATGGTATTGAAGATGATTCTGATTTCACCATAAATAACATTAAAATTGAACAGGGTACCTACATATTTGATTTGAAAACCCCGGAAGAAACATTGACCAATATTCGTTTCAATAAACCGGGTAAGCACAATTTGCTTAATGGATTAGCTGCTTTTGCAATGGCGGTACAGGTCGTTTCCCAACCGCACCGCCTAGCTGAAGCTTTGGGTACTTTTAAAGGGGTACAGCGTAGATTTTCATATCAGATTAAAGAAAAGGGTTTTGTTTTTATTGATGATTATGCCCATCATCCAATAGAAATAGAGGCAGTTTATCAGGCGGTCACGGAGATGCATCCGAATAAAAAAACTGTAGCAGTTTTTCAACCGCATTTATTCTCAAGAACGAGAGATTTTATTGATGGTTTTGCTACTAGTCTGGCAAACTTCGACCATATATTGCTATTGGATATTTATCCCGCAAGGGAAGAACCAATTCAAGGGGTTACTTCTTCTTGGTTATTGGAAAAAATAGAAAATCAGAATAAAAAGTTAATCACAAAAAAGAATTTGATTGACGAGATAAATGACTGTAAACCAGAAGTTTTAGTAACAATGGGCGCAGGTGACATCGGACTTGAAGTAATAAAAATAAAAAATGAATTGGCATATGCGAATTAATTGGAAATATATCAAATTTTCAGCATTGCTGCTGACCATAATCGGTCTTTATGGGTTTGCAGATTACCGAAGCAATACCAAAAAAGTAGAAGATATTTCTATTAAGTTTTTAGGAGACAACAACTTATATCTGACAGAAGACGCAGTTAATAAATTGTTAATACAAAATTATGGCAGCGTAAAAAATAGGGCAAAAGAACAAGTAGTTTTGAATACCATAGAGACGTTGATTTCGTCTAATGAAATGGTGAAAAATGCCCAAGTCTATCTCTCGGTTGAGGGAGAGCTTATTTCTAAAATTGTTCAGCGGAAACCAATTGGAAGGGTTGAAGGCATCTCCAAATTTTATTTGGATGATATGGGAAAACGCATGCCGTTATCACGGTATCACTCGGCAAGAGTGCCCATAATTACAGGTAAAATTACAGGTAAGAGCCTAGAGGATGCCTATGTTATTTTGGATTATGTCAATAAAGACAATTTTCTAAGAAAAAATGTGATAGGAATCCATATTGAAGATGAAGAAAAGTACCAGTTGAAGTTTAGAGTTGAAAATTTTGTAGTGAATTTGGGTGGAGTGGAAAACCTTGATGAAAAATTTAAAAATTTTATGGCCTTTTATGTAAAGGCAACCAAAGATAAAACTTTAGAAAACTACGCAGTAGTAAGTTTAGAATTTGATGATCAAGTTGTTTGCACAAAAATATAAAGTATGGAACAGGGTAATTATTCAGTTGGGTTAGATATTGGTACTACCAAAATAGTAGCCATTATTGGTAAAGAAAACGAATACGGCAAAATTGAGATTTTGGGCACAGGTAGGTCAAAAAGCCTAGGTGTTCATCGAGGTGTGGTCAATAATATCACCCAAACAATTTCTTCAATACAGCAAGCTGTTGAACAAGCCGAAGTTAATTCAGGTCTAAAAATAGGTTCTGTTGTAGTCGGTATTGCAGGTCAACATATTAGAAGCTTGCAACATAGTGATTATATCACTAGACCAAATGCAGAAGAAGTTATTGATGATGAAGATTTAGATAAGCTCTGTAATCAGGTTTATAAATTGGTGATGTTGCCTGGTGAAGAAATCATACATGTGCTTCCACAAGAATATAAAGTAGATGGCCAGTCAGAGATTAAACAGCCCATTGGGATGTACGGAGGTCGTTTAGAAGCCAACTTCCATGTGGTAGTTGGTCAAGTTACCTCCATCAAGAATATAGGACGTTGTATTAAAAGTGCAGGATTGGATTTAGGCAATATTACCCTTGAGCCTTTAGCTTCTGCTGAAGCCGTTCTAAGTCAAGAAGAGAAGGAGGCAGGTGTAGCATTAATTGATATAGGTGGTGGAACAACGGATTTAGCAATTTTTAAAGATGGTATTATTCGTCATACTTCTGTAATTCCATTTGGTGGCAATGTAATCACTGAAGACATTAAAGAAGGGTGTTCTATAATTGAAAAACAAGCCGAACTATTAAAGATGAAGTTTGGTTCTGCCTGGCCAGGAGAAAACAAGGACAATGAGATTGTTTCGATTCCAGGTTTAAGAGGTCGTGAACCCAAAGAGATTACCTTAAAAAACCTTTCTAAAATAATTCACGCCAGAGTAGTTGAGATTATTGAGCAGGTTTATGTAGAAATTAAAAATTACGGGCACGAAGAGCAAAAGAAAAAACTGATTGCAGGTATTGTTTTAACTGGTGGTGGTAGCCAGTTGAAACACTTAAAGCAGTTGGTAGAATATATCACCGGTATGGATACCAGAATTGGATATCCTAATGAACATTTGGCAGGAGATTCAGATGAGGAAATTGCAAGTCCATTATATGCCACTGCAGTAGGCCTTTTAATGAATGCTCTAGAAACCGATTCTAAAAGTGCTACCGTAGCATTAGAAAGCGAAGAACAATTTCAAGAGCATGAAGAAGTATTGGTAGGTCATGAAAATGTACAGCACAATACGGTATCTAGTTCAACTCAGCAAGAACGTAAATCAATTTTTGATAAATGGTCTGAAAAGTTGAAGGACTTTTTAGATAACGCAGAATAAAAAACACCCACAATAAAAAGCAAGTACGATGAGTAAGAACACAGAATTTGAAAATATATCCTTTGATCTTCCAAAGAACAAAAGCAACGTCATAAAAGTGATTGGCGTTGGAGGTGGTGGTAGCAATGCCATCAATCATATGTTCCAAGCAGGAATCAATGGTGTGGACTTTGTAATCTGTAATACAGATTCTCAGGCTTTGGAGAATAGTTCAATTCCTAATAAAATTCAATTAGGGGTTTCATTGACCGAAGGTTTAGGTGCAGGTGCCGATCCATCAGTAGGTGAGGAGGCGGCTATGGAAAGCATGGAAGATATCAAGACCTTGTTAGGGCAAAATACCAAAATGGTTTTTATTACTGCAGGTATGGGTGGTGGCACGGGTACTGGTGCTGCTCCGATAATTGCAAAAACGGCTAAAGAATTGGGTGTTCTTACCGTGGGTATTGTTACTACTCCGTTTCAATTTGAAGGTGCGCATCGTTGTGGACAAGCGCAACAGGGTATTGCAAAGCTGCGTGATAATGTAGATTCTTTAATAATAATTAATAATAACAAGCTCAGAGATATTTATGGAAATCTTGGGTATAAAGCAGGATTTTCGAAAGCAGATGAAGTCCTTTCAACTGCTGCCAAAGGTATTGCTGAGGTAATTACACATCACTATACACAGAATATTGACTTAAGAGATGCCAAAACGGTGCTTTCTGATAGTGGCACTGCAATCATGGGCTCGTCGACAGCTTCAGGGTCGGCAAGAGCGAATGAAGCGATTACCAAAGCTTTGGATTCTCCATTGCTCAACGATAACAAAATTACTGGTGCTAAGAATGTACTCTTACTTATAGTTTCAGGTGGTCAAGAAATCACCATTGACGAAATAGGCGAGATTAATGATTTCATACAAATGGAAGCTGGTCAAACAGCTAATATCATAATGGGTATCGGTGAAGATGATGATTTAGGTGATGCCATTGCCGTAACGGTGATTGCTACGGGGTTTAACAGCGATCAACAAGATGAGATTGTCAATACTGAAACTAAAAAAATTATTCACACACTTGAGGATGAGCAACGAGCAGTTCAGAATTTGAATAAAGAAGAGTCACTACAAACATTGAAAATTGACCAACCACTTGAAGAACCTGTAATCAAGCATCATTTGGAAGAAGAAATTGAAGAAACTGAAACTAAGATTTCTGAACCTAAATTACCAGAAATCGATTTAGTGGAAACGACCAATTATATTCGAAACTTTAATGTTTTTTATGAAGAGGTGTTGCCCGAAACTGTTGATGAAGTCGTAGCGACTAATATAGAAGATGATTTTATCATTATAGAGGCAAAGAATATTCTTAATGATATTGATGTCGTAGATCCAGAGGTAGTGTCTGCAAACCCTGTAGAAGAAGATCAAATTGCGTTTTCATTTGATATGCCCTTAAATAGGGATAAGGTTGAGGAAGAAGTCAAAGAGAATACGATTGTTTTTGATTTAACTGACGAAGCTAGAGATGTTGATGTTAACGAATATGTAGAGGTAAGTCCTGTGCTAGATTTTAACAAAGAAGGTGAAACAAGGTATAACTTGGATGAATACATGGAGTTAGAGACCCAGTTAACAGGCGCCAGGTCGGTAGCGGAAACCCATGAGCCTAAATTGGTTGAAGATGAATTGGTTTTTGAAAAGAAAACGATTAAAGTTGAGGCAGCTGCCAGTGGTGAAGGCTCAACTGGTAATGCGGATCCAATGAACAGTTCTATTAATGATATGTTGAAGGATAGAGCAGATGAAAGACGCAAGAAATTGAAGAATTTCAATTATAAGTTTCAAGGTGGAAGAAACAGTATTGATGAAATTGAAAAGCAGCCTGCGTACAAAAGACAAGGTATAGACCTAAATGAAGAATCTACAGAACAAAAAGTATCAAGAATGAGTTTGGGAGAAGATAGTAACGATGAAATTCAGTTGCGATCAAACAACTCTTTTTTACATGATAATGTTGATTAGTAGTGTATAGTTTGCCTCTATTTAATGAGGCTTGTAAACCCGGAAGTTGTAAAATTTCCGGGTTTATTTTTTTATCTTTGTACTTCTAAAATAGTTGAAAAATGAGTTTGCAAGAAAAAGTAATGACTGAAATGAAAGCAGCAATGAAAGCTAAGAATACTGTAGCTTTAGAATCATTGCGAGCCATTAAATCTGCCATACTTTTAGCACAAACAGATAAAGGTGGAGGCGGAGAACTTTCTGAAGATGATGAAGTGAAATTGGTTCAAAAATTAGTAAAGCAACGAAAAGATAGTGCTACCATATTTATGGAGCAGGGCAGAACTGATTTAGCTGAACCAGAATTGGCTCAGGTGGCAGTAATTGAGCAGTTTTTACCTGAGCAATTGACAGAAGAAGAAATTGAAAAAGTAGTGGTTCAAACTATTGATAGTATTGGTGCATCTGGTATGCGAGATATGGGAAAGGTGATGGGGATGGTTTCTAAAGAATTGGCCGGTCAAGCTGATGGTAAAACTATTTCTTCAATAGTTAAAGCTAAGCTTAGTTCATAATAAATATTTGAGTATGTTAAATAGATTCCGTCGTTTAATTCGGAATACGGCCACGTAGCTCAGCTGAATAGAGCACTGGATTTCGGCTCCAGCGGTCGGGGGTTTGAATCCCTCCGTGGTCACAGAACAATTAATTTCTTAAAAACGCCAAGTTTACTTGTGCGTTTTTTTGTTTTCTTAATTTTTAATAGTTCGTATGCCAGGAAAAGGGTTAATTAATACTTTATAATTATTTCTTATACTGAATTTTTTCATCCTCAAGGGAATAACATAGCTGACCTCTTTTTAAACCGAAAATTCGACCAGATTTA
>Ga0316204_10002316_pt1 | contig 43976 bp, 38 predicted proteins | sample 6monrhotite_MG_2_FD_205661 | JGI IMG/M metagenome (GOLD analysis project Ga0316204, IMG submission 205661) | Microbial mat bacterial communities from mineral coupon in-situ incubated in ocean water Damariscotta River, Maine, United States -... | ecosystem: Environmental > Aquatic > Marine >... | reverse complement strand
CTGCTGTCTGTGATCTCCGCGAAGACCGGCTACGCCCGGGATGAGCTGGAGCTGGACTACGAGCTGGAGGCCGACCTCGGCATCGACACGGTCAAGCAGGCGGAGATCTTCTCCGAGGTCCGCGAGAAGTTCGGCGTCGAGCGCGACGACGACTTCTCCCTCGCCGACTACCCCACCATCTCCGCCCTCTCCGGCTGGCTCACAGCGGCCGCCGCCGCGAGCCCGGCTGCTGCTGCTGCTCCCGCGCCATCCCCTGTCCCGGAGCCTGTCCCGACCCCCACGACGTTGAGCGCCGCGGCGCCCCCGCTGGTGGCCGAGACGAAGCAGACGGTCGAGGGCGGCATCCGCCTCCGCACCGCCGACGGCTGGTCCGAGCCCGCGGTCCCGCGGGTCTACGTGCCCCCCACGCGCGGCGCCTCCGCCGAGATCGTGCTGGAGGTGCTGCTGTCTGTGATCTCCGCGAAGACCGGCTACCAGACCGAGGAGCTGGAGCTGGACTTCGAGCTGGAGGCCGACCTCGGCATCGACACGGTCAAGCAGGCGGAGATCTTCGCGGAGGTCCGCGAGAAGTTCGGCGTCGAGCGCGACGACGACTTCTCCCTCGCCGACTACCCCACCATCTCCGCCCTCGCGACCTGGCTCGCCGAGCGCATCCCGGGCGCGGACGAGCGCGCGGGTGAGGTGCTGGTCGCCGAGGTCAGCGAGGATGTGCCCGTCGAGCTGCCGTCGCCCGTCGTGGAGGTGCAGCTCGTCGATCAGCCGGTCGAGCCCGGCGAGCTGCCGCCTGGCTTCCTGCTGCGCGAGCCCGTCTGGTCCGAGCGCCGCGTCACCGCCCCCGAGGGCTCCTTGAAGGGCCGCATCATCCGCGTGCTGGGCGCCGGCCGCACCGCCGCGGCCATCCGCGCCGAGATCGAGCGCCGGGGTGGCCGTGAGAAGGGCAGCCCCGACGCGGTCATCGACGCGGGCAGCGAGGCCATCGAGGCCTTCGAGTTCGCGCAGGTCATCAACTTCGCCCCGCCGAAGGACTGGATCTGCCTCTCCCTGTACAGCGACTCCGACAGCGATCCGCACCACGCCGCCTTCGAGGGCGCCCGCGCCGGACTGGCCAAGGCCCTCGGCCAGGAGTGGGAGGCGTGCCGGGGTCGCGTCGTGGAGGTTCCGCCCAAGCTCGGCGCCGACCTCGTCGGCCGGCTGCTGTGTGATGAGCTGGAGCAGACCGACAGCGCGGTCGAGGTCCGCCGCGACGGCCGCGGGCGCTACGCCCGCGAGCTGGCGCGGGTGAGCCGCCCGCCCCGTGATGCGCGCTTCGACGGACAGAACGTGCTGGTCACCGGCGGCGCTCGCGGGGTGACCGCGCGGGTCGCCCTCGAGCTCGCTACACGAGGCGCGGCCTCGCTGATCATCGTCGGGCGCTCAGCCCCCGGCGACACGCCGCTGAACGAGGCGGAGCAGCGCAAGACCGTGCGCGCCGCCCTCAAGGCCGCCAAGAAGCGCTCCAGCCCCGCCGCCGTGGACAAGGTGATGGCGCCGATGGTGCGCGCCGAGGAGGCCCGGGTCAACCTCGCCGCGATGCGAGAGGCCGGCGCTGACGTCACCTTCCGCCGCTGCGACACCGCCGACTCCGACGCGGTGGCCGATCTGATCGCCGCGGTCCTGGCCGAGCACGAGACGCTCCACGGCTGCATCCACGGCGCTGGCGTCGAGGAGAGCCGACCGCTCGATCAGAAGACCGCCGAGACGTGGCACCGGGTCTATGACGGAAAGGCCATCGGCGGCGTCGCGCTCGCCGAGAGCCTGCCGGAGAAGGCCTGGCTGCTGTCGATGGGCTCGGTCGCCGGCCGCTTCGGCAACGCCGGACAGGTCGACTACGCCGCCGCCAACGAGGCCATGGCGCAGGTCTGCCGCGTGCGCGATCGCTCGCTGCATGTGGACTGGACCGCCTGGGACAACGTGGGCATGGCGGTGCGCGGCGGCATGCGCCACCTCCTGACCGAGCGCGGCGTGCAGCTCCTGCCCGCCGCCGCCGGGGCGATCATCGCCGCGGACATGATCGGCGCGGGCCTGAGCGGTGAGGTCGTCGTCGCTGGCGCCCTCGGCGAGATGGAGCCGCCGCCGAGTCACCCCCTGCTCGACTCCGAGCGCGCCGTCGGTGGCGAGGCTCAGGCCGGCTCCGCGGGGCTGGTCGCTCGCAAGACGCTGTCGCTGGAGAGCGACCCCTGGATGGCGGACCACGCCATCAAGGACGTACCCCTGCTGCCCGGCGCCATCGGCGTCGAGATGATGGCCGCGGTGGCCCGGCGCTTCGACCCCTCACAGAACGTGACGGGGCTGATGGACGTAGCCTTCGAGAACCCGCTCAAGCTCTACCGGGGTCAGCCCGCCGAGCTGGAGATCTCCGCGCTGCCCTGGGACGGCGATCGGGTCCGCTGCGCCATCCGCACGGCGCGCCGCGCGCGCACCGGCCGCCTGCTGGAGACCGTGCACTTCACCGGCACCGTGCAGCTCGACGGCACCGAGGAGCCCACGCCGCTCCCCGATCGCGCGCTGGAGCAGTCCGGCGTCGACAAGGCCCTCATCTACCGGAAGTTCTTCCACGGCCCCGCCTTCCAGGTGGTGTCCGGGGTGGACGCCGCGGGCGCGGACGGTCTGGAGGCCCACGGGACGGTGAACCACGCGCCGATCGGTACGGGGCTGCTGGCCGCGCCGCTGATCCTGGAGTTCGCCTTCCAGGCAGCCGGCCTGCACCGGATGATGGCCGAGAACGTCATGGCGCTGCCCGCGGGCTTCGAGGCGCTGCATCTGATCCGGCCCGCTCGGGACGGTGACGAGCTGAAGGCCTCGGCGGTGCGCCGCTTCGATGGCGCCTACGACGTCGACGTGGAGGGCCCCGAGGGGCTGGTCATGGCGCTGCGGGGCTTCCGCACCGTGAACGCGGGGCCCGCCCCCGAGGGCGACGCCGAGGACGTGCCCGGCTCCAGCTGGGCCGACGCGGCCTTCGGCAACGCCGGGGTGGACGAGTCGGACGACGCCGTCGAAGAGGTGATCGACGTCGGGGAGCGCGCCGCGCTCTCCCAGCGCGGGACCGCCGCGCGCATCGCCGATCGCATCGCCGGCCGGGTCGCCGCCAAGCGCGCCGTCCGCCGCCTCACCGGCGCGGCCTTCGCGGACATCCGCGTCGAGAGCCTGCCGTCGGGAGAGCCCGTGGTCACCATCGCCGGCGCGCCCGGGCCGCGCGTCTCCATCACCCACTCGGAGGGCCGCGCCGTCGCCGTCGCCAGCCGCGATCGGATCGGCGTCGATCTGGAGTCGGTGCGCGCGCGCCACCCCTCCTTTGCCCGCGAGTGGTTCACCGAGGGGGAGCAGGCCCGCTGGGCCGACGACCCCGCCGGGCTGACCGCCGCGTGGTGCGCCAAGGAGGCGGTGCTCAAGGCGCTGGGTGAGGGCATGGCGCTGAACCCGAGGGAGATCGAGGTGCTGTCCATCCGCGATGGTGCCCTGGATGTGGCGCTGAGCGGCGGCGTCGCCGAGCATCATGCGGCCCTCGGCGGCGGCACAATCGACGCCCGGATCCTCGACGAGGGAGCCAGCCTGCTGGTCGGAGTTCGACTCGCGGCCTGACGCTGTCGCGCCGCGATCTGTGACTGAATCGTCGCTCAGTTTGGAGACACGTCGCCTCCCACCCGCTGTATGATTTGTGGGTAGGAGGCTGATGGTGAGCGACGAGCAGAAGCAGGAGGTCCAGATCGCCCGCGTCCAGCGCCCGCAGCAGGTGGTCGCCTGGCGGGCGAGCTTCGTGGGGGCCTATCAGACGATCTTCTCGGAGCCGCCGTACAACGAGCGGTTCTACCCGAGCGAAGCCCAGGGCGTGCTCCAGCAGTCGCTGCAGACGCCCGGCAACATCACCCTCTTCGGCATCCGCGGTCGCGCCTCGGTGGTCGGCTTCGGCTTCGCCGTGCCCCTGGTGAGTCGCCCAGACGTCGCCAGGCACATGCACGGGCTGCTGCCGGTGGAGCGCACCTTCTACCTGGCGGAGCTGGGTGTGCTCAACACCTTCCGGGGACACGGCCTGGGCCGCCGCCTGATCGAGGAGCGCCTGCGCCTCATCGATCGGGACCGCTACACCCACGTCGTGCTGCGCACCTCCGCCACGCGCCACACAGCCTTCGAGCTGTACGCCAACCAGGGCTTCGAGGACATCGGGGTCTACATGGAGGTCGGCTCGCGCCGGGTGGACGGCTCGGTCAGCACGGACCGCCGCCTCTTCCTCTCCAAGGTGCTGTGAGCTGACTGCTCACTCGCAGCCGAAGTCCAGCGTCCCGGCGGAGCACTCGAAGCTCTCGTTGTCTCCGTACCCGCTGTAGTCCTCCGAGGCGCCGATGAGGCGCTCCAGGGTGATGTCGCTGGGGTCGTTGTCCTCGAACTCCGAGCCCCAGTTGGAGCCGAGGGACTCCATGACGCCGTCGCCGTAGATGTGGACGCCGCCGCCGCCGTCGACCGTGGCCTCGTTGCCGGTGATGTCGCAGCTCACCAGCGAGACGAAGGCTTCATCCCCCAGGAGATCGGCGCCGACGATGAAGATGCCGCCGCCCTGCGGGGCCTGGTTGCCGGTGAAGGCGACCCCCACCGCGTCCAGCTCGCCGATAACGATGCCCCCGCCGCCGTAGATGACGGCGGTGTTGGCGCTGAACTCCAGCTCGATGAGGGAGCCGAAGGAGCTGCCGGAGGTGTCCGCCACGGCGAAGCCGCCGCCGGCCTCGGCGCTGTTGCCGGAGATCTGCACCCGCGGCATCTCGCCGCCGCCGCCGCCGGGGGGCGGCTCGGCCTCTTCACCAGTCAGCTCACCCTCGTCCTCGACGTGGACGCCGCCGCCGACGCAGGCGTCGTTGAGCGAGATGGTCGTCGAGCCGCTGACGGCCACGTGGGCGCCGTCCTGGATGGAGAGCCCGCCCCCGACGCTGATGTTGAGCTCGTCGAACGTGAGGTCGCAGGAGGTAGACGAGGAGTTGCTGCTGATGGTCACGTTCTGGAGCGTGGCGGTGCCGCCCTCGAAGGTGATCCCGCCGCCGGAGCGGTCGGCCGTGTTGTCGCTGATGGTGGACTCAAGGAGGGTCAGCGGGCGCTCCGGTGAGCCGGAGAAGTACAGCCCGCCGCCGGAGTTGGCGGTGTTCTCCGAGGCCGAGAAGCCCTCGAGGCTCGCGGTGGTGTTGACGATGTAGCCGCCGCCGCCGTTGGTGGTGGCGGTGTTGTCATCGGAGGAGACGTCGTCGAAGGTCAGCTCGCCCATCTCGAAGACGCTGAAGCCGCCGCCCTCGGCGGCCTGATTGCCGCTCAGGGAGGAGTCCTCCAGGGTGAACGCGCCGCGCTCCGCGCCGAGCCCGCCGCCTCTGCTGGTGGCCGTGTTGCCCGTGAAGGTGAGGCCGGCGAGCGAGGCGTCGTTGGGCTCGTTCAGGAACAAGCCGCCGCCGCTGCCGCCCGTGTTCGCCTCGAAGACGCTGTCGAGGATCGAGAGCGCCTGGCTGCCTTCAAAGAACAGCCCGCCGCCGAGCCCGCTGCCGGCGTTCTCGCTGAAGGTCACCTCGGCGATCTCGACGGCGGCCTCCACCACGCCGACGCCGCCGCCGCGGGTCGCGCTGTTGCCGGAGATGATGAGGTCGGAGAGGGTGACGTCCGCGTCCTCGCCGATGAAGATGCCGCCGCCCGTGCGGCCGCCCTCGATGTCCGTGCCGCTGCCGCCGGTGATGGTGAAGCCCTCGATGTGCACCGCGGCGCCGAGGATCGATACGGTCGAGCCGTCGCCGTCGCCGTCGAGGATGGCGGCCTCCGCGCCGTTGAGCGACAGGAGCGACATGTCGGCTTCGATCTCGTAGTTGTCGACCCACTCGCCATCACAGACGACGAGCACGGCGTCACCAACGTCACCGGCGTCGTTGATGGCCTCCTGGAGGTTGTCGTAGGTGTCCGCGCCGTTCAGGGTGACCGTGCCGTCCTCGGAGGTCTCCTCGTCGCAGTCGTTGTCGATCCCGTCGCAGAGCTCGGTCGCTCCGGGCTTGATGGCCGCGTCGCTGTCATCGCAGTCGAGGGCGCCGTCGTAGGCCTCCAGCCAGCCGGTCGCCGCCGGCGCCTCGCAGGAGGTGGCGGTCGTCTCGTAGTCGCCGTAGCCGTCGCCGTCGCTGTCGGCGTACCAGAGCGTCTGATCGGTGATCGCGTCGTCGTCGTCATCGACGGCGGCGTCGCAGTTGTTGTCGACCCCGTCGCAGATCTCATCCGCGCCCGGGTAGATGCTCGCGTCGTTGTCATCACAGTCGATCAGCACTTCATCCGCGGACACCCAGCCGGTCTCGGCGGGCGCCTCGCAGGCAGCCACCACGTCGCCGTCGTCGCCGTAGCCGTCGCCGTCGCTGTCGGCGTACCAGACGTAGGCGCCGATGCTCGGGTCATCCGGCTCGCAGTCCTCGGTGATGTCGACGCCGTCACCGTCGGCGTCCATCCGATCCTCGTGCTCGTCGTCGGAGATGTAGAGGCAACCCGTCAGCATCAGGAGCATGGAGATAGACACGGATTTACTCTCGCCAGGGCATTTGAGGGACGGACGCGGGCTCGGAGAATACCCGCTCTCCAAAGGTCTTCAACCAGTCACGGGCGACAGAGTAGTCGAACAGGACCACCCCGGCGTTGCCGACCTCGCGGGCGGCCTCCACGCAGGCGACGGCGGCGTCCAGGCCGTGCTCGGCGGAGATGCCGGGGTAGACGTGGCGACCGCCGGCGTTGTCCTGGTGGTGGCGGGCGAGGGTCTTGAAGTCCAGGCGATCGCCTTCGGTCTCGGTCACAGGCCAGTAGATCATGGGCATGTTGGCGTCCAGCAGGCCCCGCTCCAGGAAGGAGAAGCTGTCCTGGTAGTAGTCGGTGTTGCCCTGGGAGACGCCGGACCAGCCCCAGATGTTCTCGTACACCCCCCACACGGCCGCGGTCACCGGCACGTCCACGGTCTCCGAGACCGCGCTCACCGCCAGCCGCACCTGCTCCCGCTGCCACTCGGCCCGGTCGCCGCCGGGGAAGCCGTCCTCGGAGGCCGCGTCGTAGGAGTAGTAGGGCTGGGGGTAGCGGATGTAGTCCAGGTGGACGCCGTCCACGTCGTACTTCCCGGTGATGTCAGCGGCGACGGCGGCCACGTGGGCGCGCACGTCCGGGTTGCCCGGGGAGGCGAAGATGTAGCTGTCGTTGAGCGCCATGGCGGCGCCGCTCTCGTCGGCGACCACCCACTCGGGGTGATCCGTGTAGGGGTGGCTCAGCCCCTCGCTGCTCGGCGCCTCGGCGCCCTGCCAGAAGGGGAAGACGTTGATGTAGGCGTGGATCTCCAGCCCCAGGTCGTGCCCCGAGGCCACCGCCACCGCCAGCGGATCCCAGCCCGGGTCGGCCCCCAGTGGACCGAGCAGCTTGCTCCAGGGCTCCAGCTCGGAGTCGTAGAAGGCGTCGAAGTTGCCGCGCACCTGGAAGAGCACGGTGTTGAAGCCCGCGTCGGCGATCTCACCGAGGATGGTCTCCACCTCCTCGGCGCTGCCGTAGGTCCAGCGCGTCACCCAGACCCCCCGGAGCTCGCTGGCCCCCTCGGGCGCTGTGTCGCTGTCTCCCCCGACCGTCGGCTCTGTCGGCTCCCCCAGATCGGGAGAGCCGGAGACGTTGGGGAGCGGGCGGGCGGGGTACCCGCCGCTGCAAGCGAGCATCAGCGCGGAGAGGATCACCTGGAGAGTGTAGTTCGCGGCTCCAGCAATAACGACCCCGCCGTGAAGGGTTATCTGGTGCCTGTGCTTCTGTTCCTCCTCCTGAGCCTCGGCTGTCGCAGCGATCCGCCCCCGGAGCGGCCTACCGTGGTGCTCATCACCATGGACACCACACGGGCTGACGCGCTGACGAGCTACGGCGGCCCGGCGAACAGCTCCGCCAGCGTGGACGCCCTCGCCGCGGCCGGCGTGCGCTTCGATATGGCGCTCTCCCACGTCCCCACCACGCTCTCGGCGCACTCCTCCCTCTTCACCGGGCTGGACCCGCACGGCCACGGCGTACCCCGCAACGGCTTCCCCCTCTCCGGGGAGCCCTCCTCGCTGCCCGAGCGCTTCCAGACCCTCGGCTACGACACCATCGGGATCATCGCCGCCACCGCCCTCGAGTCCAAGATGGGGCTCACGCGGGGCTTCCGGGTCTACGACGAGGGGCTCTCCAACAACATCAAGGTCAAGCGTCGCTTCGAGGATCGCGCGGACCGGGTCACCGCCCGCGCGCTGGCCGCGGTGGACGAGCGGGACGCGACGAAGCCCCTCTTCCTCTGGGTCCACTACTACGACGCCCACTCCCCCTACACGCCCCCGGAGGACTGGAAGCACCGCTTCGTGGAGCGCGGCTACGAGCCCGAGTTCACGCTCGGCGGGGGCATCAGCGAGGCGCACATCCGGGGCGATCTCAAGGACAGCGACCGGCAGCACCTGCGGAACCTCTACCAGGCCGAGGTCGCCTTTCAGGACGAGCAGATCGGAGCGCTGCTGTCGGGGCTGGAGTCGCGGAGGCTGATGGGCGACGCGCTGGTGGTCGTGACGGCGGATCACGGGGAGATGTTCTTCGAGAACAAGAAGCGCCCGGTGGGCCACGGGACGGACGTGGACCTCGCGGTGACACGGATCCCGCTCATCATCCACGGGCGCGGCGCGCAGGCGCTTGAGGCGCGGGTCGTCAGCGAGCCGGTGGCGCTCTCGGAGCTGGGCGCGACGGTGCTGGCGATGTTCGGTGACGAGGCCGGCCTGGGCGAGGGCAGGGATCTGCGACCGCTGCTCACGGGCGGCTCGGTTGAGCCCCGGGCCATCTTCCTGGAGGCCACCAAGCCCAAGAACGGCAGGTCCACGGACGGCTGGAACAACATCCGCAACGAGCGCGGCGTCGCCTGGAAGGAGCACGTCCTCTACAAGGCGCCCGTCTACGGCACGCCCGCCCGCCTCTTCGAGCTGACCCCGGCGCAGAGGCGGCTGAAGGTGCCGCCCGCGAGCGGGCGCTCCGCGCTGCTGGAGGAGCTGACGATGCTCCTCGGCGCCTGGGACGCCGCCGCGCCGCCGTATCGGGACGAGGAGATGGACGACGAGACCATCGAGGGGCTCAAGGCGCTCGGGTATATCGACGAATAGTAGGTGACCGACACGAGTTCTCTGGCTCCCCTGGTGCTCTTGGCCTACTCCGAGCTGACGTTGACGTTCCCAGCGGACCTGAAGGAGCTGGGCCACGCGGGCATGTCCGCCCGGGCCGCCTGCCTGCTGGCGGGCTGCCCGGAGGACTGCGCCGGCGAGGTCGAGCTGGCGCTGGTCGAGGTGCTCAACAACATCGTGCTCCACGGCGTCGACTGCGGGGCCACGCAGATCCGGCTGGCGCTTCACGCGGCGGACGGTGGGGTCAGCGTCACGATCAACGACGACGGCGCCGCGCTGCCGGCCGGCATGTACACCGAGCCGGCGGGCCTCGGCGAGCTGGAGGCGGAGAGCGGCCGCGGCGCGGGGCTGGTTCAGCAGCTCACCGACAGCGTCGAGGTGCAGCGCGGCGACGGCTGGAACCGGGTGCTGCTCACCCGTCGCTGGGCCCCGGGCGCGCGCGCCCGCCCGCTGCTGCCCACGGTGACCGAGGCGGCCATCCTCGACGCCATCGAGTCGCAGCTTGAGCAGATCCCGCCGCTGCCCAGCGCCACGCGGGAGATCCTGCGGCTGATGTCCGAGCCCGACGCCGGCGTCGCCGACATGGAGGCGTGCGTGTGTCGGGATCCGGTGATCGCGGCCAGGGTGCTGCGGCTGGCCCAGAGCGCCTTCTACGGTCAGCAGCAGGCGAGCACCCTCTCGCGGGCCATCGTGGTGGTGGGCTTTCAGACGGTGGGCAGCCTCGCGCTGGCGACCTCGACCTACACCCTGCTGGACGGGGTGATGGACGGCTACGGCATGACCGCCTCCGGGCTGTGGCAGCACTCGCTGGCCTGCGCGTCCGTCGCCGCGTGGTTGGCGCGGCGGCTCCGGCTGGAGGGCCGGCTGGAGGGCGCGGACGAGGCGTACACGGCGGCGCTCCTGCACGACATCGGCAAGCTGCTGGTCGCGCCGCACCTCGCGGACCGGGCCCAGGCGTTTCGACGCCGACAGGCCGCGGGCGAGGACACGGCGGACATCGAGCACGCGCTGCTGGCGACGAGCCACGTGGAGGCGGGCGCGCTGCTGGCGAGGCGCTGGGGGCTGCCGGCGGCGGTCGCGGCGGTGATCCGCCACCACCACGCCCCCTCGGGCGCGAGCGCTGACTTCATCGGGCTCACGCGGGTCGTTCGGGCCGCCGACGCCGTGGCCTTGAGCTGGGGCATCGGCCTGAGCGGCGGGGCCCGCGCGCTCCCGGAGGACTGGCTGGCGGAGTCCGTGGCGGATCCAGCGGAGCGCGCCGCGATCGGCGCGGCGCTGGAGGCGCAGCGGCCGGCCATCTCGCAGCTCTGTGCCGCGTGGTAGCCGCCCTCGACCTCCATGAGGTGCGGGATGAGGACGCCCTCCTCGCCGCGCTCACGGCGCTGACCTCGGAGGTGGCGCGGGGCTACACCGTCCTCTTTCGCGCGCGCTCGGGCTTCGTCGTCTACGCCTCGACGGAGCGGCGGTGGGCGGTGAACGCGGCGGTGTCGCTCTCCGCGCGACGAGCCGACGAGGTGTGGCTGCCGATGGTCTCGGGCGGCCGGGATCTGGGCGCGCTGGTGCTGCATGGCGCCTCGGGTGAGCCCCCCGCCGAGCTGGGTCGACACGTCGCGAGCGCGCTGTTTCACCTCCAGTCAGCCGCCGAGCTGCGGCGCCGGGTGGCCTTCATGGGCGCCCAGCTCAGCACCTTCCGGGCGACCCGATCGCTGCTGGGCCAGCTCGACCTCGACGGGCTGCTGACCAAGCTCCAGGAGCTGGCGGTCCGGATGCTGGCCAGCGAGGTGGGCTGCGTGCTGGTGCGTGGCGGCGGCGGGCTGTCGATCGCGGTGAACTGGGGCTTGGATCGGCCCTCGCTGGACGCCATCCGGGTGGGCGGGCTGCCCGTGGTGGAGCGGCTGCTGGTGACGGGCGAGGTGCAGCGCGTGGGCCCCGGCGCCGCGCGGGCCCGCGTTCGCTCGGCGCTGCTCATCCCCATCACCAGCCGGGACGGCGTGGAGGGCGCGCTGGCGCTGGTCAACCGTCTCGGCGGAGACTTCACCGACGACGACGTGGAGACCGGGCTGACCATCGCCGGCATCGCCGGTGGGGCGCTGCGGAGCAGTCGTCTGCACCGCACGGAGCTGGAGCGTCGCGAGCTGCGGGCGTCGCTGCAGCTCGCGGGGGACATCCAGCGGCGGCTGATGCCCGAGGACTGTCCAGCGGCCAGCGGCTGCGCCATGGCGGGCTGGAGCCGCCCCGCGGACGAATCCGGCGGCGACTTCTACGACTTCTTCCCGGACGTCGACGGCCGCGCGGCCCTCTGCGTGGGGGACGTCTCGGGCCACGGCATCACCGCCGCGCTGCCCATGGCCACCGCCCGGGCCTTCATCCGCGCCTGGCAGGATCGGCTCGGGGAGCCCGGCGCGGTGATGGCCGCGCTCAACCGCCTGCTGCTGCACGATCTGGACGCCCATGACTTCGTGACGCTCTTCCTCGCTGTCTACGATCCGCGGACCCGCAGCCTCACCTACGCCAGCGCGGGTCACGAGCCCGCGCTGCTGCTGCGAACACGAGCCAACACAGTCGAGGCGCTGGAGGCGACAGGGGTGCCGCTGGGGATGTTCCCGGGGCAGGTCTATGAGACACAGACGCTCATGGACCTCGAGCCCGGTGATGTCCTGTTGGCGTCCACGGACGGCATCACCGAGCAGGCGAACCCTGACGGTGAGCTGTTTGGTGGAGCGCGGCTCAAGGGCGCGCTCCGCGCCTCCGTGGGGGCGCTGTCTGCGCGGCTGACGTACATCGACGGCCAGCTCCAGGCCTTCCGTCGCGGCGCCCCCATCCTCGATGATCACACCCTCTCGGCGCTTCGCGCGCGAGAACGGAAGGCGCCGGAGGGATGAGGCCCGCTGTCAGCGCGGGATCCAACGGTAGAGAACCTGCCGCTTGACCATGGCGTAGAGGAGCGCGACGGCGGCGGTGTGCGCCAGGGTGTTGGCCCAGAAGCCCTCGGGGGCGAAGCCGAAGGGCAGCACATTGGCGATCAGCGTGACCACGAAGACATGGACCAGGAAGACGTACAGTGAGGCCTGCCCGATGGGCACGAAGAGGCGGCCCAGAGTAGGTCCGAGGATGGGCCAGAGGCGGTGGAGCCCCCACCACGCGAGGCTCAGGAGCGCGACGTTGTTGGTGACGCGCAGCAGGCCCAGCGAGGACTTCTGGCAGTAGCGATCGTAGATGAGCCCGTAGGTCTCCGGAGTGAGCAGCCCCAGCGAGGCCCACTCCGGCAGGTGCGGGTTGTCCGCGCACCACGCGAAGACGAGGCAAGCCAGCGAGATGACCGCCGCCGCCGTGAGCGTGAGCCGCCGCCGGACGCCGATGTCCAGCCAGTCTCGGATGGCCTCACGGTGGTAGCCGACCGCCAGCGCCCCGAAGAACAGCAGCTGCCACGCCAGCAGCGGGAAGGCGTACTCGAACTGGGCGCTCGTCGGTCGGGCGTGGGAGACCTGATAGTAGCTATACAGCACGAACGAGCCGCCCATCAGCAGCCCCGTCCGCCCCTTGTGCAGCAGCCACAGGGCGATCGGCGTCAGGAACATCACGCACACATACAGCCCCAGCACCTGCGTCTGGTGGGGCCCCATCCTCAGCAGCGCCAGCAGCGCCAGCGCCTGCTGCGGCGGCGTGCCTTCGCTGGGGAAGGTGGGCCAGACCTCGCCCGTCGACCGGTTGGTGAAGTGGGTCGCCTCGAAGGTGTCGATCAGCCCGGAGGCGGTCAGCAGCAGGAAGGCGAGCGCCAGCACCACGTTGGCCCGGTAGAGCTGCGCGCCCCGATCGATGACCCTGGCCGCCGCGTGGCTGAAGCCCCGCCGCTCGATGCGCCGCCGGCTCACCATGCCCAGCACCACCCCCGAGAGGATGACGAAGCCCTCCGCGCTGGAGAGCACCCCCACCCGCTCCCACACCAGGAAGCTGTAGGCGCTCGTCAGCTCGACGTGCACGCACGTCATGGCGACCAGCACCACCCCGCGCAGGAAGTCGATGGGCAGATCCCGACCCGACGGCGCTGGCTGCGCCGCGCCCTCGGCCGCCTCGACGAGCTTCAGCGCGCTCACGGCTGCTCCCCGCGCAGCATGTTCGCCGGCTCGACGCCCCAGGAGAACGAGAGGGTGACCTGGCCGTTCTGTGTGGCGTTGGGCTCCCAGGTGTAGTTGGGCCCCCAGTTGTAGTAGTTCAGCGAGAAGGAGAACGGGTGCCAGTCCGCCCAGCCGAAGCCGTAGGTGAACGTCGCGCCCTCCGTACTGTATGGGGAGTAGCGCAGGCCCACGAAGCCGGTGAGGTGCCTCCAGGGCCTCACGGACAGGCGGGCGCCCACGCCCGGCGGCCGGGAGAAGGGCATGTTCAGCGTGCCTGACATCCCGAGGTAGCGGCCGATCCCGCTGGGGAAGGGGATCTTGTAGGTCACATCCATCTCGGCGCCGGTCAGGATGGCCCAGCCGGACTCGGGGGTGTTGGGCGCCCAGTTGTTGATCTGCACGGACCATGTGCCCGGGTGCCAGTCGTCGTAGCCGACACCCCAGGTGAAGGAGGTGGCCTCGGCTGGATCCCAGTCGTACGCCTCGACCACCCGGTAGGACACCCCCATCCGGGCGAAGCCGTACTTGAAGGGCGAGAGGCTCATCGAGGCGCTCGGGCTCATGCTCCCGTTCAGTCGGGTGGTCCAGGCCATCGCGCCGCTCACCTTCAGGGGCTCCGCGTGAGCGGCGGGCGTGAGGCTCGTGAGGATTATGAGCGCGAGGCTCACGGACCCTCGGGGAAGCACTGCTCCTCGGCCTCACGCGGGTACGCGTCGTCCTCGGGCGTGCGGATGGAGAAGTCGTGTCCGCAGGACTCACAGGAGCCGTGCAGTGAGCCGCGCAGCTTGTAGAGCAGCCCCTCCAGGATGATGCCGTTGGTGTTGGCGGTGACGGCCTTGTTGTAGCCGATGCCGCTCTCATAGATGCCCGAGTACCAGCCGCGCTCCGGGTCGTAGGCGCTCTCCACCGCGTCCGTGAGCACCTGTGAGTAGGGGTCGTCCGGGTACAGCGCCGCCAGCGAGAAGGCCGCCTTGGTGGAGATGGAGCGCAGCCAGGGGTAGCGCTCGCCCTTGTCCGAGATGGTGTTCCAGGGCGTGCCCGCCGCGTAGATCGTGTTGTAGAGGAAGTACGGGGAGCGGTCGAGGTTGTCCTCGCTCACGGCGGTGGGGATGCCGGTCTCTTCCCAGCGGCGCTTCTGGACATCGTAGATGGCGCGCACGAGGGCACGGTTCTCGTCGTCGAACCCCAGCTCCATGGCGTCCAGGGCGAAGGACTCGGTCACGACGTAGTTGATGGCCCCCATCGCCCGGGGGTCGCGGATGTCGTAGGGCACGTCCACGCCGTAGATGCTCACGGTCTGGGCGTGGCGGTTGCGGTACAGATCCGCGATGGTCTGGTTGACGCCCGCGCGCTCGAAGAGCTTCGCCGCGTACTGCTCGTAGCCCAGGCGTCCCTCCTGCAGGTACTTCACCCCGTCCTTCGACTGGTGGGCGCCGTACATCTGCCGGGGATCGAACATGTTGCACCAGGTCCAGCGCCGCATGACGTTGCGGGCGGTGTGGGCGTGCTTGGGGTGCATGCAGCTCAGCAGATCGAGCCAGGACATCAGCCGCGCGAGGTCCAGCACCGAGAAGCCGATGCCGATCTGTGAGGCGTTGTTGCGGTAGTCCGTCATCTCCGCGGTCTTGGTGTCGTACGCCTTGTTGGGGGCCTCCTCGTTGTACAGATCCATGGTGTTCAGGGTCTTCAGGAGCGCCACGATGCGGTCGTCGAACGCCTTCTGCTCGATGAGGCCGATCTCCCTGGCGGCGAGGGTGCCCGCGAGGGACGAGGAGACATCCCACATGGTCGTCGACGGGTACTTGTGAGCCGCGTTGACCAGCCCGGTCTCCTGGGTGTTGTTCTCGAAGTAGGTCCAGGCGATGCGGGCGATCTCCAGGTCGCGCTCACAGAGCTCGCCGTCGGTGGAGCAGCTCTCGAGGGCGTCGAAGCAGGCGCCGTCGATGCAGTCGTCCGTGTCGCTCACGGCGGGCTCGATGGGGGTCATCACCCTCGGTCCGTCAGCGACTTCGTCAGTGAACCAGCCGCTGAACAGCTCCGCGCGAACCACGGGCAGGGCGAAGAGGAAGATCGCCGCCCCCACGACGACGGCGGTGACGCGGCTCGCGCGGCTCCCGGGGAGCACAGGGGGCACGGGGGGCACAGGGGGCACGGGGCTCACGGTGTCCTCGCGGCGGGCAGCAGTGGACCTCGGGCTCTGTACCAGAGCAGCTCCAGCACGATGCCGTTGGTGTTGGCCGTGAGGATGGCGTTGGTGGCGCCGTCCGCCTCGTAGCGCCCGGAGTACCAGCCGCGCTCCGGGTCGTTCAGCCCCGAGACCGCAGCCCGCAGGGTGGCCGCGTAGCCGTCGTCGAACAGGGCGGCCCAGCCCAGCGCGGCCTTGAGGGACACGGCCCGGTGCTCGTGCGCCGGCGCGCCGCTCGGGGTGAAGGCGGCCCAGGCCTCGCCGTCGTTGTAGACCGCGTTGTAGACGAAGTGCGGCGGCCGGTCGATGTTGTCCTCGCTCACCGCCGTGAGCACCCCCGTGCCCTCGTAGCGGCTGCGCTGGGCGAGGTAGACCGCCTCGGCGATGGGCCGGGTCACGCTCGTCAGGCCGTACTCGATGGCCTCCAGCACATACGGCTCGCTGACCACCGCGTTGTGGGTGCCGTCGTGCTCGGCCGGGTCGCGGGCGTCGTAGAGGATCGGCTGACCTGACACGGTCGTCACGCCGACCCGGTGATCGTACTGGATGGCGACGTCCACGTCCGAGCCCAGCAGGAACATGGCCTTGGCCGCGTACTCCTCGTAGCCGAAGCGGCCCTCCTGGACGCGGGTGAGCGCGCCGGTGGAGGGCTCCCGCTCCGCGCCCTGCAGCTCGCCGGCCGCCGTCGCCTCGTCGAGGCGCCAGCCGCTCAGCACGGACTGGATCCGCTCGGTGAAGCGGGGGTGACGCCAGAGGGTGATGGTCAGCGGAACCGACAGCCGGGCCACGTCGATGGCGGACCAGCCGATGCCGCCCTCGACGGCCTCATTGCTGTAGTTCACCATCTCCAGCGTGCGCGTATTGTACGCCTTGTTGGGCAGCGCGCCGTCGACCAGCGGCAGGGCCGCGAGGCTGCCGAGGAGCTTGCCCATCCGCGTGTCGAAGGTCTCCGCGTCGATGATGCCCAGATCCTCCGCCGCCAGCAGCCCCATGGCGTACGAGCCCAGATCCCACAGGGTCGTCGAGGGGTACCTGTCGGCGGAGTTCACGAGGCCGGTCGCCTCGTTGTAGTTGTTCTCGAAGTACCGCCAGGCGATCCGCGCCTGCCGCAGCTCCGACTCGGACAGCGCCACCCCGACCGGCCGCTCGGGCAGCCGCTGGTGGTCCAGCGCGTCGGCGGCGGTCGCGTCGGGGAACACGATCTCCACGCCGCCCGCGTCATCGCTGGCGGCGTGGCTCGGCGCCCGCTGCATGGCGCGGCTCTCCAGATGCCACGCCAGCCCCACCGCCGAGCACATGCCGACGAGGAAGGTCAGGTGCGGTCGCGCCGCCGTGAGTCCGCGTGAGGTGCTCATGCGGCCGCCTTCAGCGCGTCGGCGCCCGGCTGCTCGGAGGCGTCGGGGAGCCGGATGGCCGCGAAGACCATCACGGACAGAGAGAGGATGTTGCTCATCCCCCAGAACACATTGACGAGGTAGGCAGCGGGGTCGCCGAGCCCCTGGTGCACGCGCCAGCCCTGCCACGCGAAGCCGATCAGGGTCAGCCCGATGAAGGCGAGGTGGGGCGCGGCCAGGGGCAGGAAGTTGCCGGAGGCGCGGGTCTTTGGCGTGACCGTGAACTTGATGGGTCTGCCCATCAGCACATCGCGCATGGCCTTCAGGTTCACCCAGAAGAAGGACAGGTAGTACTGCTCGCCGCGCCAGGTGTCCACGCCCCAGGTGCCCACCATGAAGGCGAGGCGGTTGGCGATGAGGAAGGGCACGAGGTGCAGGTAGAACGCGTCGCCGTAGGCGCTCACGGGGGCGATGCCCGTGAACAGATAGATGAGCGGCGCCAGCAGGAAGGCGACGGTCCACAGCGGCGCGAGGTAGGAGTAGATGGTCGACGCGTACATCCACTTCTGCCAGCCGCCCAGGTGCTTCAGGCGCAGCGGGTTGTCGTTCCAGAAGATGTCCAGCGTGCCGCCGGCGTACTTGAAGCGCTGGGTGGTCCAGGTCAGCAGATCCTGGGGGCTCAGCATCTTGCTGAGCACCTCCGGGTGGTACACCGAGCGCCAGGCGCGGTTGGGGTCCGAGTGCTGGACGATGCTGGTGTAGATGTCCTCGGAGACGTGGAACTTGTAGGGGGTGAACTCCACCGAGCGCATGGCCTCGGCGAAGATGATCGGCGCCAGCGCGTCCCGCTCGGAGGTCTCCTCCACATCGCCCAGGAGCGGCGCCACGGCGTCCTCGACGGACTGGCTCCAGCTCTTGAGGGAGGTCTCCATCACCGCCTCGCGCCGGTGCAGGCTGCCCGCGCCGCAGCAGAAGGAGGCGTTGCACCAGTTCCGCCGGCGCTGGATGATGTCGTAGAACATCTCCGGGTCGTTGCCGAAGGGATCCCGGCCGAGCCGCACCGGGCCGGTGACCGCCTCGACGGCCCGGCCGAGGGCGCGTCCCGCGCGTCCCAGGCGCAGCGAGCGGGCCAGGAACTCCGGCAGGGGCGCGCCCTCGTCCAGATCGTAGAACCACTGCGGCGTCTGCACCCAGGCGACCTCGGGGTCGCGGAAGTGACCGAGGGTGCGCTCCAGGAGCTGCGGGAAGGGGCGGGTGTCCGCGTCACAGATGACGATGACGTCGCCGCTGGTTCGCTCCATGGCGTTTCGCAGGTTGCCGGCTTTGTACCCCTCGTTGGTCGACCGCGCGATGTAGTTGACGCCCTCCGCGCGGGCCATCTCCGCCACCTCGGGCCGCCGCCCGTCATCCAGCACGTGGATGCGGATGTCCACCGGATGCGGGTAGGTGATGGCCTTGGCATCTCGCACAGAGAGCCTCACCAGCTCCGGGTCTTCGTTGTAGGTCGGGAACATCACGTCCACCACCAGGGGCCGGTCCTCGTCCCGCGGCTCGGGCAGGATGTCGTTCAAGGTCGCCGGCGCGGGCTTCTGTTCCGGATCGCGGTTGATCCAGATGCTGAGGAAGAACAGCGCGGAGCCCAGCCAGGCGAGGGTCTCCGCCGCCAGGAGCGGCAGGGAGAACCACGCCGCCTCCCAGTTGAGAGACGCCCACCATCGCCAGCCGATGTACCAGGCGCCCATGCCGAGCGAGAAGCTGGCGAGGATCTGGTAGATCAGCTCCCGTGTGGGGCTGTGCGACATCGCGCTGCGAGGTCGTCTGTCTTCGAGGTCGGCCATCTCGAGCGTTCGGTCAGGCTGCTCTGGCGACCTTATGGGCTCCGGAGGCTTCCTCGACGGAGTCGTAGATATGGAAGATGCGGTCCAGGCGGGTCAGCCGCAGGACATTACGCACCATCCAGTTGGGCTCCGCGATGCGGAGCTGCCCGCCCTCGGTGATGGCCTTCATCACCGCGACGAGGCTGCCCAATCCCGAGCTGTCCATGAACTGGACCTGCGAGAGATCCAGCACGACCAGGGGCTTGCCTTCTACCAGCGCGATCATCTGCTCACGGAACTCTGGCGCGCGCAGCGCGTCGAGTCGTTCGACCTTCGGGGTGACAAGCAATATGCCACCCATCGTTTCGGTATAGAGGTCCATGGCAGCTCCTGGGGAAGGGGAACATGCTAGTTACAGGCAGTGTCATTCTCTACATCGGATCCGGGGCTTGAGAGGGTTACCCCCTGGCGCGTTCAATCAACTCACTGACTGTTCAGCGCCGCAAAGACCCGATCCCGATACGCCTCGGGCGACACCTGCAGCACGTCGTCATGCCCCACCCACTCCGGCTCCCAGAGCGCCGCCGGGCCGCCCGCGGCCCCGATCAACGCCGCCGCGCTCTCCGAGGACACGATGGGATCCATCGCCCCTCGAATGAACAGAGAGGGCGCGCTCACCGCGGCCGCCGCCGAGGCGTTGTCAAAGTCCAGCTCCGCGAACCACGCCGAGGGCAGCTCCAGCCCGCTGGCCGCGTCGAGCCACTCCTGGAGATCCAGCGGAGCCCCTTCAACCGCCAGCGCCCGCGGTGAGACCACACCCGCCGCGTGTAACGCCGCCGTGGAGCCCAACGAGAACGCTACCCACGGCACCTCATCGACCTCGACGCCCACCGAATCCGCCGCGTAACGGGCCGCCGCGGGGCCGTCGTGGACCAGCGACGCGGAGAAGTCCGCCGCGCCGTCCGAGCGCCCGTGACCCCGGTAGTCGAAGGCCAGCACGTCGTAGACCCCCCAGGACCAGAGGTGCTCCATGCGGAGGACGTGGGCGTCGATGTTCTGGCCGCTGTGGAACAGCACCAGCGGCGGCGCGGCCTGCGGCTGACGCAGCCACACCCCCGCCAGCGTCAGGCCGTCCTCCGTCTCGAAGGCGATCTCCTCCACCAGCGCTGGATCGACCGCGAAGTCCAGCGCGTAGGCTGTCACCGGCGTCGCCCCGGTGAGCAGCCCGTCCGGGGACGCGCAGCCCACCAGCCAGCAGCTCGCCAGCCCGGTGAGCGCCCACGTCAGCGCGAGCGGCCTCATCGCTCCCGCCAGGGGCGGATCACCGCGCCCGCCTGGAGCGAGAGCAGGCCCCGATCCCCGGCGCCCAGCCAGCGAACGGGGCTGTCGTCGTTGTCGCGCCACATCCCGTGCCAGCCGACCTGGCCCTGGAGCCCCACCGGGCCCAGCCACAGCACCCCGCCCGCCTGCGGCGAGGGGTACCACAGCAGCGGCTCCGGCTCGACGCCGAGCTGCACGAGGTTGTCCAGCGCCACGTAGAGGGTGTGCTCACGCGGGCCCAGATCCCAGGAGGCCAGCAGGCTCACGTCGGGGAGCAACCGGAGCTCGCCGCCGCGCATCGCGCCGTAGGCGGTCAGGTCCACCATGAAGCGGGGCCGCCGGCCTTCGGGCGGGGTCACCTCCAGCGCGGCCCCCGCGTGCAACACAGTCAGCCCGTAGGCCCGGGCGCCGCCGGCGTGCGCCGACACCCGAGCGCTGACGCCGTAGGTCAGCCCCGCGGACAGCGCGGGGACAGGCCCGGCGTCCAGAGACACCGGGCCGCCCGCCGCGCCGCCGAACGCCAGCTCTCCGGCGTCCAGCGGCGCGGCGCTCCGAGCCGTCGCGCAGCCCCCGATGAGCGGGGTGAGCGCGAGCAGCCAGGTAGCTCTCATCCTCTCATCATTTGGGCTCTCATCACCTGGGGATATCCAGGAGCCAGTCGTGGGTGGGCAGGTACTCCTCGAGGCGCTCGGAGTAGAGGGTGTCGTCGTCCGCGGTCGCCTGGTACCAGTCGGGGTTCTCCAGCCCGCTCGACGCGACCCAGTCCATGAACTGTGGGTAGCCCCACTGTACGTGGATGTACTCCACGGGGAACCGCCAGTCGGTCGGCAGCTCCATCGCCCAGGGCATCCCGTTTCCGTCCAGGTAGGCGCCCGGGCCGGACTCGGAGGGGAGCCAGGACGGCCGGTCGCTGTAGCTGTCCCGGCCGGGGATGTGGATGTCGTACAGTCCGTCATCGTGGACCACGGAGAGCACGATGTCGGGCTGGATGTCCCGCGCCTGCTCAGGCGTCAGCGGGGTGTCGAAGGTGATCACCACCCGGGCCGCCGCGGCCTCCCGCTCCATCTCGGAGGCGGTGGTGTTGGTGAACACCTCGCCCTCCAGCGGCGGCAGCGCGTCGATGGTCGAGGGCAGCATGGTGAGCGACAGCCCGTCGCCGTTGGTGATGTCGTTGATCGAGACCGGATCCTCGACCACGGGGATGATGGCGTCGCCGCTCAGGTAGTACTCCACCTGGGCGAGGCCGCCGTGCCCCGCGTCCAGCCCTGGCAGCGCCAGCTCGAGCTGGGCGTCGTAGGCCGCGCCGCGAGCGATGAGGTGCGCGGTGAGCACGATGTCCTTGAGGTTGCCCTCGCTGTCCGTGACGTACTCGTAGTGGTAGGCGACCAGCGCGTCGTTGTAGTCGGCGTCGCCGATCTCCGGGTAGTTGTCCTCGAAGGCGACGCTGTAGCTCCCGTGGGTGGGGTAGCGGGTCCGCAGCGCGCGATCCGCGTCCCAGGGCATCTGGTCATTGGCGGCCTCGGCGCCGTCGCCGTCGGGGTCGCCGGAGGCGTACTGGAAGATCCCGGCGGCGTCGATGTCGTCCGGCGACTCGGAGCGCAGGATGAACACCGCGTCGTTGAAGTCCTCGTCCGAGCTCTCCGTGCGGTTCAGATCCTCGAAGGACATCAGGAAGAAGCGCTCGGACTCGTTGAAGTCCTCGTGCTGCATCTGGACGATGGCCATGTGATCCGACAGATCCGCGTAACCCTGGCTCACCTCCGGGTTGAGGTCCGCGATCGAGGTGTAGAGGCCCTCGCCGAACTTCAGGTTCTTGGCGGGGTTGGTCTTGGGGAGCTTGATGTAGGGGCTCCAGTTCTTCACCTGGTTGGTGTGCGCCCCGTCGGAGATCAAGAAGAACCCGACCTTCTCACCCGCCTCGAAGACCCGGGGCTCCCCCTCCTCATCGCGGAGGGTGGCGACCATGCCGGTCTCCAGCGCGCCGTCGGGGGCGAAGGAGACGTTGGGGAAGATGAGGTGTCGGTTGTCGACACGGTAGCGGCCGCTGCTGCTCTTGCGGTAGATCATATAGCCGAGCGTGTTCTCGAAGCCCGCGCCTTCCCAGAGGAAGGTAACGGTCAGCGTGCTGTCCGCAGCCATGATCAAGGTGCCGTCGTAGGCATCTGTAAGGAATGCGGCGCCGGCGTTGTTGGACTCGGGGAGCAGGTCGCCGATCTCGTTCATCAGTGAGGAGGGTACGTCCTCCGTCGCGTCCACGAACTCGAGGTCATCCAGCGCCAGCGACGGAGACGAGAATACAGAAAACAATACAGTCAGGAGAGCGCTCATCACTCCACCTCCAGGGCGATCGAGGAGCCGTCGAGGTCAGCGATGGGGACCGTCACCCGCGACGATGGGGCGAAGGGGCCGCTGTACTCGCGGAGGCTCTCATCCGTGAAGGGGCCGGTGTAACCAGGCTTATTGACCACGAGGTCGACGTGATTGATGGACCAGGGCAGCCGCAGTGAGCCCACGACCGCGCCGTCGCGGTCGCTCATGCCGCGGAAGTAGAGCTCCCCGGAGGAGGCCCCCGATGCTGTCTCTCCGCTGACTTCGACCCGGGCGTGCGGCTCTCCGACGTTGACGGTAAAGCGCACGGTGCGTGTGGTCTCGAAGTCGAACACCGGCTCGACCATTGCGTCGGCGCGGTCAGGTTCGGCGGCGCACGCGGTCAGACAGAGGGTGAGCAGAGACACCCCGATCGGGGACGTTCTATGCAAGGGCACAGGCCCTCCAGAGAATTGAGGAAGAACAGTTGTCGGTCATGATCGGGATCGGCAGAACGGACTCAAAGGATTACTCTTGTGTTCGATGAGCGGCGCGTTCGGTGCGTCTGTACAGCTCCATTTGTCCGCTCGAACGGTCAGATATGACAGTCGAGAGGACGTACGGATGCGCCAGGATGCGCTCGTAGCCGCTGTCATCCAGCACCCTCCGCAGGCGATCGTTCCGTTCGGGGGTCAGGGTGTCGTCCAGGTAGACCCAGTCGACGTGTCCGTAACGAATCGCGTCAGCGGCGGCGTCGTCGACGTCACGGAAGCGATCCAGCGGGAGGGCGGGGTGGAGGTGGTAGCGGAAGAGGTAGGGGTTCTCGCTCAGGACGCGGGTCGCGTCATCGAGCATCGCGCTCGCCTCCGCGACCACCGGCCGGGCGTCGGGCCACGCCCGCTCCATGCGCCCGACCTCCAGCGCGCTGGTCGCGAGCCCCACCATGAGCAGCACCGCCCCCACGCGCCACCGGGCGTACTCGGCCCGGGTCATGAGCCACGCGGCCGCCGGGCAGAGGAAGGCCAGGGGGTAGACCATGTGCTTGTAGAGCGAGATGCCGTCCCGGGCGTTGATGTGGAAGGCGGCGATCGGCAGCGAGGCGATGAGCATCCACAAGAGCGCGGTCCGGGCGCGCCGGTCCTTCGCCCGGACCGCGGCGTCCCAGGCGGCGAGCCACAGGAGACCCGCCGCCGCGCCGTAGCGCAGGAGCGCGCCCGCGACCTCCAGCGGCGCGCTGTTGGCGAGGTGGACGCCCTGGACCTGCTCGGAGAGCAGCACGCTGAGCGCTGTGTGGTTGAGCCCGCCGTAGATCGCCAGCGTCAGCGCCAGCGGCGCGGCGAACGCGGCTACCTGGCGCCGGCCCCAGCGCCACGCCCCGAGCAGCAGCAGGGGAGCGTAGAGGATCACCACGTACTTTGAGAGCACGGCCAGCCCGAACAGCAGCGCGGAGGCCGCGGCGTCTCGGGGGCGGACGCCGCCCCGGTCTTCACCCCGCGCGAGCGGGAGCAGGGCCGCGACAAACAGCGTGAAGCAGACGATGTCGTAGGTGGCCAGCTTGCTGATGAAGATGTGGGGTGCCTGCGCCGCGAGGATGCTCGCGGCCAGGGCGCCCGCGCGCCAGCTCTGGAGCACCCGGGCCCAGACCGCGGCGAACAGGCCGAGCGAGGCGACCCCGAGCGCGGCGGCGACGGCGCGCGCACCGGACAGGCCGCCCAGCTGCTCGCCGATCCCCAGCACATACAGGGGCAGGTTCGAGCTGAAGATGTAGCGTTGTGTCGGCCAGTCTTCACCGGCGTAGAGCAGCCGGCTCACGAAGAGGTAGTCGCACTCGTCCAGGTAGGGGCCGTTGTAGTCCAGCTGCGCGCGCAGCGTCGCGGCGACGAGCAGGCAGAGGAGACCCAGCGCTGTTGCAGTGCGTGCCGCGGTCCTGTTGTGGCACATGCGGTACTCATCGACACACTCCGCGACAGGTTGACCAGCGAGGTATCAGGATGTCGCAGAGGCGCGAATCGTCGAGACCGCCGCCCGCACGCCCCGTGGTACGCCGTCCCGGTGGACAATGAGCCGCTCATTCCCTGCTGTATGGCCGGCGCGCTCGCCTGAACATCGGAGCACCTGGAGCCGCGACCATCGACGCTCCCCGAGGCGGCGGGGCTCGCCGCGAGGCCGCCTGGGAGGCGCTGGTCAGGTGTCAGGAGTCGACATCGGAGGAGACAAGGCGTACCTTCTCCTTGGGCGCCTGAGTGTCGTGGAGGCAGTACAATGAGCATCCTGGGTTCCAAGGGAAAGACCGAGGTGATCGCCTCGGGTCGCTTCTACTGCCCCTCCTGTGACAGCCAGCAGGCCTTCGAGCACAAGCGGGTTCGGCGCTACTTTTCGGTGCTGGTGCCGCTGGTGCCGCTGGGAGATCTGGGGCAATACGTCGAGTGCCAGACCTGCCGTCGCACCTGGAACCCCGAGGTTCTCAACTACGACCCCGACGCCACCGCCCAGGAGTACGCCGCTGAGTTCGAGCTCGCGATGCGTCGGGTGATGGTGCTGATGATGATGGCCGACGGGGAGATCCACCGGGATGAGATCAAGACCATCCAGCGCCTCTACAAGCAGATCGCCCAGGTCGAGCTGACCCGCGATCAGGTCTGGGACGAGGTCGCCGCGGCCCGCTCGGACGGTCAGAAGATCGGCGAGTATCTGCCGGCGATCGTCGGGCGGCTCAACACCGACGGGCGCAACCTCGTTCTGCAGGCGGCGATCCTGGTCGCCATGGCCGACGGCAAGCTGGGCTCCGAGGAGGAGACGCTGCTGGAGGAGGTCGCGCGGAGCCTGGAGATGAGCGCGGACAAGGTGCGCGAGGTGATCACCGAGATGCCCTCGCTTTTAAAGCGACGGGGCCCTCCCTCCCTGGTCTGAGCTTCACCGCAGCGCCGTCAGCTCGGCGAATTGCCACGTATTGTAACCGTGGTTGTGGAGATGCAGGATTGTCGGTGCGCCCTGCGGGGCGTCCGCCGGTGCTTCGACGGTGACCTCGTAGAGGCCGGCGTCCGCTGGGATTGGAACCTCGATCTCCCAGACCATCGCGCCGTCGATGAGCAGCGCCATGTGACCGGTGATCGTCTCCCCGGTTTCGCTGTCGTCTCCCTCATCGGCGATGAGGGTCTGGTGCCACGCGAGCAGCGACAGGGGCTCCCCCTTCGTCAGCGCCAGCACCAGCGGCTGGGTGAGGGAGAGGTAGTTGCACCCGGTGGTGTCGATCTCCAGGCCCTCGTATTCGGGGAACCAGCTCTGCTCGATGCAGGAGATCTCCGCCGGTTGGTGCGTCGGGAGAGGATCCTCGTCGAGCGCGAGCGGCGCCCAGAGCTCCGCCGCAACCAGAGACAACGGCTCAAGAGGCGCAGTGTCCTCGGCCGCTGTCTGGGGGCGACACCCTCCGAGGAGGGTGATTAATATCGGCAGCATCAGGCTCAGAGCGCGAGCTTCAGCTCCATGTCGCTCCGGCTCTCGCTGGGGGCCAGATCGCCGGTCAGCATGTAGATGGCGGCGCGCTCGCCCACGGTGGGCAGGCCGTCGCTGTTGGCGTCCGCGAGGATCTCCAGCACCAGCAGCTCCTCACCGGAGGGCAGGGCGAGGCTGAAGTCCCCGGGCTCGGCGACGGTGAGGGCGGTGATCAGGCCCGCCTCCTCGACGTCGTCGCTGCCGGGCGGGTAGCTGACGCGCATGATGAGCGCGCCGCTGTAGGTCGTCGTCTCGATGGTGCCGGCGAAGGTGATGTGGTCACCGCCCGTCAGGTCCGCCTGGGTCTTGCTGGGCGTCTCATCGCCCTCGACCGCGCGCTGGATCTCGATGATCATGCTGTCGGACGGGAGGGTTCCAGAGGGGTTGCCGGTCGGGGGCGGCTCAGCGGCGCCGCCGCCCTCACCACCGTCGGCGACGGCGTCTCCGCCAGCGTCTCCGCCAGACTTGCCGAGCTTGCCGGCCTTGCCACCCTTGCCGGCCTTGGCCGCGTCACCGCCCGCGCCGTCGGCGGGTGGGGGGTTGTTGGGCTGGCCCTGGGCGGGCTGGCCATCGGGGGCCGCGTTGTTGGTCACGGTCTCGGGAGGAGTGGGGCAACCAGTGAGCAGCAGGAAAGCGCTAACAGCAGAAAACAGCTTCATGTTCCTACCCTTGTGAGAGACGAGGGGGGTCGATTATGGGGTAGGGATACCACATCCCAGAGTTGGGAACAATCCGGCATCAACCGCCGCCGACTGCTCTTACCAGCTCAACCCGATCGCCCTGTCGCAGCGCGCGGCTGGCGATGCCGCCCCGGGGGACGACCTCCAGGTTGATCGCAACGGCCACTCCTTCGACGGCGAGAGCGAGGCTCTCCAGCAGGTCTCCGAGGGTCGTCCCTTCGGGAAACTGGCGCGCCTCGCCGTTGACGGTCACCGAGAGCTTGCCGTCGCTCATCGGCGTCGTACCGAGGTCTCGTCGTCGAACATGTTTTGATCGCCGGTGATCTGGATGGCCTGCTGCTGGGTGATCTGACGACGCTTGACCGCGTTCTTCAGGCCATCGCTCAGCGTCTGCATGCCCTCGCCGCGCGAGGTCTGCATGGCGGAGGGGATCTGGAAGAGCTTGTTCTCTCGGATCAGGTTCCGGATCGCCGGGTTGACCAGGAGGATTTCGTGGACGGCGACGCGCCCCTTGCCGTCGGCGCGCTTCAGCAACATCTGGGAGATGACGCCCTGGAGCGCCGCGGCGACCATGGTGCGGACCTGCGCCTGCTGCTCGTGGGGGAAGACGTCGATCAGGCGATCGACGGTCTCGGCGGCCGAGTTGGTGTGCAGGGTGCCGAAGACGAGGTGACCGGTCTCGGCGGCGGTCAGCGCCAGCCCGATGGTCTCCAGGTCGCGCATCTCGCCGACCAGGATGACGTCGGGATCCTCTCGCAGCGCGCCCTTCAGGGCGTGGCTGAAGGAGTGGGTGTGGGCGCCCACCTCGCGCTGGTTGATGATGCACTTGTCGGGGGTGTGCACGAACTCGACCGGATCCTCGATGGTGAGGATGTGATCGGGGCGGTTCTTGTTGATGTGGTCGATGATCGCCGCGAGGGTCGTCGACTTCCCGGAGCCGGTGGGGCCGGTGACGAGGATCATGCCCTTCTTGGTCTGGGCGATCTTCTCGATGATCTTGGGCACCTTGAGCTGCTCGAGGGTGAGCACCTTGCTGGGGATCTGCCGCAGCACCATGCCGATGCCCCGGCTCTGGTTGAAGACGTTCACCCGGAACCGGGCGAGCCCCTTGAGGCCGATCGAGAAGTCGATGTCCCACTCGTTCTCGAAGATGGTCTTCTGCTTCTCGCTCATCACCGAGTAGGCGAGCCGCTTGGCGTCGTCGGGGTTGAGCTTGGGCATGTCCAGGCGCTTGACCTCGCCGTGGACGCGCATCGCTGGAACTTCACCCGCTGAGATGTGGATGTCGGAGGCGTCGATCTTCACTGCGAGGTGCAGCAGCTCATGAATTCGGATGCTCATGGCCGGCAGTTTATCAGTTGGGGTAGGTTGGCCGTCGATGAACAATCACGGGAACAATCACGACGGCGCGCCTGAGCTTCAGGAGATCTATCGGGATCCGTGGCTGCTCATACTGGACAAGCCCTCGGGGCTCCCCTCCCAGTCGCCTCGGGGCGGCGGGGCGAACCTGTACGATCTGGCGCGTCGGGCGGAGGGGAGCGGCGGCTACGTCGCGCTGCACCACCGACTCGACACGCCCGCCTCCGGGCTGATCCTGATGGCGCTCCATCGCGCGGCCAACCGGGGGCTGGCGGAGGCGTTCCGGGAGCACACCGTCCAGCGGACCTACCTCGCGGTAGTCCTCGGCGATCCTGGCGCGGCGGGGCGCTGGGAGGCGCCCATCGACGGCCAGCCGGCGGCGACGCGGTGGCGGCGGCTGGGGACGGGGCGGGGGATGTCGACCCTTGAGGTGAGCCTGGAGACGGGGCGAACCCACCAGATCCGCCGACACGCCTCCGAGGCGCAGCACCCGCTGCTGGGCGATCGCCGCCACGGCGGCGCGGCGGGGCGCGTGTGGCGCCGCCTGGCCCTGCACGCGTGGCGGCTGGCGCTGACCCACCCGGTCACTGGCGAGGCGCTGTCGCTGGAGGCGCCGCCCCCCGCGGACCTCACGCGGCTGCTCACCCGCGCCGGCTTTGAGGGCGTCACGGAATGAAGGGGGGGCGCCCGCCGATCCTCTGGCTGGCGGCGCTGCTGGCGATCTGCGCGGTGGTGGACGCGCCGGCGCTTCAGGGCGGGTTCGTCTGGGACGACACCATCCTGGTGCTGAAGAACCAGCTCACGGGCGACTGGCGCAACCTGCCCGCCTTCTTCCAGGTGGACCTGTGGTCGACGGTCGAGGCGAGCGAGGGGGGCACGCGGACCCCGTTCTACCGACCCATGATGCTGGCGAGCCTGCTGCTGGATCGCACGCTGTACGGCCTCTCGCCGCTGGGCGCGCACGTGCACTCGCTGGCCTGGCACCTGCTGACGACGGCGCTGGTCTGGCGGCTGCTCCAGGGCTTCGTGGACGATGTCCGGGCTGCGACCGCCGGGGCCGCGCTGTTCGCCCTTCACCCCATGCACCTGGAGCTTGTGGCGTTCATCGCGGCGAGAAACGACGCCATGGCGGCGGCGGGGGTGCTCGGGGCGTTGATCCTGCTGGAGCCGGCGCGCGCGGGGCCGAGCCAGCGCGTCGGCGCGGCCCGGCTCGTCGGCGCCGGGCTGTGCGCCCTCTTCGCGCTCCTGTCCAAGGAGAGCGCGGCGCTGGTCGTCGGCCTCCTGCTGGTCGTCGATCTCGCGCGGCGCGGCCGGCCGGGCGGGCTCCGGCGATACGGGGCGCTGCTGGCGGCGGTCGGGGTGTGGCTGGGGCTTCGCAGCCGGGTGTCGCTGGAGCAGGCGGGCTCGGCGTCGCTGTCCGAGGCGCTCGCTGGCGGCCCCGCGGCGCTGGCGCACTACGCGGAGGCGCTGCTCCGGCCGACGTCCTTCGAGCCCGCGGTGTACCTCCAGACCGACGCGCCGTCCTGGGGCTGGCTGGGGCTGGCGATCCTCGCGCTGGCCGGGCTGACGCTCGCGTCGACGCGAGCCCGGCGCCCCGCGGCGCTGGCGGGGCTCGGCGTGGCGGGGCTGAGCTTTGCGCCCGCGCTCCTGGGCATTCACCTCTCGGGCCTCTACTCCCACCGCTACGCGTACCTGCCCATGGTCGGGCTGGCGCTGCTGGCGGCGGCGGCGCTGGACCGACCGCGAGCGAGCGAACAGCGCGCGGACCTCGCCGTCGGCGCGGCGCTCCTGGTCGCCTGCGCGCTGGCGCTGTTCAGCACCCGCGCGGCGCCGATCTGGTCCTCGACGACGCGCTTCTGGACGCACAACCACGAGGTGAATCCGGGGCCGCTGACGGCCTGCCCGCTGTTCGTGGAGTACGCGCTGGCGGATCACCCCGACCGGGCGGAGCCGCTGCTTCGAGAGGCGCTGGCGGGGCCGGTCACGCCGCACTGCTGCTTCTGGGCCAGCCGCTTCTACTTCGAGCGCGGGCGCCCCGAGCTGGCTCGGACCTGGGGGGAGCAGGCGCTGTCGGTGGGGTGCGAGGCGTCGCCGGAGCTGGTGGCGCCGCTGGCGATGGCGGAGGCGCTGGCCTGTGAGTGGGACAGCGCGGAGGCGAGGATGCAGCCGCTGTCGGGTGATCCCTACGGATACCGGCCGCTGGTGCTGTCGGCCGCCGCGCTGCGCCGGGGGGACGGGAGCGTGCTGGCGTCGTTCTCGGCCGAGCGCGGCGGGGCCCGGGGGGCGGGCTCGCTCGATGAGCGGGTCGCGTTCCTGCTCGATCAGGCCGGCTGTGACTGACGGATGATGCGCGTCAGGAGGGGGTCCAGTCCGCGGAGCAGTTCGGCGTCTCCCAGATCCGGATGCGCGTCAGCGTGACGCCAGACGGCGCCAGCAGCTCGCCGGCGATTCGCGCCAGCTCGGCGGCGATGTTCTCCGCCGTCGGGGGGGCGTCCAGCCAGTAGACCGGCCGGCCCTTCGCCTCGTTGGAGGCCGCCACGGCCTTCACCGCCGGGTCGTCGTCCGTCCGCGCGAACAGGGCCGTGTGGTCCCAGTTGTCGTCGATCCAGGTGCCGACGATCGCCTTCACCACGCCGAAGTCGATGATGCGCCCCCGGTCATCGAGCTCGGGCGCGGTCGCGGTCAGCTCCGCCACGTAGCGGTGCCCGTGCAGCGCGGCGCACTTGCTCTCGTGTCGGGGGATCCGGTGGGCGGCGTCCCACTCCAGGCGTCGGGTCACGGTCAGCATCATTCCTCCTTCAGCAGGGGGGCCATCCAGTCCGCCATGGCCTCGGCCACGACTTCGTGTCCGCGGACGTTCCAGTGCCCGTCGTACCTGTAATAGACCGAACCCTCCTCGGCGGCGGCGGACAGCGCGGGGGAGAGATCCAGCGTGGGCATCGCCTCGGAGGCGACGTCGAGCACCGCCTCCCGGGGGCCGTCCAGGTCGATGCGAGCGGCGTCCAGCCCCACCAGCTCGAAGGTGGGCGCGGCGCGGCGCTGATCGATCATGAACGCGGCGGGGGCGATCGCCATGAAGCAGCGCATCTCGCGGGCCTCGCAGCGCTCCGCCGCGAGGTCGATCGCCTCCTCGGTCTCGGTCATGTGCTGCCGCAGCCCCGGCGAGCCGGTCAGGAAGAGCTCCAGCTCCATTCGGAAGCGCTGCAGCGCGCGCTCGTCGGGGTTCTGGCTCTTCAGGTAGACGTCGACGTGCGCGTAGGCGTGCGAGTGGGTCGCGAGCCAGCGCTGCCAGGCGGGGATCTCCGGGCGATCCGGCGCCCCCTGCATGGTGGGCTGGTTGGCGGGGCGGTAGTCCAGGGGGCGGGGGATCACCGAGCGCCGGCCGCGGGCGAGGTGGTTGTAGGTGACGTTGTCCTGAATGTCATTGCCCATGAAGAAGAGGTAGATCGCTCCGTCTAAGGCCAGCGCCTCAGCGAGGTGCTCAACCCGCCCGAGCGCCTGGAGGGTGCCGTAGCCATCCACCCCGCCGTTCAGGATCTCCACCGGTCTACCGAGCTTTTCGGACAGTACGCCTGCGAGTCGGGTCTGAAACAGATCCGCTTCGTCTACTTGCACCGACATGGTGAAGGAGTCACCGACAGCCAGCAGGCGCAGCGTCCCCTCCGGCTTGGGCCCCACGGGAGGCCCTCTGAGGCCGCGCTCGTTGATGCGGATCCAGTTGCTGTACTCGCTGGTGCCGACCTCCCCCTCGAAGCCGGGGCTGGGGAGCAAGAGCAGCTCGGGGTCGTTGATGTAGAGATCCAGCGGGCTGTAGGCCGGGGCGTTGAAGAGCAGATCCGCGGCGCCGTCGGGCTCGATGGTGCGCGCGCTGATCTCGACAGCCGCCAGCCCCAGGAGCAGGCCAAAGAACATCAGGCCAACTCGGAGCAAGACTTTCTTCATCAGGCCGAATGGTATCCTGCGGTCGCCTCGCGTGGCCAACAACACGGCGCTGCGAGCGCGGAGAGGTAGAGATGATAACGAGGATGTTGAGTCTGCTGGCGATGGGTTTCCTTGTGAGCGGCTGCAGCGTGTCCGAGAGCGGCTCCGCTTCGGTCGCCGACGCCGTCGAGGCCCCCGCGTCGGAGAGGTCCGCCGATAAGGCCGGCCCCGACAAGAAGGCTCGGGACGGCGATGGCGGCGAGATCGCCACCACCGCCAAGGGCGACACGCCGCCGCTGTACGTCTTCTACGTCATCCACGGCCACCAGCAGGGCGAGCACCTGCCGTACTCCGACACCAACATGAGCCGCCTCGACAAGGGCAAGGCGGAGAACTTCGCGACGGCCATCAAGCGCATCAGCGACACCACCAGCGCCTACGGCATGCCCATCAGCTGGGAGCTGGTCGCCGGCACCGCCAAGGGCATCCGCGAGCTCCAGGGCGAGGACAACATCTTCAAGCGCCTGATGGCTCAGGGGCACGAGATCGGCATCCACACCCACGACGCCAGCCGCATCCGCTCGACGGTCGAGGCGGTCAATCAGTCGCTGGGGATCCTGGTCACCACGGGCTCCGGCCTGCAGATGGAGGCCATCAACTCCGGCGCCAGCGGCGCCCAGAAGGCGATGAGCAAGGGCATCGCCGAGATGGTCGATCTCGGCCTCACCACCGCCTCCATCGGGCTCGTCGACTCCGGGCGCAGCCCCATCTCCGAGGTGTGCAACAACAGCTTCGGCGAGGGCAACGACATGGTGGGCACCACGGGACACATCCTGTTCCCGTACAAGCCGGACTACAAGAACGACAACGTCTGCCGGCACAACCCCGACAGCGACTTCGTCTTCGTCAACACCCCCGGCCCCAAGTGGCTGGTCTCCGGCGCCCGCAAGGGCATGCTCTCCGACCAGAACTTCGACTACCTCCGCAAGAGCCTGGACGCCTCGCTGGAGTACATGGACGAGCGGAAGCCCGAGCGGGTCGCGGTCTGGGGCTTCACCACCCACATCAGCGAGTACTGCCAGGGCAGCCAGGGCGGCCCCGTCCTGGACAGCTCCATCAAGGCCCTCGATGACTGGATGAAGTACCTCTCCGACCTGGAGAAGCAGGGCAAGGTCGAGTTCATCACGGTGGGTGAGATCAGTAAAAAGATCTGACCCGTCAACGAGTGCGGCGGGTCGCCGCATGAGCAAGCGCGGGAATCGCGGCCTTCTTCTCCGGAGAGAGATGCTCCGGGAGCAGACCGGAAGGTCGGGAAAAAGGTCGGCGGCAAGGCAAGACGCGTTCGTCGGTCACGATGAAATCCAGCGAGATGTCGTGGGCCGTCATCGGGAAGGCCCCGTCATCGAGCACCTGGGTCTCGTGCACCGTGGTGAGGATGGGGGTGTCCTCCTGGACGAGCCCCGCCTCGCGCAGCAGCGCGTACTCGATGTCGCTGTAGCCGCCGCCCTTGCCCAGCCGCGCGCCCTCGGGCGTGACGGCGACGCAGCCGGTGACGATGAGATCGATGGGGGTCATCTCGTCGATTCGGACCGACACCCCCAGCTCGAAGGCCCCCTTGATGCTGGACGCCTTCCAGAGGCTGCCCTCGGGCAGTTCGGCTGGATCCAGGCGCAGGAAGGGCTCCTCCTCGGCCAGCCGGGGCACCGGCAGGTACAGCACCTTCCCGGCCTTCAGGGCGGCGTGGCGGACCGGGCGCTGGGGTGAGTCGGGGTTGACCTTGATGGCGCGGGCCTTCACCCAGATCGGCAGCTCGGCCAGCGCCTTCGCCGCGGCCTCCGCGCCCACGAAGTTGGGGATGCGCCCGCGGGTTCCAGGGAACCGGGCTGCTCCCGCCTCCTGGAGGGCCGCCCAGGTGGCCTCGCGGATGGCGCGCTTGGAGGTCTCGATATCGTCAGGTGGTAGAGTCGTTTCCATGGGAAAGATGACTACCCGACGCAAGCTGGCCATCGCCACCTGGGGACCGCCCCGGGAGGGAAACATCTACGGCAAGCTTGTCGTGGACGCTGGCCCCGCGCTGGCCTGGATGGACTACGTAAAAGAGACCACCGGCGCCAAGCTGACGATGACGCAGTTCGTCGGCAAGGCCGTGGGGCTGGCGCTGGCGGACGCGCCGGGGCTGAACGGCAAGCTGCTCTGGGGCGCCTACGTCCCGCACGAGACCGTTGCCGTGAGCTACCTGGTGGCGCTGGAGGGCGGGAAGAACCTCGCCAAGGTGAAGGTCGACAACATCGACAAGCTCACCCTCTCCGAGATCGCCGACGCCCTGCGCGCCGGCGCCGGCACCCTGCGCTCGGGCAAGGACGAGAACTTCAAGAAGAGCCAGGGGCCGCTGCAGATCCTGCCGACCTGGATCATCCGGCCGCTGGTGTGGTTCACCGGCTGGCTCACCTCCAGCCTGGGCGTGGGCATGCCGGCGCTCGGCCTGGAGGCCTACCCCTTCGGCGCCTGCATCATCACCAGCATCGGCATGTTCGGGCTGGATGAGGGCTTCGTGCCCCACACCCCCTTCGCCCGGGTGCCGGTCTACGTGCTGCTGGGCGCGCTGCGCGACGCCGCCGCCGTCGTGGATGGGGAGATCGTCGCCCAGAAGCAGCTCACCATCACCGCCACCATCGACCATCGCTTCATGGATGGATCCCAGGGCGGCGTGCTCGCCAAGCGGGTGCGCGAGGTCTTCGCCAACCCCTGGTTCGCCGACAATCTGGAGGCGCCGCCCGAGGACTTCGCGGCGGCTAAAGCAGGGTGAAGTAGCCCCAGGCGGCGTAGTCGAAGGCCTCCTCGGTCAGCTCCAGCGGGCTGTTGTTGAAGAGGCAGCGGTTGCGGACCTGGAGCAGCAGATCCCGGGGGTGACAGAAGCGCATGCCGCGGCCGACCTTGTCGTAGTGTCGGTCGATCAGGTAGTCGACCGCGCCGTCGTCCATGAGGAAGCCCATGTTGTCGGCCTCCTTCTGCAGCACGACACGGAACAGCTCGGGGGTGGGGTCGACGAACTCGATCTTGTAGGGGATGCGCCGCAGGAAGGCCTCGTCCACCAGCTCTCTGGGGTCGAGGTTGGTGGAGAAGACCAGCATGGGGTCGAAGGGCACCTGCACCTTGCGCCCGCTGGGCAGCCGCAGGTAGTCGACCCGGCTCTCCAGCGGGAGGATCCATCGGTTGAGCAGCTCGTCCTTGTCGACGCGCTGGCGGCCGAAGTCGTCGATCAGCATGATCCCGCAGTTGGCCTTGAGCTGCAGCGGGGCCTCGCACTGACCGGGGCCGGTGTTCTCCAGCTCCAGCGAGTCCAGGGTCAGCTCGCCGCCGGCGACCACCACCGGCCGCCGACACTCCACCCACCGCGAGTCCAGGCGCTCCCGGCCGTAGGTGCGGGGGGTGACACGCTGCACCTTGTGGTGCACCTGGGGATCGAAGATCTGGATCAGCGTGCCGTTCATCAGCACGCAGTGCGGGATGAAGACGTTGCCCCGGTAGGCCTGGGCCATGCGCAGGGCGATGGAGGTCTTGCCGTTGCCGGGGTTGCCGAAGAGGAACAGCCCCTTGCCCGAGGTCATCGCCGGGCCCAGCAGGCCCATCAGGTCCGGGTCCACCACGAGGGAGGAGAAGGCGCGGTCGAGATCGTCCTTCTGGAGGGGCTCGCGGGCGATGGACTGGGTCGCGACGGACTCGCGGTAGTACTCGAGGGTGATGGGGGCGGGGCCCACATAGGCGCTCTGCTTGCGCAGCTCGATGGCGTCCTGGCGGCCGGCCTCGGTGAGGTCGTAGTGGAAGTCCATGGGCGTGTTGCCCTTGGCGTGCACCACCAGCATGCGGAGCTTCAGATCGCGCAGCAGCTCCCGCACCGGATCGGGGTGCAGGCAGATGCCCTCGGCGACGGCGTTGCCGGTCACGCCGGGGTAGGCCAGCAGGTACTTGAGCACGAGGTGCTCGATGAAGGTGCGGGTGAGCCCGGTGTCCTCGAAGGTCTTGGGCTCATCCGGGATGAAGGCCGGGAAGGACTCGAAGTCCATGTCCGGCGGGTCGTCCGGCATCTGCATCGTGAGGTCGGCGGTGTTTTGATCCGACCAGGGCGTCGAGGAGAGGTTGGGGTCCAGCTCCAGGGTGCGGGAGTCATCGACGACCGGGGCGGTCTTGTCATCGAAGGTGAGCTTGATCTCCTCGCGGCCGGGCGGCGGCGGGGGCGGTGACGCCGACTTCTTCTTGCTCAAGCGCCCGGGGAGCTTGGGGATCTTGCTGCGGCCCACTGACACCTCGTGAGCCCCGAAGCTCAGAGCGGCCGGCGGTTTTCCAGCGCGCGAAGCAACGAGACCCGATCAGCGTATTCGATCTCGGTCCCCACCGCGATTCCGTGCGCGAGGCGGCTGACCATGACCCCCAGGGGCTTGAGCAGGCGCGCGAGGTAGAGCGCCGTCGCGTCGCCCTCCACGTCGGGATCCGTCGCCAGGATGACCTCCTCGATGCCCTCCATGCGGGCGAGGAGCTGCCGGATTCGGAGCTGATCGGGGCCGATGCCGTCGAGGGGAGAGATGGCGCCGTGCAGGACGTGGTAGAGGCCGCGGTATTCGCCGGAGCGATCGATGGCGGCCATGTCCTGCGGGCGCTCGACCACGCAGATGGTCTCACGGCTGCGGTTGCCGTCGGCGCAGGTCGCGCAGGGGTTGGAGGCGGCGTAGGTCTGACAGGTCGTGCACTCGACCACCGAGCCCTTCAGCTCGCCTATCGCCGCGGCCAGATCCGACACCACATCATCCGGGGCCTGAAGCAGCCACCAGGTCAGGCGCTGAGCGGTCTTCTCGCCGATTCCGGGGAGGCGGGAGAGATGGACAACACAGCGACGAATTGGATCCACGACGAACTCCTACGGGCACGTGGATCCTTATCCTCTGAGGCGATCGGGATCGGACAGAAACTGACCGAATCCGACCGATCGGCCTCGGGATCGATCTAAAGCAGGCCCGGGGGGAGGGGGAGCCCGCCGGTGATGGCCTGCATCTTCTCGGCGAGGTGCTCGCGGGAGACGCGCATGGCGTCGTTGACCGCGGCGGTGACGAGGTCTTCGAGCATCTCGCGGTCATCCATCACGCTGTCCGAGATGGAGATGCTGATGATCTCCTGCTTGCCGCTGGCGATGACCTTGACCATGCCGCCGCCGGCCTGGCCCTCCACGCGGGCCTCAGCGGCCTCTGCCTGGATTCGCTGCACGCCGGCCATCATGTTGCCGATGGCGCCCATATCAAAGCTCATTGATCTTCCTCCGGGAATGAGAGGGGGACGACATCTTCTATCTCCGCGCTGAGGACGCTGCAGAGATTCTTGAAGACCGGATCCTGCTTGGCCTCTTCCCAGAGCACCTGCCGGTGACGCTCGCGCCGCTCGGCCCGGGCCTCCTTTCGGGTGATGCCCTGGTCGCCTTCGCGGATGCGGGCTTCGAGGCGCTTCACGCCCGGGAACATGCGCCGGGCCAGCTCCACGACGGTGCGGTCCTCGACGAGGTGCTTGCCGCGGCTCATGAGGAAGCCCTCGCGGAAGGCGATGCGCAGGACATCACCGTGCTGACCGTCGAACACGGAGTACTCGATCATGACGTCGTAGCGCAGGCCCTCCCCGCGCAGCCGCGAGAGGAAGTTCCGGTAGCGGGCCTCGTTGTCCGTGTGGAGGGTGAGGGACGGCCCGCTGCGTCGGGCGGGCTGCTCGGGCGGCGCCTCGCGTCGGCCGCCGCCGTGGGAGCCGCCGCGCGGGGCGAAGGGCGCGCTGTCTTTTGGGGGCCCGTAGTCCTGGGGCGGCGCGAAGGGCGCGGCGTCTCGCGGGGAGCTCCGGTCGGGCTTCGGGGCGATCGCCGCGGCGGTCGCCTGGTTACCGGCGGCCTGGAGCACGACGACGCCTGCTTCGGGGGCATCCTCAGGGGACGACGCGGGCTGGGAGGAGGTGGGCTGGGCCGCGCTGGCGCGAGGGGATTCGTTGCCGCCGCGCCCGGAGGGCGGGCTGGGAACCTGAGGCGGCGCGGCGCGCTGGCCGCCGCCGCCGCTGGGGCCGCGAGAGGGACCGCCGCCGCCGCCGCGCGTTCCCCGGGAGCTGCCGCCGCCGCCACCGCCGCCGGGCTTGGGGCCGGCGCCGCCGTGGCGGAGGCTGCGCTCCAGGTCTTCCATCCGGCCCAGCAGCTCGTCCACCGGCCGCACCGGGCGGGCCTGGGCGAGGCGCGCGACCGACATCTCCAGCACCAGCCGGGGGTAGGGGGAGCGGGAGACCTGATCGTGGACATCCAGCAGCGCCTGGAACCACTGAGAGAGCACATCCACGGACATCTTGTCCGCCATGGCGATCAGGCGGTCCAGCTCCTCCTGCGGGGCGTCCACGTGCTTGCGCGCGGACTCGGAGAGCACCACGAGGGTCGCGTTGCGGAGGAGCTCCAGGAGCTCGGCGGTGAACTGGGAGAGCTCGAAGCCGAAGTCGTGGACCCGGGCGATGGCGTCGAGGCACAGCCCCGGCTCGCCGGTGACGAGGCCCTCCAGCATGGTGTAGAGGATCTCCCGGTCCACGAGCCCGAGGATCTCCCCGACCTGCTGATCGGTGATGTCTTCGCCGCCGAAGGCGATGACCTGATCCAGCAGCGACTGGGCGTCGCGCATGGAGCCCTCGCCGGCCCGGGCGATGGTGCGCAGGCTGGCGTCGGTGATCTGGATGCCTTCGGCGTCGCAGATGGTGCGGAGGTGTGCGGAGACCACCGCCGCCGAGATGCGCTTGAAGTCGAAGCGCTGCACCCGGGAGAGGACCGTGTCGGGGATCTTCTGGGGCTCGGTGGTGGCGAAGAGGAAGACGACGTGGGGCGGGGGCTCCTCGAGGGTCTTCAGCAGCGCGTTGAAGGCGCCCGGGGAGAGCATGTGCACCTCGTCGATGATGTAGACGCGGTACTTGCTCTTGCTGGGGAGGTAGGAGACGGTGTCCCGCAGCTCCCGGATGTCGTTGACGGAGTTGTTGGAGGCGCCGTCGATCTCCACGATGTCGGGGCTGGAGCCGGCGAGGGCGTCCTTGCAGTTGCTGCACTCCCCGCAGGGCTCGGGCGTGGGGCCCTTCTCGCAGTTCAGCGCCCTGGCCATCGCGCGGGCGGCGGTGGTCTTACCGACCCCGCGGGCGCCCGTGAAGAGCAGGGCGTGGTGGATACGGCCCAGCCGCAGCGCGTTCTGGAGCGTGCGGGTGACGTGGTCCTGGCCCGCGATGCCTGAGAAGGTGTTGGGGCGCCACTTCCGGGCGATGGCCTGATAGCTCATGCCGATATTTCCTTTGACGGTACCGCGAGTGAAGGAGATGGCCGGGGATCTCGTCGCCCCTGGTGTCCGACTACCGTTGCTCCCTTCCGGGCCTGGCGGAGTTCACGGGCCTCGGTCGACGAGGCCCGACCATCACCTTCACTCGCGATTGCATGGATGGCGGAGAGGGTGGGATTCGAACCCACGGTACGTTGCCGCACACGCGATTTCCAGTCGCGCACCTTCGTCCACTCGGTCACCTCTCCATATTCCATGCTTCGCTGTAGAGTTGAGGGGTGCGGAGAGGGTGGGATTCGAACCCACGGTGGGCGTGAACCCACAGTAGATTTCGAATCTACCGCCTTCGTCCACTCGGCCACCTCTCCACAGTACTCACTCTATCTCGGTTCCACGCTTCTTCTTCCGACGGGCTCGAAGTTCGCGGAAGAACTGCTTGAGCAGCGCCGCGGACTCGTCTTCTGCCACACCGGGCACGACCTCGAAGGTGTGGTTCAGCTCAGGCACATCGGAGAGATCTCCGAGGGTGCCGAGGAACCCTCCTTTGGGGTCCTTCGCGCCGTAGACGCAGCGATCGATCCTCGAGAGGATCATCGCTCCGGCGCACATGGCGCATGGCTCGAGGGTGACGTAGACAGTGCAGTCATCGAGCCGCCAGCTCCCGAGCGCGCGGGCTGCTTCGCGGATCGCGATCAGCTCGGCGTGAGCGGTGGGGTCGTTGTCGGTCTCACGCAGGTTGTACGCGCGGGAGATGACCTCCTCGCCGCGGACGACTACTGCGCCGACCGGAACCTCACCGACGCGCGCTGCCGCGCGCGCCTCCTCGAGGGCCAGCTCCATGTAGCTTCGGTGGAGCGGGGAACCGGACATTTCTGTTCCGTCAAAGAGCATCTTCCAGCGCAGAGCGCTGGGGGCCCCCCTACCTATGATCAGTCCTTCGGGCTGTCAACGATCTCCAGTGCCGCTTCGCGGCCGGTGGAGTAGGGTGCAGCGTATGTCTCTCCCTGATCGCGTGGTCCGCTGGTTCGTAGGCGTCGTCGTGGCGCAGATCGACGCCGCTCTGGCGGCGCAGCGCGCCGGGGTCGTCCAGGCCTCGGATTCCGCTGGCGGGATGTCCGCGTCGTCGTCGTCGACGAGCACAGCGCTGCGCTCGCTGGAGGACGCGATAGAGGCCCGCCGGCCCTTCTCGGGGCGCACCACGGTGCACCAGGCCTGGGCGCGGCACCCGGGGGTGCGCGGAGTCTTCGCCCGCTACCACCTCCTGGCTTGTCCGGACTGCCCGGTGGGGGAGGACGAGACGCTGGAAGAGGCGGCCCGTGGTTATCAGATTCCGCTCCCGGTCCTGCTGGAGCAGCTGAACGCCCTGCTGTCAGAATCAGTGTGACGAACTGCTACCAGAAACCGATGAGTGCTCTGGTATAAAGACCTCGTCTTCACACCAGATGGTGTCCCCATGGTCCTTCGTCTTCTCTCCTCCGCGGCGCTGGCCCTCTGCCTGTCGCTGCCCGCCTACGCCGCCTCCGTGCAGCTCACGGCACCTGACAACGTCACGGTCGCCGCCGACTACAGCACCTCGGCCGGCTCCACCAAGGGCATCGTCTTCGTGCACATGGAGAAGCGAAAGGCGACCGACTGGCGCTTCCTCGCCGAGCGCATGAACAAGGCCGGCTTCCACACCATCGCCGTCGATCTCCGTGGACACGGCGCGAGCGTGCCCGAGGGCCAGCCCAAGCCGACCCTCACCGACGACGACTACCAGAACATGGGCGGCGATGTGGTCGCCGCGGTGGACTACCTCCGCCGCATGGGCGTGACCGAGGTGAGCCTCGTGGGCGCGTCCCTCGGGGCCAACATCTCGGTGCAGGTCGCCGCGCGAGACTCCCAGATCGCCAACCTCGTGATGCTGTCCCCCGGGCTGGAGATCGCGGGGATCGCCTCCGTGGAGTCGCTGCGGGCGTACGGCGAGCGGCCGGTGCTGATCGCCGTGTCCGACGACGATCGCTACGCCGCCAAGTCCTCGCTGCTGCTGGACGCCGAGGCGGCGGGCAACCACCACCTGGAGATCCTGACGGCCGCGGGCAAGGGCACCAAGATGCTGAACGCCGCGCCGACCCTCGAGTCGCTGATTCAGGGCTGGCTCTCCGGGAGCTGGCAGAGCGCGTCGAGCCCCCGCGGCGAGGGCGGCATCACCACCGGCGACACCACGGACGTCGAGACGGACGGCATCGGCCTGGACGGCCTGTAGCGCCCGCGCTTACTGCCCGAGCCCGTAGCGGCGCAGCTTGTAGTGCAGCGTCGAGCGGGCGATGCCCAGCTCCCGGGCGACCGCCGAGCGGTTGCCGTTGTGGCGCGTCAGCGCGTCGGACAGCAGCAGGCGCTGCTGCTGGTTGAGCCGATCGTCCTCTTCGACCTCCGGCGGCGGCGAGAAGGACCAGGGGGAGAAGGTGATGGCCTGGGCGTTGATGTCGGGCCCGCCCATCACGAAGGCCCGCCGCAGAACGTTGCGGAGCTCCCGGACGTTCCCGGGCCACTCGTAGCCGGCGAGCTTCTGCCGGGCGTCTGGGGTGACGCGGATGCCTGGGTGGCGCTGCTTTCGCATGTGGACGATGAAGTTGTCGGTCAGCGGGGGCAGATCGGCCATTCGCATCCGCAGCGGCGGGATGTTGACGGCCAGAACGGCGAGCCGGAAGAAGAGATCCCGCCGGAAGCGACCCTCCTCGGTGGCTTCGTCCAGGTCGCGGTTTGTGGCCGAGACGATGCGTACGTCCGGATACTCCACCCGCCCGCTGCCGACCCGCCGCACGCCGCCGCTGTCGAGGGCTCGCAGCAGCTTGACCTGGGCCTCCTCGGACATCTCGCCGATCTCATCGAGGAACAGGGTGCCGCCGTCCGCCCGCTGGAAGGCGCCGTCGTGGCGTCGCTCGGCGCCGGTGAAGGCGCCCTTCTCGTGGCCGAACAGCTCGCTCTCCAGCAGGCTCGGCGAGATGGCCCCGCAGTTCACCGGCACGAAGGGGCCGGGCCGCCCGCTGACCTCGTGCACCGCCCGGGCCGCCAGCTCCTTGCCGGTGCCGGACTCGCCGATGAGCAGCACGGGATCCGGACCGCGCGCCATGCGCCGGAGCTGACCGAAGATGCGCTTCATCGCCGCGCTCTCACCGACCATCTCACCGAGCGAGTCCGCCTGGACGCCGCTCTCCCGCTCCTCGGGATCCAGAGTGAAGCGGGTCTCGCCGATGCGGATCGACTCTCCGAGGTAGACCGGCAGGGCGTCTCGAACGCGCGCCCCGTCCACGAAGGCCGGGGCGGTGCCCTGGAGGACCATGGGGCGCCCCCGCCGCACGGCGACGCGCACGTGGTCGCGGCGAAGGGTGGGGTCCGAGAGCACCACGTCGCTGCCGGCGCCGCCGACGGTTTGCAGCGGCTTGTCCAGCGTCACCCTCGCGCCGCTGGCCGGCCCCTCGGTGACCACCAGCACGGGCAGCGAGACGGTGAGGCTCCGGTCGACGGCCACGAAGGCCTCCGCTGGCTCGGAGAGCAGCGAGCGCGCGCTCGCGGTGCGCTCCCGCCGTCGATCTTCCAGGGTGTAGCGGAGGGTGAAGTCCCCAAGCTCGATGACGTCGCCCTCCGCGAGGGCCTGCTCGCCGTCGATGAGCGCCTCCTCCTCGCCGCGTCGCAGGCGCGTGCCGTGGCGGCTGCGGTCGACGAGCACCCAGCTCTCCCCCCGCCGCTCGACGTAGCAGTGCGTCCGGCTGATGGCGTCGTGAGGCACGACGACGTCGGCTGCGTCGGAGCGACCGATGACCGTCCGCCCGTCGCGGAGTCGGTACTCCAGGAGGTTATCGGTTTCGCGGTAGAAGACGAGCCTGGGCATACTGGCCCTCTCATCGGATCCTCCAGGGAGGCCCTCAACCATGTTCCTCACCGCGCTGGCGCTGACGCTCACCCCCATCGGCTGCCTGCGCGCGGCGAGCCCGGTGGTGGATGAGGTGGGATCAGCGGTGATGTGGCAGGGGCACTTCGAGGTGGCGGCGCCGCCGGGCTGGGAGGTGACGCGCAACCGCCGGTGGTTCAACAACCACATGTTCACCCTGACCGCGCCCGACGGCCGCGACGCCATCAACATCGAGCTGATCAAGGAGACGGGGAAGACCCGGGATCTTCCGCTGGTGCTGATGTCGGACGTGCTGGCGATGAACATCGGCCGCAAGGTGGGGGTGGAGCCGGAGCTGATCGGGCAGAACGAGCTGCTGGTCGCCAACCGGCAGGCCTGGGCGACGACGCTCATCCGACGGCACGGGCCCAACGAGCGGCTCGCGAGCGTGGTGACGCTGCGGGGTCAGGATCACATCGTGATGTTGACCCTGAATACGGTGCCTGGCGGCATCAGCTCCAGTGCGTTGGCCTGGCAGCTTGTGATCGATACCTTCGATTTGCCGACTGAGCCTGTTCCTCCAGATCCGCCGATGGAGGATTTGTTGATGTTTCCTCCGTCGGATTGATGATGGTTTGTCGGGTTTTCGGGTTTTCGGGTTTTCGGGTTGTCGGGTTTTCGGGTTTTCGGGTTCGTCGGGTACGGCTCGGTTTGACGAGAGTTGATGGGACTGACGAGAGCGGTCTTGGCAGTCGCGGGCTCGTAGTTTGAGCGTCCCGTCGAGGCGCCGTCGTTCTGCCTGTTGGGGTGTTGGACTTCCCGAAGGTCGTGGGTGGCGCGGTGCCCCTGGGTAGATTCGACGTGTGCTCGCTGCGCTAACGAATCCCCGGACGATTCGTCAGCGTCAAGTCGACAAGGTCTGGTGGCCGGTGACGTGCAGCTTGCGTCACACACGCCCGAATCTCCCTGGTCGGGGCACTTCGCCTCAACGGTCCCAGGGCGTCCTCATCCCGCAGGCAGACGACTGATCGCTTGTAGCCTTCCAGGATCGACTGGAGGGAGCGCGGGCGTTCC
>Ga0316204_10002315_pt1 | contig 43978 bp, 35 predicted proteins | sample 6monrhotite_MG_2_FD_205661 | JGI IMG/M metagenome (GOLD analysis project Ga0316204, IMG submission 205661) | Microbial mat bacterial communities from mineral coupon in-situ incubated in ocean water Damariscotta River, Maine, United States -... | ecosystem: Environmental > Aquatic > Marine >... | reverse complement strand
AGAAGTGATTGAATGTGCTTATGCATACCTTCGAGATTATTCAAAGGTTTGTAAATTGTTTGTCCAATATGTAGGCCTGGAATATGAGATATTAAACCGTAGGCAAGTGGGCGAATAGATTGATTGTATAAAAATAATTTTAATTTATATTTAACCTTTTCAAATAATGAATCGGCAATAGCGGGTGGTGAAGGAAGTAACTTTGTTAGTTTTAATGATTTAGTTAATACAGCGCCACCACCTAATAAGTTAACGGGCTTTCCTCGTCCGAAGCTGAGAACAACAAAATCACCATTCCAATAAGAGTCAATGTCAGTCGTTGGGAAGCCCTGCGCACTATCTTCGATTAGAATAAGGTTATGTTGATTTGTTATTTTTAAGAGTTCTTCGTTTCTATCAGCAATACCAAAAAATCTAACTGCGATAATTGCAATAGTTTTATTATTAATTGATTTGTGCAACTGGTTAAAAGACATTTGAGGTGAATCAGGTTCCAGATCAACTAGAATAGGTTTTGCTTTAGTATGAATCACAGCGCTTATCAGGTCGGGACAACCGTAAGCAGGCACTATAACCTCAGGTTTATCAATATCCGGTTTCAGCTTACTAGCAGCTAGAATTGCTGCAGCTAGGGCGGCTGTGCCAGAAGTGTAAAAGCATATATGAAAAGACGAAAAAGGAGGGGGTTCAGTATTATTAGTGGCAGTGTCTATTCGGTTACCGACAGGTCTTAATATTTCAAATTGGTTTGGCATATTGCTCTAATTATTGTGAGGACTTCTAGGGCTATTATATATTTATTCAGGTTAGATTCTAGCTTTATTACTCAGTAAGTCGTGCAGGATATTTGTATGTATACTCAGCGGCATATAATGTGATGTTATTGGAATAAGCCTGATGAAAATATATAAATGCTAAAAATAGTATGCGGCTTGGTGAAAAGATTCATATTATGTACTTTTAAAAGTACCTAAAGTGTAATTATTATAAATTAAGTCAAAAAGGGTACATTAAATGATTCTTACATCAAATATGCTCACGGCTAATAAGGCAAATTGTTTTGATACTTTCTAATACCTACACCTTTTTTAAGGTGTAGGTTTAGATAAAATCAATAAAGCTAATGCGAAGTTAAATCAATTAGAGTGGCTTGTTATTGAAATCTACAGCTTTTATTCTGAGATCATCAGGATCAGGATCATTATCGTTTGGAATCCAGGGCGCCAGACATTGTCGGTCTTCTACACAGGGGTCGGTTAACGCTTCTAAAAATGCTAACAGATCACTAACTTGTAAGTCAGTGAGGTTAACATTTTGCAAACTTTTAGAGTTAGTGCCACTTTGTGCATCATCATTACGCTTAGCTACTAATTGGTTAACTGCTTTTTGCGTATTCACAACTGCATGTTCTATTTGAATACCTTGTTGTGTTAGTTGTGAATAATCGAATTCTGCTACTGCCTGCTCGACATTGAGGTGATGCCGCACGATACCTTCCAACGTTTCATAGGCACCGGAATGTCCCCATGGTCCGGTTGACGTTACATTCAATAACGTTGGTGTGCGGAATGCATATTTGTCTGTAGGATCAGCCGTTTCGCGGAAGCGACCGAAGTCATCATCACCAAACACCCCATCTCCTTTACCACGGCCAATTTGAGGGATAGCAACAACATGCGTTTGTTCATCAGTAAAGAAATCACCGCTATGACAACTGGCACAACCCGCCCCTATTTTTTGTAGGGTGGGTGGGCTATCGGGCGTGGTGGGATTGACATCAGTTGTTACAGGATTGAAAAATAACAACGCTCCGCGTTTAGCTGATTCAGTAATTGCAGAATTGTTACCCAGGACGTAGGCTTTCCATGGAGAGTTTACAAAAACCTGAGAACGTCCATATTCACCAATGGCTTTGGAAATGTTGGCGTAAGTGATTAGGGTTTCGGCTTGTGATGTTCCGGTTACTTGCGCTGAATCGCTCAGTGGTGCATCACTGTTAAAAGCTTTTTCGAACAATGGTAACCAGTTGTTTACTTGCAATTCTCCTGCGCCAATTCCGTAGTTACCTAAACGAGCGGCGAGATGATTACGGACGGCATCATTACTTTTGCCTGCTTCAAAAGCGAAGCCGCGCATCTCTTCATTAACGGTAACAGGAAAACGTGCAAGTGCAACAGGAAGAGTATCGCCTGCATTCTCATCTGCTGTATTTAATGGGGTATCAGGAGTACGGATACCCGCACCATCGCCACCGTTCATTTTAGGTGTTTTTCCCATACTGTTTAAACGGCCTTCCCAGAACATAGCCTGATCCCACATGCCCACATTAAAAATTGAGGGTACATTACGTGGCATCGTTGGCCCGCCATCCCAACCTAGTGCAAAGGTATCATGGGTACGTCCAGGCCCAAGTTGGTCTGGATTTACTGCTGCTACACCAATTGCTAGGGAGAGATCATCACCACCGCCTAAAGCGGGGTGATGACAAGTTACACAAGCGGAATCTTTATCACCACCTAAGGCTTTACTAAAAAAAAGTAGTTTGCCTAGCTGAGGAAGCTTATCTTTGATATTTGGTAAGTTCCTGCCAACTGATGGATCACCTGTTAACTCAGCAAGAGAGATGACATCCCTGAGTTCGGTATCAAGTTTACTGTTTGAATCGGTATTTCCGTCTGGACCAGTGGTGCTACTGTCTGTATTAGTGCTACTGCTACTGCCTGTATTAGTGTTGCTGCCGGAATTAGTATTGCTGTTTTGAGAATCAAACTGGGTTTCAGTGTTGCCACCGCCACAGCCAAATAATATGGCAGTACTTAAAGTTAAAATGGAAATGTGTGGTAATTTTTGATAAAAACTCACTTTGTTGAATACTCCTGACTTTGATTAATACATTAAGATAGAAGGCACTGGATCCGTTTATGCCTATTCGGTTAATGTGTTAATCCACTTTGTTACGAATTAAAGCCATAGGCGATAATTTATTAAGCTAATTCCTTTTATGGTGATAAATAATGAAATGAAAATGACGAATTAATAATAGTTACATTCAATATTTAATTGTATATATTTTAGTCAAAGTAACCGTAAGAAGGGTGAGAACCAGGTAGCATAAAATTTGTTCATTTCCACTAATAATGTGATGCATACAGCAAATAACGAAGTTAATAAGAAGGTTGAGCGGCGCTATCTAAAAATTAATATATAGAACTTAAGCGTGTAACAGTGATATTTAAGCTACTCAAATCATATAAATACACGATGTCGAAGAAATACAATACATATTATTACGTACTTCTAATGACACATAGTTACCTTTAAGCTTAAAATGTGTTGAATATCAATCTTTTGTTGTTAATGGGGAATCAATCTTATTTATGTGTGGTATAGCAGGTATTCTTAATGTAGCTCCAAATGCAAAGCCTGATCAAGCTTTATTGAAAAAAATGATCTTTAGTATTCACCATAGAGGGCCGGATGGATATGGATACTATACTGATTCAGATATAGGGCTAGCCCATGCTCGATTAAGTATTATCGACATCGCGGGTGGTAAGCAACCCATTCACAATGAAGATGAATCAGTATGGGTTGTGTTTAATGGGGAAATATTTAATTACATCGAATTAAGAGAAGAACTAAAAAGTAAAGGCCATCACTTTTATACCGGCACGGACACTGAAGTTATTGTTCATTTATACGAAGAATACGGAAAGGATTTTGTTCGTTATCTGAATGGTCAATTTGCAATAGCTTTATGGGATAAGAAAACTAAAACATTCATTTTAGCGCGCGATCGCATAGGAATTACTCCACTCTTTTTCACTAAAGAAAAAGACAAGCTTATTTTTGGTTCAGAAATTAAAGCTATTTTGCCTGCATTAAATTCACTACCTGGAATGAATAGACGGGCTTTAGATCAACTATTTACTTTCTGGGCTCCAGTAAGCCCGAATACAATGTTTGAAGGGATTGAAGAAGTTTCTCCCGGAGAAATAATAATATTTAGTAATCAGAAAATGTCCAGGGAAAAGTATTGGGACTGGTTATATCCTGTAGATGGCAATTATCGCACTGAATCAGAAGATGACCTTGCCGAAGAGTTAAAAGCTTTATTAATTGATGCCACTAAAATACGGTTACGTTCAGATGTACCAGTGGGGGCTTATCTTTCTGGAGGTCTGGATTCTTCAGTTCTAGTATCGATAATTAAAAATTTCACCGATACACCATTAAGAACATTTTCAATTGGATTTGACGATGCAGAAGTTGATGAGTCCAGTTTTCAGAGGGAACTGATTGCTCATTTAGAGGCTGAGCATTCTAGAATTCAGTGTTCGAATGAAAATATATCAGAAAATTTCGAGCAAACTATTTGGCATACTGAAATGCCTATCTTGAGAACAGCACCCGTACCGATGGGGATGCTCTCTTCACTGGTTCATCAATCCGACTATAAAGTGGTGTTAACGGGAGAAGGTTCTGATGAAGTGCTGGGTGGTTATGACATTTTTAAAGAAGCCAAAATAAGACAGTTTTGGTCTAAAAATATAGACTCAAGCTTTCGTCCGCTGTTATTAAAACGGCTTTATCCTTATCTGGATATATCGCCAGGTAAATCTCAAGTTTATTTACAAAAATTCTTTGGTGCAGGGCTTGAACAACCTGATCTATCGTATTTTTCTCATATACCTCGGTGGGTAACAACGGCGAAAACGAAAGACTTTTATTCAGATTCGATGAAATCGAATTTGTCGGATTTGGCGATTGATGATATTCAAGCAACGTTTCCATCCGAGTTATCGCAGTGGCACCCGTTTAATAAGGCGCAATATATAGAAGCCAAATCATTAATGGCAGGCTATCTTTTGTGCTCTCAGGGTGACCGTATGCTAATGAAAAATTCTGTTGAAGGACGATTTCCATTTCTGGATCATCGAGTTATAGAATTTGCACAACACTTGCACCCTAAAACAAAAATGAAAGCTTTGAATGAAAAATATCTCCTGAAAAAAGCAATGGGAAAATATATACCAAATTCAATTACGCGTAGACATAAACAACCCTACAGAGCACCTGATATCCCATCTTTTACTGTTGGTAAAGGAAAAGAAATTGTTTCTGATTTATTGTCGATGGATAAAATAAAGCGTTACGATTATTTTGACCCTGCTAAGGTTGCGCTTTTATTGCGGAAAATAAATGCGGGTAGAGCTATTGGCTTTAAGGATAACATGGCTTTTATGGGTGTATTATCCACTCAAATGTGGCATTATCATTTTCTTGAAAAATGAAGTGCGCTTTCACAAGTAAGTGCTTGAAATAAAATAAAAATATGGAGTAATACATGTCGACCGAAGATAAAGTACGTGGGTATATTTTAGATAATTTTCTATTTACAGATGATCAATCAGCTTTATCAAACAGTGATTCACTCCTCGAAAAAGGTCTAGTTGATTCAACTGGAATTCTTGAAATTATTACCTTTATTGAAGAAGAATTTAGTCTTAAGGTTGATGATGAAGAAATGGTGCCAGAGAACCTTGATTCTGTAGATAACATCATAGCTTTTGTGTCAAAAAAACAAGCCTGATCTAATCTTTATGGGATATGTTTAGAAGTGATCGCTACTCCAAATAGAAATCTTGCCGAGATGTTTTTGGATACTTGTGCGAAGTATCCAGATAAAACGGTAATACAGTTATCTGCAAAGTCATATACATATAATCAACTTCTTAATGAAGCTAACACTCTTGCGTGTCACCTTAAAGAAAAGGGAATTCGAAAAGGAGATAGAGTAGCTATATATATGGACAATACATGGCCGTGTATTGTTTCTATATTCGCAATTACATTTACGGGGGCAGTTTTTTTAATTATTAACCCTCAAACCAAGAGTGATAAATTACGCTATATTTTAGAAGATAGCGGTGCAAAAATATTAATAACTGATGCACACTTAAAACAAACTTTTTATCCCGTGCTTAATCAAATCAATTCTGTAACAGAGTTGTACTGCTCGGGAAACGATAATGAAATTTCTATCGATACTACAAATTATCACATATTTGAAGATGTGGTTAAGGAACATCAAGAATGTTCAGCATATGAAAGAGATGTGTTAGGGAATGACTTAGCTGCATTAATTTACACATCAGGTAGTACTGGTTTTCCAAAGGGTGTGATGCATACGCATCAGTCCATTCTCTTCGCCATAGGTAGTCTTACGGAATATCTAAGACTTGATCACTCAGATAAAATTATCAATTTCTTACCCTTTGCCTTTGATTATGGCTTGTATCAACTCTTTTTTACTATTTACCTTGGGGCAACCTTAATCCTTGAGAGATCATTTACTTACCCTGCTGTAGTTTATAAGCAAATACAAGATTCTGAAGTAACCGTTTTTCCTGGTGTACCAACAATATACTCCATGATGATTAATTCTCATTTAAAAAAACCGTTGTCTTTTCCAAGCGTAACTCGAATTACAAATACTGCCGCTGCGCTACCGGCGGAGTATGTTAGTGTATTACAAGAAATATTCCCCAACGCCTTAATTTATAAAATGTATGGATTAACAGAGTGTAAAAGAGTTTGTTATCTAGAACCTGAACTTGCACATAAACATTCTTCATCTGTTGGCAAGGCTATCCCCGGTACTGAAGTATTTTTGCTTGATGAGGATGGTAATTCTGTTCCTTCGGGTAAAGAAGGAATCCTACACGTTCGCGGACCTCATATTATGTTGGGTTACTGGAATAAGCCTGATGAAAGTGAAAAAATGTTAAAAGAAGGTAAGTGGCCGGGTGAGAAAATTTTATGTACCCATGACTTATTTAAAATGGATGAGAATGGCCTCTATTATTTTATTGGTAGAAGGGATGATATTATTAAAACCAGAGGCGAAAAAGTTAGCCCTATAGAAGTCGAAAATGTATTACACAGTATTAAAGGTGTTAAAGATGCTGCTATAATAGGGCTAGCCGATGATGTTCTAGGTGAGGTTATTCATGCATTTATATCTCTCAATGGTGATGTAGACATTGGCGTAAATGATATTAAAAAGGTTTGTGTCAACAAACTCGAGAGTTTTATGGTACCTGCGAAATTTCATATTCTGGAAATGTTACCTAAATCGACTAATGGAAAAATCGATAAGAAAATATTAAAAAATTATTTATGTGTTTAATTTATGAAATATTATTTAAGCTAAAGAAATAGGGATGATAAAATGAATCTTAATGATCTTGTTGAATTTAGAGAAGAACAAGAAATAGAAAAAATTGCAAAAAAGACCGTCGAATTACTGAGAAATAACCTTCATAAACGAGGCTTGATAGTAGCTGTTTCAGGCGGAGTTGATAGTGCAGTTTGTGCGGCACTTGCAGCAAGTGCTGTCGGTAAAAAGAAAGTTTATTGTATATTATTACCGGAACATGATTCATCGAGTGCGAGTGTTGAGTTAGGTAAATCAGTCGTTGAAAATATTGGCCTGGAATATGAAATTCAGAATATAGGTAAAACTTTAGAAGAAATAGGTTGTTATAGTTGGAGAGATAAAGCCATCAAAAATGTTTTTCCTGAATATGATGGAACATGGAAAAATAAGATTATTATTAAAGGTGGAAGTGAAGGGAAACTTAATCACTTTTCACTCGTTGTTGAAAAGCCGGGTGGAGAAATCGTAGAAGAACGTCTAAGTTTGAATGATTATTTACAAATTGTTGCCGCTACAAACTACAAACAAAGAATCCGTAAAAATATAGAATATTTTCATGCCGACAGACTAAACTATGCAGTTGTAGGTACACCAAATCGACTTGAATATGACCAAGGTTTTTTTGTGAAAAATGGTGATGGGGCTGCAGATATTAAACCAATTGCCCATTTATATAAAACACAGGTGTATGCATTAGCAAGTTATTTCGGCCTTCCTGAGAGCGTGTGTAATGCAGCTCCAACGACAGACACCTACAGCTTGACTCAGGGGCAGGATGAGTTTTATTTTTCTTTACCTTATCAGCAGATGGATGTAGCGCTTTGGGCATACAACAATAAACTAGAGCCCTCTAAACTAGCTGAATACATTGGTGTTTCAGTAGAAAGAGCTGAATATGTATATAAAGATATTGAGGCTAAGAGGCGCGCGACGGTCTATCAGCATTTAAAACCACAATTAATTGATGAAATTTTTAATCAAGCATAATGGATTTGTGTTTTTGTATTAAGCTCTATTGTAAAAACAAAGATCATCTACACGATAAGAATTTTTCATGGGGAAGATATGTTCGATATACAGGCAAGTTAATATTTAAAGGTCCAGTATAAATGATGTTCGGTAATAGATGGTAGATAGTAACTCATATGGGTATTTTATATAATGCACTACGAAACAGTTGAAACCACAGGGAAAGATGGATATCCCCAAGCACAAGAAATGTGGTTAAGCGTATTTCCTAGTTCGGCTGATTTTAAAAAAAAATGTCCTTGGTATTATGAAAGTCAAAGTTATCCATCAAGTCTGTATCTTCTTAAAGAAGTAGGGAAGACGGATGTAGTAGGTGCAATCAGTTCTATTTCTCGATCCTATAATTCAAAAAATGGTGAACAAGTCGTCGGCCTGTGTGCTGATTTTGCTGTTGATAAAAAACACCAAACCTTAGTTCCAGCACTTAAAATACTAAACAGTCTTATTAAAGGAAGTCGTGATAAATGTGATTTATTACTTGGTTTTCCGAATAATAAAGCAGTAAGCATAATGCGTCGAGCAGGCTTTCGTATCCTTGGCGAAGTACCACGATATACATTGATACTTAAGAGTAAGCCATATATTAATAAAATAGTCTTATCTCGATTCAGCTCACTAATAACAGCACCCATCGATATTATATTAAGATTATACTTCCGAATAACAAGATGTATACACTTCTCATCATACGAGTTAACTGAAATAACTAGTGCAGATGAATCTTTCGATAAGCTCTGGCTAACCTGTTCAAAGAAAAGTAACTTGTATATTGGGAAACGTGATCGTGAATATTTAAAATGGCGCTTCTTTACGAACCCAATCAGTAAATATCGTGTGTTTTCTCTAAAGCATATTACAACAGGCGTATTAGTTGGCTATGTTGTAGTTCAGGTTAATGCCGAAGGGCATTGGTACGTTTTCGATTTTTTTACAATATCGGATAATAAAACTCTTAAATGTTTGATACAAAAATTGATCGCAGTGGCCATTAAGGAAAGCGCGACATCTTTATCCATTGAATTTCTTGGTAGTCAGAAAGTTACTCTAATACTTCAAACCTTGAAGTTCTCAAAACGCGCTTCTGAACGCCGAGTTATCCTAGGCCCTTTAAAAGAGACATATGAATATCAGAATGATTTATATGACATTAATAATTGGTATATTACTTCAGCTGATGAATTAGGATGAAAATCAAATTAATTATCAATAAAATCTCAACACTACCCAGATTTTAATTTAATAAAATCATGCTAATTCTTTAAATAGTTGAGTTTGCTCTTTTAAGTTTTTCAATCGTATTAGATAAAACTCCTTTAATGTCATCAAAGGTGGTTTCTTCATGGTTGTTAAAATTTTTTCTCGGATGATGTGTCCATCTAGTGGGGAAATTACTATCGATTATAAATCGAAGTTCCTGTGCAATGATTCCATGATGAAGATATCTCCCTGTTAATTTCCGAGAGGAAAAAACTACACAAAACAAACTCTGCTTATCTCCAAGCAAGCAAAATCGGTCGTCATTTCTTTCCCACTTTGTTTTATCACTTAACATAAGTGTAACTAGTTCAAGAACTTTGATGCCTATTTTTTTACAGTTTGAAGATGCACGGACCTTTTATATTCTTTCGTACGTTTAAATCTTCTATACAATAAAAAGATTATTATTGGGGATATAAAACCGAAATAAAAAATAAATATTGAGTGGTATCTTCTAGTATCATAAAGTTTACTTAAATAAAGTTGAGTCAACCTTAATTCGTGTATCTTCTTAATTTCTAAAAAAGTAGTTTGTTTATGATTGTTAAAATTTAGAATTGGATTAATACAAATATAACCGGCTGGCGTATTTAGATGGTGACGATCAGGAAATTGCTTCTGAATTTGAAGTGATATTTCTTGAGTATATCCTGCGTTTTCATTGTAAAAACCTGATATCTCTTTTCCGGCTAAAGCTAAGGCGCAATATAGTGTAAGCTGCTCTCCAAACACACAATGCTCTTGATGATTTTGAGTCCAAGTTGACTCTAGTGTTAAAAGTTCTTGAGCACGTCTAATTATTTTGATTTATTCTATATTTTGTATAGTCTATAAAAATATAAGCGCGATTAAAAATCCTAATGTAAAGTTATAAAATATATCATTAAATTTACAATTTATGTTTAACTACTTGCCAATATAACGAGCTGGAAATATCTTTTTTAGAAGAAATATTGGAATTAGCTTTTTAAAGATTTGCGCAGCTTATCAGGCATTAGCGAACCCAATGTACCTATGAACCGTAAAAGTCTTCCACGAAGTCCACTTGTATTTAATAATTTATTATACCCTAAGTCTGACGTAGTTATGTTAATCTCAAAATATTCACCAATACGAATGGCTGTTGCTTCAGGAGATTTTGCATAATCTGAATAATGTATATCTAAGTAGGGTACTTAAATTGATTTAACGTACATTCAGCAAAATCCATATGATGTTTAATACGTCGGAGTGTTTCACCTTTATTATTGCGATTAGATGGACACCAACCTAATCTTAAAAAACTTTGATAAACTTCTTCTGGGTCACGTCTTAAAAATAAAATTCCCGTTGTTTTTTTCGTCCATTAAAGGCCATCAATACCAATGGTATAACACAAGCTAGGGTCCTTCCACATCCACGGCATATAAGTGGTTATAGTATTCTACCAACTTTTTATGTTCCTTATTCGGTTCAAGAATAGGGATCTTTGTGCTTGTTCATCGGAGATAGCATCAAATAACCATGTGTTTACATATGGGAAGCCGACATTATGAAATATCGCAGCATTACCCTGTCTTAGACTTGCCGCTTCCCAGAATCCATTTGGATTAGATTCAGAAGCTTCTTGAAGATCAGTTGATTCATTTTCGGTAACACAATAACCCTGCTGTGTAAAAATATTAGCAGTCATATTTGTACCAGATCTTGGGGCACCAACAATAATGACATTCTTTGACATTCTATTTAATCTTCCTTCTATAGAATTAAAAATGAGTTTCCACTGATGATAGTATTGGAAGAATTTAGCATACTGTGGTGATTTAAGTTGATTTCCTCATGCTGAAAGCATAGATGCATGGGTATATAGTGGATTTCGCGCTAAACATATTTCAGCGCTACTACATCAAAATATTCTAGGTTCATTGGATATTCTTATATTATGACTATTTACTACTTCACTAACTAATATTGATATATTTGAAGTGGGAATTACATATCGTAAGCAAGAATTTATAGCTTAAGTTGTTCATCAGCTCAAAAAATCAGGTTTATAATTATATATTTGAGAAATAAAGTATAAAAACCTTTAAAATACAGTAGTATACATTATCAGTAATTATTCATTTATGATGGTTGGTGATAAGGAAAGATAGAATCAAGCTATGGATTTAACATGTTCCGGTACAGATATTGTGTGAAATCTCGACAGAAAATTGGTTGATAATTGTTCGATTATGTTGTATTTCTTGAATGAAATTATCTATATATAACTGTGGAATTGGTTAATATATAACATTGCCCCATAATATCGTAAGATTAGTTCTAAAAATATTATCATGTTTAATTACTCAAGGTTAATAAAAGTATGAATGTCACATTTTATGGAATAGGTTATGTCGGCTTGGTTCAAGCAGCTGTACTTGCAGACAGTGGGCATGATGTCGTCTGCGTTGATATCGATGAAGCAAAAATTGAAAACTTAAAAAAAGGTATTATCCCTATATATGAACCCGGCCTCACACCACTTGTAGAGCAAAATTATAAAGAAGGTCGGCTTCATTTTACTACTTCAGCAGAAGAGGGTGTAAAACATGGTGAGTTTCAGTTTATAGCCGTTGGTACACCGCCAGATGAAGATGGTTCGGCTGACTTACAATATGTGTTGACGGTAGCTGAAACTATCGCAACGCATATGCTTGAACCTAAGATTATAATTGATAAGAGTACTGTTCCAGTTGGTACAGCAGATAAGGTTAAAGCTCGAATCAATGAAGTTCTCGATAAACGTGGAGGAAATATTAACTTTCATGTTGTTTCCAATCCTGAATTTTTAAAAGAAGGCTCTGCCGTAGCCGATTGTACAAAACCGGATCGTATTATTATTGGAACAGACAGTGATGAAGTTTCGCGAAAGATGCACGAACTTTATGCACCGTTTAATCGGAACCACGACAGAATGATTGTAATGGATATAAAAAGTGCTGAGCTAACCAAGTATGTGGCTAATTGCATGCTAGCAACCAAGATTAGCTTTATGAATGAAATGTCAAATATTGCAGAGAGGGTTGGGGCTGATATCGAAGCGGTGCGAAATGGTATTGGCTCAGACAGCCGTATAGGATACAGTTTTATTTATCCAGGTTGTGGGTATGGTGGTTCTTGTTTCCCTAAAGATGTACAAGCTTTAATCCGTACAACAGAATCTATAGGATTTGATTCTGAAATTCTTAAAGCAGTCGAATCAGTTAACTATCGCCAAAAAGAAACGCTCTTTAACAAAATCTATAAGTATTATAACGGTGAACTAAAAGGTAAAACGTTCGCTATTTGGGGATTAAGCTTTAAACCTAGAACAGATGACATGCGCGAAGCACCAAGCAGAGTCCTTATGGAAGCTCTTTGGAATGCAGGGGCAATGGTACAGGCCTTTGACCCTGAAGCAATGGAAGAATGTCAGCGGATTTATGGCCATAGAGATGATCTGAAATTAATGGGCACAAAAGAAGAAGCATTAAAAGATGCTGATGCCATGGTTTTAGTAACGGAGTGGCAACAGTTTAAGTCCCCTGAATTTGAGAAGATCATCGAGTTGTTAAAAACACCTGTGATCTTCGATGGACGTAACCAATATAGTTTGGAATACATGTCTGATTATGGTATTAGTTATCATAGTATTGGTCGCGTTAGCACGTAAATTTAAACTTTAGGCATGATTTTTATAATAACATAAATATCTTAAGCGGCTTAGAAAGTCTATACCCTTGCATATAAATTAACTGTATTTTAGATTATAGTTCTAATAAAACCAAACCTCAGCAACAGTTCCTTGGATGAAATCGATTTACAATTGCTTGAGTTTGTTATTGATTAGTAATGACCTTTTGGTGTAATCCATTTGTTTCGTAATAGTTTTTTTAAAACTAATTTTAAAATTTCTATGTTTGTAATGAATTTATTAGCAGCTAATATAATTTTTTATCGAAAATTAAAGCAGAAAATAAATTATTTATTAAAGCACCTGGTAAGAGGGTTAGCTTTATTTCTTACATGTCCTAGCCACGAACTATCATGAACGAAATCTACAAAATCTGTTGGAAAATCGAGCCTGGGTAAACCAAAATAATATTTTGGTGGTTTACTAATAGTTTCTACCTGAGCTGGAATTGTAGATACAGCTCCAACAAATCCGTGTTTAATAAGTATTTCAGTTTCTCGTGGCCCATAATCACAATATCGGCCTGTAGGATAGCAAAAAACAGGAGAAGGCGCTGTAAGCTCTTCGTTGATGCGTTGCCATGACTTTATCAGTTCATCATTAGCTGAAATATCATCCAATTTAGAAAGTATCCTATGGGTTACTGTATGAGGGGCAAAAAGAATCCCTTTTTTTTCATAATTACGTGCTTGAGCCCATGTTATAGAGCGATATTTTTCTGGTGGTGTATCTGGAATGATAACACCTATATTTTCGGCAATAGCATTAATGTGTTTGTATGTGTTTTCGGCGGAGAGAGATTTAATCGTATTTCTTAGTGTGTTGAGCGCTTCACTTTTATCATTACTGGATAACAAAGGAAGCATAAAATATTCACCCTCAAGTGATATATCTATTTTCTTACTCTGAGATGAATGAATGATATGTGCCAACATATCATCCCACGGCCAAAGAATATTATCTAACATTCCGGTGATTAAAAAAATTGTTACAGGGCAGTTGAACTCGAGGAATATTGGCGCCGCAATTTCTAGTTGATCTGCAAACCCATCATCCATTGTGAATACGACACTTTTTTTAGGTACTGGCCGTCTTTTATGTAAAGAGCGCAATAGTTCTTCAAGTGACATAAATGAGTATCCATTTGAAGTTAGGTGATGCAGGCATTTTCTTAAATGTTCTGCCGGCGTGCCATTAATTGAAAGACTTTTATCTTGCATACGATGTAACATAAATATAGGGACGCCATTTCCGTATACCCAGTTACCTAATTTAGTTATTGTTTTACAGGTTAAAATATTAACCAGAATTTTTTTCAATTTTCTTTTCATATACTTAGTCTTGCGAGTTGTATAATAGTATTGTAATTATTAATCACAGCCATCCCGAAATACGAGCGAGAAAAGATATCTTATTTTTTGCAATATCCTCATGAATACCTATTCGTCGTAAAAGATGATTATTGGAACTAGAGTTATTCCAACCACTTTTAGTTGTAACGGCACTTTTATAGAACTGTTTTACTAATTTAAGAGCTTCGGGAGAATAATCTCCGTTTGGAAAGCAAAAGGCATTTGCATGAAAGTTAATGTTTTTCTCAATTTGAAGTTTACTATTTGTGATTTCGCTTGTAAGTATATTGCTAGGTGTTTGGTTGTTAAGCCGAATATGGTTGCAAGTGTGACTGCCTATCTCAACCAGACCAGAGTCAGTCATTTCTTTTATTTGTTCCCAATTTAGTAATGAGGTCTTATGTGATTGTATTTTAAATCCAGTATTTGACTCTATTTTATCTAGTAGGTCGTTAACTTTGATGTCGGTGTATTTTTTTGCATGGGAGATAAGTTGAGTTATTTGCTCAGGGTTGGGTGGGATATTCGAAAATTTGTAGTCTGTTTTAGCTTCATGAAGCCACTGCATTTCAGAACGTAACCAAAACTCGGGATTATTCAACGCAATATGTCGGGTGATGAGTGCTAATCTTTCCGGCCAGAACATTTCCTGACTTCCTGCCATATTTGAAACAAGAAAAATTGTTATTGGTATCGACATTTCTTTTATTATTGGGAATGCAAATTCGTAGTTATCTGACCAGCCATCGTCAAAAGTAATGGCGCAAGCTTTCTTTGGTAAATTAAGATTGTTGTTTTTTCGCTCAACCCATTCGGAAAGGTTAATAAATGTAAAATATTCTGAAAGTATCGACAAGTTTTGTTGAAATGTTTCTGGAGTCACTAACATACCGGGTTCTTCAATTATGGAGCGTGGGTCGTCAGATGGAAGAATTCTATGGTACATAAGGATTAATAGTTGATCCTCTTTACTTTTTTGAGTATGAGGGCCGTACTTGGCTGCAAAATATTGCAGGCCTTGTTTAACGGTTTGTTTTATTATTTTTTTTATATTCATTTTTATTGTAATAGTATTTAATACTGTGAACACCTGTCTCTGACTGATAATATCCTATTTTGAGGTCAAATTTAGTAATAATACTAAAAATAATTGGAAAATAATGAAAACGATTCTACATATTATTGACACAACTGGGCCAGGTGGCGCTGAAACAGTATTCATAGATTTAGCAACCATGCTACCAAAAGATAAGTACCGCTCGATAGTCGTTATACGAGGCATTGGATGGGTCTATGAGGAGCTTTGTAGGCGTGGCATGTCTCCGATTATACTAGATGCGAAGGGTTCATTTAATTGGCGGTACTTGCTTTCGTTATGTAAGTTAATAAAAAGCGAAAATGTGCAACTTATTCAAACGCATCTACTGGGGTCAAATATTTATGGTTCTATAGCAGGTTTATTAACAAGAACGCCTGTTGTTGCAACATTTCATGGTGCTGTTGATGTTGATGATAATGAACGTTTGAAATGGCTTAAATTTGCTGCGATTAATCTAGGTGCGAACCGAATAATTGCAGTATCGAAAAATTTACGTGACAACATCATTAAACGAACCCCTATAAAAGCATCGAAAGTTGAAGTTGTATATAACGGCATTGATACAGAGAAATTTAATTTACCGAAATCCACCAGGTTACGTTCGGAATTTAATTTTGATAAAGATGATATTCTGGTTGGAAGTTTGGGGAATATAAGGCCAGCAAAAGCCTATGATTTTTTATTACATGCAGCATCTCTTCTGAAAAATAAAGAATATAAATTTAAATTTCTAATAGCAGGGCAGGGCGAGAATAAACTCTCTGAAGAATTGTTAGAGTTGAGAACAGAATTAAAACTTGAAGATTCTGTAAAGTTTATTGGTTTTACTGACAAGCCTGCTGAATTTTTATCCAATCTGGATGTTTTCTTATTAACATCAAGCTCTGAAGGATTTTCAATTGCGACTATTCAGGCTATGGCTGCATGTAAACCTGTTATAGCCACTAGAAGTGGTGGGCCGGAAGAAATTATAGAATTAGGTAAAACAGGTACTCTGGTGGCAGTCAATGATATTAACGGCATTACAAATGAGTTAGCCAAAATGGCTGAAGATAAACATAAGTCTAATCAGATAGCTATTCAAGGGATGAATCATGTAGTTAATACTTTTGATATAGAGATGATGTTATCGTCATATCAAAAAATATTTGACTCATTATAACCTTTACCAACCCAATGTTTATGTCTGGGCTCTATGTCAGTTTGTCATTTAAAAGGGCAAGCGGCTAGTAGGGGGTCTAACAAAGGATCTAAATCTGGCATTGGGCTAGATATAGCATGTTGCTCTAATTCAATAACAGGTACTTTGTTGTTTAAAATTAAAGCCTCTGGAACAGACATAATTTTACCAGAAGCGTAATAATCCATAAATTTAACCCCATCACCACCAGGTTTGCTGGTGAATTCTATGTATCCAGCGGGTATTTTATAGCTGTGAGCAAATATCAGGCCGTGTAATGAAGAGGAAACAATAGACTTGCATGATAATATCTTTTTTATAACTTCTTTTAAGGGTAATTTAATATCGATAACAAGTGTATCTTCATCCTTGCCATAATATTCTATAGCTTGATCGAAATTAGAGTAGTGCGGAATAATGCCTAATTTATATTCAACTGCTTGCTCAGGTTTATAAAACTTTGGCATCAAAATAGCTGGGTCACCGTATATTTCTGGGCAGCTATATCCAAGTTCTAGAAATCTGTCCCTAGTGTGAGGACCACGTACAGCAAGGGTCTGATACGGCTGCCAGAAATCTTCGTTACGTTCTATTATCCCAGAACCCCAAACAATAGAGTCTTCGCAAAACCACCGAGCAAGGCTTCCTACAGTCAGGTATACAGTTGATAGTGATTTGTTACTTGCTTTTCTGAAGTGAGGCTCATTAGATGTAATGGCTTTGTATAGAAACGGTCCTACCCAGTCTCCTGCATTATATGGAGGGCCCTGCCACCAAAAAAGATTCTTGTTATTTTGGGTTCTTATTATGCGTAACACTTTTCTAAAGCTTTGTTTGCCTAGTTCGATCATAATTTGGGGTTTTTAAGTACTAAACTCTTGTGAAGTAACGAATATTCCCCAAGTGTATCAAAAGAGGGTATCGAAATGGGTTTTATAGAAGGAAACTAATCATCATGATTTTACCTAGGATTACTTTGGCTAGTCAACAGTATATTAATTCATCATATTTACTCGCTATATAGATAGAACATTAGTTATTTAAGAGTCTCGTCACCGAAGAAGATCCTTTTTAGTGAAAATTGTGCATGTCATTTGTATAAATGGATGCTATGACATGTTAATAGTATTGATGGAGGTATGACATCATTTAAACAAATCCGCTAAGTATTGTTTAATTTCCCACCAAAATGGTCTTAAGTCATACCATCGGTTTACCTCATGCTTCGTTCTAAACCAGTCTGGGGTGGCAAATTGTAGGCACGCTTTAATTTTACTAGGATAATTACCTGACTTGTCTCTAAGGGTTAAGTATAAGCTATCCAAATCACCTAAAAGCCAACGTAGACGTTTACCTATTTTATAGTCTATTATAGCCTCTAAGGCTTTGTCATTTGCGGTTTGGTAGAGGAGCCATGGAAAATCTATCCCTGCATCTATGGAAAGCTGTAGAGAACCCCAGAAACGGGTATTAACTTCCATAAGGTAAGGGGTACCATTTTCAGATACTTTAAATTCTACCATGGCAATGCCATGCCAATGCGCCTTATCTAAAAGTGACTTTGCATGTTTGAGCATGGTGGGATCAATTTCAATGCTTTCAGACAAAACGCTTACTCCACCCCAAGGCGGCTTCTCTCGTAACCTTCTATGACTAAAAAATGCTATGGCTTTTCCATGGTTGTACAGAGCGAAAACAGCCTGACCTTCACCTTGTATGCATTCCTGTATCATAAAGGGGTAAATTTTGAATGCTCGATCTGTATTTAGGATAGATTTAGCTTTGTCTATGTTTTCTGCTAATTGTACTGTTGTATGAATCCATTTTTCATCGTCAAGCAACCAGGATTTACCAGGTTTTAATATTATTGGATAAGTAAAGGAATTTAAGTCAACCTCATCATCAGGAGTTGCATAGTATGTATCTGGAGTGGGTATATTGAGCTCAGTGGCAAGGCGCATTAATGAGCATTTATTTGCTAGTAAATCAATTTTATCGAGCTCAGGAAATGGTATTGATATATTTGAGAAGGAACTGCGGTTTTCAAGTAATAAAGTAGTAGAAAGCTCCGTCATGGGTATAATCATCCCAATATCATTGATTTCAGTTAATCTAATCAGACTTGAAATAAATTCTTTTGGGTAAGATTTTGGGTCAGGATAATTGTGGTAACTATTTGAATATTTTGAACAACCCGATAAAGAAGTAGAAGACGAATCGGCATTTATGACAGATATTCCATGCATTCCTAATGATCGCGTTACGGCTAATGAGCTACGTTGATTTGAATCGAGGATTAAAACACTTTTCATTAAAATTTTCTGTATAATTATGTGGAAATACTAGTACTCTAATTTTTGTATAGTATATCTCTTTAGTTCGAGATTAATACAGAATCAAATCATTTTATTCATAGCACGGTTATATTATTTTGATCTCTCAAAGGTAGCTTTATTTACTATGATGTTAAACGGTATTATACGATACGGCTCTAAAAAAGGCTTTTTGCTTACTAACTGGTATAATTTTCTTGGGATACTGGGTCAATTTGACCATCTTACAGTAGATTTAAGTAATATTGAACGGTTAGTATTTATCTGTAAGGGAAATATCTGTCGTAGTGCGTTTGCTGAAGCGGTGGCAATTAAACATGGCTTTAAAGCAATATCGTTTGGTATATGTGCAATAAAGGATGCTTCCGCAAATGAACGTGCTATTACGACTGCTGATAAGCTTGGTTATAACCTTAACTCTCATAAAACTACGCCAATGGCATACCCTATTTTAAAAAAAACAGATCTGCTTATCTCTATGGAACCTTGGCAGCATGATTTTGTTGAAAAGTATCTAGGACGTAAACACAACAGTACTTTGCTTGGATTATGGTCAAATCCTCATTTGCCATACATTCACGATCCTTACGGCTGCTCATCAGAATATTTTGATCAGTGTTTTAACTTTATTGAAAAAGCGGTTATCAATATGATTAAAAAAATAAATTGAGTGTAACTGTAAAAACCTATCTATGCTTCAAGTGAAAAAAAATACAAAGACTATAACTCTTCAATCTCTTTATGAGATGAATATAAAGACGTTATGGCAAGCCTTAAAAAACGAACATATGTCTTTCTGGTTTTTGTGTTTTTACTTTTTCTTTGAATATGTGCATCCTCAAGTATTGTATCCAGTAATCGATATTTTACCTTGGTCCCAAACTTTTCTAATTTTAATTTGTGTATCTATATTCTCAGATAATCCACGTAGCCGTATCTGGGCTAAACATCCTATTAACAAATGGTTAATACTTTTTTGCTTTATTACATTATTATCAGGGATCTTTGCCTTTGATCCCTCAGTTTCATGGAAGTACAAGAACGTTTTACTCACATGGCTTATTATTCATTTTATGTTAATTAATATAATTAATACTGAAAAGCGTCTATTTTTATTTATAATCGCGTATCTTTTATTTAGCTTAAAAATGGCTCAGTTTGGTGCATATACATGGGCTATGCGAGGGTTTTCCTTTGCTGGATTCGGATTAGTTGGTTCACCTGGATGGTTTCGAAACTCTGGAGAGTTTGCCATTCAAATGTTAATTTATGGCTCTCTTGCTCTGTCAGTTGTTCTGTCCTTAAAACAATACTGGGGACGCTATAAAAAATGGATTTTGTTTATTGCAGCAGGAACAGGTTATATGGCTGTAATGGGTGCCAGTTCACGTGGTGCACAGATAGGGTTAGCGGCTATAGTAATACGGATGATGTTAACTCAAAAAGGAGGACTAAAAGGATTAATTATTATAGTTAGCTTGTCTGCAATTTTATATAATATCTTACCTGATGCACAAATGAAACGTTTCAGCGAAATGGGTGCAGATGATAGTTCGCTACAAAGGTTTGCCTATTGGGAAGCAGGAATTGAAACGGTAAAAGAGCATCCATTTTTAGGTGTGGGTTACTATAGTTGGGTTGACTACATGTGGAACAAATTTCCTGAAGGAATTGGTGTCGCGAAGACAATTCAAGTGTGCCATAACATATATATACAGGCAGCATCTGAAATGGGAATTCCAGGATTGATGGTGTTTTTAATATTAATTATTCTAACGTTTAGAACATTAATTCAAACTAGAAAATTAACGAAAAATTCAGAGGATAAATTTATTTATTTTTTGACTTATGGTTTAGAAGCTGGATTGATTGGATTCTTAGTTGCGGGAAATTTTGTAACGGTTCTATTTTATCCGTTTTTCTGGATTCAAATGAGCATGATTGTGTCTGTTTATATGATTGCAGACAAAAAAAATCGTGAACAGATGGTTGGAGTAGATTCAATTGGCAAATGATAAGGTTATAAAGCAAATATTTAGAGTTAATAATTTTGATTTATTACGTTTATTTGCCGCATTGCAGGTTGCCTTTAACCATTCGCTGAGCGAGTTTCATGTGCAAGTGTCAGGTATATTGAAAGAACTTGTCTATTTTTCTTACATATTTCCGGGTGTTCCCATTTTTTTCTTTATCAGCGGTTTTTTAATCAGTAAGTCATACGAGAGCAACAATAGATTAGTTGAATATTTTCAAAATAGAATTCTGAGGCTGTATCCCGGTTTGTTCGTTTGTGTGTCTTTATCTTTTATTTTAATTTATTTAAGTGGTTATATGGCGAGTACCAATGCTGGTTTTATTGACTGGAGTATATTGTATTTTGCTAAAACCACAATATTACAGTTTTATAACCCGGACTTTATGCGTGCATATGGAGATGGGGTACTTAATGGTAGCCTTTGGACGATTACGGTCGAAATACAGTTTTATTTTTTAGTGCCGATTGTTTATGCACTGTTCAAACTACACACTTCAGGAAAGGCTAATATCTCATTAATAGTACTTATCCTATTTTTTCTATTAGTTAATCGCCTGTATGTGAATATACCCGGTGAATATCATCATAGTATTCCGTACAAGTTATTGCGGGTATCCTTTCTGCCATGGTTTTATATGTTTCTTGTTGGCGTATTTGTGCAAAAGAACTTTAATTTCTTTTATAAGCTCTTAGCAGGAAAGTTTATTTTATTTTTCACCTTATATTGCATAGTAGGTTTTTCTGCTTTGAAATATCGCTTTGCTTTAGGTAATGATATAAATCCTATTGTCTTTATTTTCTTGGTGGCGGCTGTTTTTTCTTTTTCGTATTCATTTGTAGGTTTAAGTAAGACACTACTTAGAGGCAATGATATTTCTTATGGCGCGTATATATATCATATGCCTATAATTAATTTTATGGTATTTATTGGGTTAACGGGTGCTCTCTCATTATCAATTAGTGCATTGTTTGCGACTCTTTTTATAGCAACCCTTTCTTGGTTTATGATAGAAAAGAGAAGTCTACGTTTTAAACGGCACCCCTTGAATCCATTAAATAAACAATGAATCTAGCCTAAAATTGATTAGTGATATAAATTTGATTTACGAGTAGTTTAAAAAATCGCAATAAATTAATGGTGTAATATATAATATGAAGGTTAAATGTCTAATAGAAGTCTATAAATGCATGATGCAAGATTTACTTGCGAGATATGGTGTTAAAGTTATTTCTATCCACGCTTATTTTCTCAGTATATTTTTTAAAATAGGTGGCTTACGTCGGCAGCAATTAAGTTTGTTGATGTTCGCGCATAGAATTAGTCCATCATTGTTCCTAGCTAAGGCGGTAAAAAAAGAATTACCGGTTTTAACAAAACATTTTAGCTCTCTGGTAACTCGTGATGTTCAATTAAAAGAAGCTTGCGGCAGAAGCATCATTCTTGCCGTACCTAAATATAATCAGGATCAACTTGTTTCGAAAGGCATATTACTTATTACCTTTACGCGGACATTCTCATTCTATTTTCATAACATTGATATTCCCAGTTTAATGCGTGAGTATACCATTGTATTAGAACCTTCCTGGGCGGGTTATTGTGATCCCGATATATTATTTTGGGGGATCTATAACGAACCTGTTATCGTCGAATCAACTGAAAGAAGAGATCGCGAGTTGTTAACAGAGTTAGGTACAAATTTGGTGCCAGTTTCATTTGGGGCGAGTGATTGGGTTGACTATCGAATATTCCATCCTATCGATGCAGAAATAAAATATGATGTTGTTTATGTAGCTAATTTAACGTCGATTAAACGTATTCATGCTTACTTATGTGCAATAAAAGAGGCAACAAACCTGGAACCTGACTTCAAAGCTGCATTGGTAACTGCGCAGTGGGGCGGGCGGCGGAATATGTTGGAGAATTTATTAAATTATTATGGGCTGTATAATAAAGTTGATTGTTATCAGGACCTTAGCCAGGCAGAAGTAAATAAAATATTTAATAGCTCCAGAGTATCAGTTTTGTTGTCTCTTAAAGAAGGGTCAAATAGAACGTTGTTTGAGTCTCTCTTTGCTAATACACCCGTGATAACGTTAAAAGAAAATATAGGCGTGAATAAAGATTACATAAATGAATCAACAGGTTTGCTGATTGATGAATCTGATTTAGCGAAATCAATGCTTCATTTTAGAAATTTAAAGCAACCATTGGAGCCAAGGGAATGGGTTATGTGCAATATATCACCCGAAGTAACAACACAGAAGCTTTCGTCTGCTATCAATGAAGTTAGTAAGTTAGTAATAAATAATAGGGATGTTGCAGTAAAAGTGAATGCGCCAGAAGTGGCTTATTTAGATAAATCACAAGCTTCGAAAATGCCAGAGGTATATGCTGTGTTGAGTAAATATCTAAAGAAATAGGAACCTGAATTTCGTAGCAATTCAGGTTCCTAATTGTCTAATTTGCTGACAATCCTGGATTCTTGATAAGTGGTTGATCTGAAATAGTAAAATCGTCCAGTAACCATTCGGTCTGCGCAGGGAATTTTGGCCCCCAAGAGCCCATTAAATAACCAGCTGTGAATCCCTGATTACTACCATTTGTAGGTAAAGGCATATCTGCATTTGCGACATCGAATAATGTTGTATATTCAGTTTCATTTGCCCATTTGCGCCAACCTTGAACTTCTCCATTATTTGCAGAGGCACTGGTTTCAGGCTTTAAATGAACAACAATATGCATCCATCGACCTTGGTCACTTGGGTAGGATATGAAAGGAACATTAGAGGTCTTTTCTCCAGCAAGTGTATTACCCGTACGAGTCCAACTGGCATTTATATTAGAACCGTTATTACCATTGGCCCAGAGACCTATAAATACTGTCGATGCTTCACCTTTGTCAGCATAACCGTCCATATATAGGCTGATAAATTTTGCATTGTTTGGTCTTATATTGCGGTGTATATAATTAGGTGGAACACGCAACCAATAGGATATCCAAATATCTTTAGTAGGGGTGCCAAGGTTAAATCGTTGTTCAGACATGGCCGTCTCAGCGGGAAAATTAAATCGCAAACTTTTTAAGCCCATTCTAGGTGCCCACTTTCTTGTTGTGCCATCACCCATCACTGAACTATGAATGTTGTTTATTGTTTTACCGTTATTAATCGCGACAGGTCCTTTAATTGGATCCTGTATGACAATAGATGTTCTATTTGGAGCGCCCCATTTGAATCCATCTGTGTTTGTTGCTGAAAAATCAGCTGACTCAAATGTATCTAAAAATGTCTTGGAGAACGCGAGAGAAGTCGACAAACTTAAAACAATTCCTAATATAAGACTACTTGTAACTTTCATGAATATTTCCCCTAAATGTATATAACGTATGTACAGGATATTGTAGCAGTAATAAGGCTAAATTTAAGGGTACTTTATAGTAAATAGATGTATGTTGTATTAACTTGTGATAGGGTTCTCACCTAAGATCTGCATCGATAGACACTGTGGATTTGGGAATAAGTTGGTTTTAGTTAAAATTTGTCAATTAAGTATGATTCCTTACTCTTACACCTGTTTGGCGAATGGAATTTTCAGTAAGTTTGATGGAATAATGTATTCTTATGAGCGTATTACATATAGCCTTAGGTTTAACCGAGCCCTCGACGCTGTGGATGCGTAGACAACTTCAAATGATTGAAAAAGATGTTAGCTATCTTTTTACAGATATCCCCGGAGCAAAAAAATTTAACAGCGCTTTTAAATGCATAATCATACGACGGGGCAAAAATGTATTGCTATACCGTTTAGTTCATTATTATAACTTATTTAGATTTATTATTGCCGCTAAAAATAGCAATGTAGAAGTAATTTTTATGCACTATCTCACAACTGCGGTACGATTTAAAAGTGTTCTTAAAATAATTGATAAACCTGTTTATGTGCATTGTCATGGTTATGATGTAATGTGGGATGTTATGGTATCGGGTGTGCCTGCACACGATGAATCTTATCCTCAAAAAGTTCGTGAATTACCAGATAATATTATATTTATTGGAAATTCAAACCAAACGATTCAAAGGTTAGTTAAAATTGGCATACCCACTAACCGTGTAGTATTGAAGTATTTGGGGGTAGAAGTGCCTAACAAGTTTATTTTCAATGGAGAAGAAAAGAATTATTTAACGGTTTTGTATCTTGGAAGACTAATCGACTTTAAGGGGCCTGATTTGGTTATCCGCGCCTTTGAGATTGCATGTGAACAGGGGTTTCAAGGTGAGTTAATTATGGCTGGAGATGGTCCTTTGCGTGATACTTGTGAATTATTAGTAGCGCATTCAAAGTTTAAAAATAGAATTAAGTTGTTAGGTGCCGTTGATGCAGATACAGGCCGGGAATTGCGGAAAAAAGCAGATATCTTTACAGCTCATAATTGTAAAGGGCCTTTAAGCAATCAGGAAGAAGCTTTCGGTGTGACTATTGTTGAGGCCATGGCTGAAGGGATACCAATCGTAAATGCTAATAACGGCTCTATCAAAGAGTTATTACAGAATGGCGTTACGGCAATATTAGTTGAGCCTGGTGATATACATGCGCATGCAGAAGGGTTTTTGCGTTTATATAATGATAAGAATTTGTGTGAAGAGCTGGCAAAGAAAGCTTGGGAACATGCACGGAAGAATTTCACGTTAGAAGTAGAGTCTATTAACTTACATAACATTCTTGGACTTAACATAGCTAAGTCGGTTTAACAAACTGAAAAATGTTTATTAAATTAAGACTATTAGGTTTCTCTTCTGCTAAGTGATTTACATCTAAGATGAATGTTTTAAATAGTTACAGTGAAAGAAAAATTTTCTCCAGTGAGTCAACGTATTGAGACACACTGTATTTGTTAGTAATTGATTGTCTAGCGTTGGCTATTAAATTATTTTCAACAGATTTATCACGCTTTATTGCATTAACAGCTTTAATTAAATCTTTATAATTTTCTGGTTGAAAGTAAATTAAATCTTCCTGATCCACAAAATAGTCCTCCATTCCAGAAACCCTACTTGCTACGACTGGTTTACCAAGTAGCATTGCTTCCATTGTAGCTCTTATTCCTGACATGTATGTTGTACCTATTTTTACCGGTACTACAACAACAGCTGCTTTTGCATAAAGCTTAAACAATTCAGAATAAGAGAGATTCTCAGAGATTTGTACATTTTTACTGTTTTTTACATTTTCTGGTACAAGATAGGATTGAGTGACTATTTTGAGTTCCCAGCCAAGTTCATTGGCAGCCATAAGTGCGCTATTAAAATCACGTCTTGGATCTCGCCCAACAGATAGAAGGTAAGGTTTTACATTAGAGTCATCGTTTGATATATCCGAGAGAGTATAGAAATCTAAGTCAATACCGTAATTAACTGGAATAAACACTTCCCTTGGTATTGATAGTTGTTTTGCCCAGTGGTCAGCTTGACTTGTTGAAAGACAAACACAGCCATCAGCCATTTCCAATGATAATTTAATGACAATTCTTCGCCATAATCTATTTGGAACTTCTTCGCATAATGCATCCAAAAATATAATTTTTTTCTTTAGTAATTTAGCAACGATAGTGAGGATTAATGAAATTCGGGTTACAACAACAATGATATCAGCGTCATTCCATTTTTTAATCATGCTGATGCTTGGTATCTCAATATTAAAGGCTAATTTTTTTCGAAGTAACCCTAGTTTACTATTCCAACGTTCATCCGATTTATTAATAGGCCAGCCTCGTTCAGCGAGTTGTATGTAGCCAAGTAATGATTCTCTAGGTGCTAATCCTTTTTTTACTTGTTCCAAACGATAGACTGGTGGACGGACAAAATCAAAAATTATTTTTGGTTTATTATTTGTATTAGGCATTTTTTATGGTAAGTTTTTTGAATAATATCATCTACGTATTGTACCTGAAAATCTTATAAAAAGACTTAAAGCAATGAAAAGTATTATCAGTGATCGCATTATGTTTTAGTGAACCTAAGTTCACTTTCTATTTCTTTTAACTGTATGTGTATGTTGAAGATAAAACATCAATAAACCGTTGAGTACATTTTTCTAATGTATATAGGTTATCTGCATCTTGTTTTGCGGAATTCCCCATTGTTAATTTTTTTTCAGGATTAGTTGTTAAATCAGTAATATATTTTACAACAGATTTTGAGTCATCAGGGCTATATATGAAACCAGTGACATTGTGTTTAGTTGCCTGACTAACAGAAGGAATGTCAGGAACAAGTACAGGTAATCCGGCGCTCATATATTCGATTATGGAAAGGGAAAACCCTTCTCCTAATGCTGCGTGTAGCGCTATATCTGAAGTACATAAAAGCTTACTAACATCACTACGAAAGCCTAATAAGCGCACTGATCCCTCTAGGCCGTCACTTTTTACCATTTCAGTGAGCTCACTCATAGATGGGCCATCACCTACCAGTAAAAACACAATATCCAGTTCTGGCGAGGATTCTCGGAGTACTTTTGCGCACCTAATAACAAAGTCAAAGCGTTTGTATGGATGTGCTCGGCCTGTGGTGATAACGATAGTTGTTTCAGGTTTTAATCCCAATTCTGCTCTTAATTGGCTATTAGTTTGATCGCAAGTGATTGGTTTAATCCCATTTTGAACAACAATGCACTTATGAGCCGGAATTCGGGTATTTGTGATATTGCGAGTTTGCATCAGTTGAGAAACGCACAGTACTGCATCCGCGGTAAGCCATGGGATTTTATGTATTAACGACTTAATAAAGCCTTTTAAACCCGTGACTGGTGGTCTGTCACCCGGGGTATGGTCATGAATAATTATGCGTTTTATCCCCATAGCTCGTAACTTGACGTATTGAATGTTTAAATACGGTTGATCAGTAAAATAAATACAGGAAATATTATTTTCTGTTATAAATTTTTTAGCTTTTACCTCTTCTTCGTAAGTAGTCCAGGGAAGGGTTAACTCAATATCTATGATATTAGAATTAGTTATAGCCTCTGGAAGTGTGGTGATTTTTGGGTATGCCAAAAATGTTGAAAAGCCTGCTTGTTCGAACATTTTTGCTTGAGTTGTCCAAAAATGTTCCATTAGCCACCATGCATAGGCTGTATTAGACGAATAATTAGATACCATGAGAAGATTGCCAAAATAGGATGTGTTCATAGTATAATTCTTTCAATAATGTGAGGCATAAAAGTGTTATTCTTAACAAATTCTAAATTATTTTAATCATAAATAGATGATGTTAACATAATAAATATGATTGGTAGTCATTTACGAAGTCGAAAATGAAAATTTTATTCTACTTCGGGTTTTTCCTATATCGTATAGATAAGTATAAATATTCTTTAAACACGGTTAGCCATTGCGTTACTTAGATTTGTATATCCTCATGTATATATTACTGAGATAGTTTATTTAAGATTGTAGTGTGTGACAGTTAAATTTTGCTCAATTAAAATTATAGGCTAATTGGTAGATAGATATATAGTACACTTGTAAATTAGTATTATATTAATTTAATTGCTCGCTTTAAATGAGAACTCGTATTAACTTCAATTATGTAGGACTAACTACTGATTCTAGTTAAAGCTAAGTGAACAAGTTAAATTTAATGATTAAGTAGTTCATGAATTATTGGAGTTTAAAAGTGAAGTTTAATTATTTAAGATTTGTTATAGCGCAAACCATTTCTAGATTTTCTCCCCTGTTTTGCGCCCATATTCCTGCATTATTTTTTTATCCTTGGCGATGTGGTCAAGCTGATGCTCGTGAAATAATTAGAAAATCTATTACGGGCTCTAAAATAACAAATAACACAAGTGATGAATATGGGTTTTTCTTTTCGTTGTTAGGTTATTATGATTGGAAGCTTTGGGCTATAGCAAGAGCTGTGTGTAACAAGGGTGACACTATTATTGAAGTTGGAGCTAATGTTGGCACTGAAACCGTAGGTTTTGCTGATATAGTTGGTGATAATGGGAAGGTAATATCCTTTGAGCCGGTACCTGAAAATTTGAAGCGTTTAAACGCATGCGTTGATTTAGGTTCTTTAAGTAATGTAACCATCATACCAATGGCTGTCTCAGATACGGTTGGAACAATCGACTTTATGTTTCCTGAAGGATCCAATTCAGGAATTGGGCATATAGATTATGGAGATGAATTCAGACCTGGACGCAAGTTCACTGTTGATATGACAACGCTGGATAAATACCTAGAAAATACACCTGCACGCTTATTAATGATGGATGTTGAAGGTGCTGAACCGATGGTGCTTCGTGGTGGTGGAGAATGGATTGAAAAACATAGTCCAGTTATTGTTGTTGAGGCTCACCATCATAAACAGGAGATGTATGACTTTTTTGTAAGTCATAACTATACGGTATATTCTATTGAAAGATTAGGGCTTAAAAAGCCTCAGACTGATCCTGATGTAACTCAGTATAACTGGGTTGCAATACATGAGAGAGAGTCCGAACTTGCTGCCAGAATTAATAAATACATTAGATTGGCGGGATTACTACCTCCAATTAAATATATAAATCCAATCGCAAATTGTAAAGATTAATTATTATGTTGGGAAATAGGGTTAATTAAGTTGAGAATAGGGTATTTATATAATTTTAGAGCCTATCCTCCTAAAGGAGGAAATCATGTACATGCCTTGGAGTTAACTCAGGGATTTATACGCGAGGGACATGATGTATCTGTTATCGACGACCCTACTATGCCTGGTGTTACAAATTATGTTGGGCAGAAAGAAAATTTAGTAGAATTTGTAAACTCTATTGATGTTCTTTACATAAGAATAGATGCTCGCTTTACTCAGCAATGGGAAATAATGTCTGAATGTATCAATTTAGCTGATGATAGACCTATTGTATGGGAAATAAATTCACCCTCAAATGAAGTAATGGCATATTCATGGCTGGGTGGGAAATCAGTTAGTGGCCCGGAAAGTTTTCTTAGAATTTTAAAGCGTAGGTTACATGCAGCCTCTTATATTATTGATGTTCGAAGAGAAGAAAAATATCGCCGCAGTTTAGCTAAACATGTCTCCACTGCAATATGTGTTTCAAAATTGCTGTCTAATTATGCATCTGATGAATTAAAAATTGATGATGTGGTTGTTTTACCTAACGGTGGCCCATTAATATCAAAAGAAGAAATAGTACAGAGAAAACGTAAGCGAAAAGATGAAAGCTTCACTGTGCTTTATAGTGGTAGTGCAATGTACCCATGGCAAGGTTTGGATTATTTATCTCAAGTAATAAAGCTCGCTGAAAAAGAAGAGCCTGATATTCTATTTGTATTAGCGGTTAACCAGATAACCGAAGATTTACCTAGATCTTCTAATGTAAAAATTCTAGAGCATCTTGATCGGGAGCAGATTTTGGATGCTATTTGTTGTGCCGATGCTTGTGTCTCCCTCCATCCTGAATACCCATGGTCTAAATATAATTTTCATAATTCCCCTATGAAGCTTTTTGAATATATGGCCTGTATGGCGCCGTCAATTTCTTCCAATCATGGGCAAATGCGAGATCTGATAGAAGATGGCGTAAATGGTCTTCTTTGTGAAAATAATCCAAAACACATACTTGAAAAAATAAAATTTTTACGAGGTAATCCTGAACAGGCGAAAATAATTGGGCAGAATGGTTGGGAGGCAATACAGTCAAAGTTTAGTTGGCAAAATAATGTAAATAAGACTCTTGAGATTTTTCAACGCAATTTAACTAGCAAGTAGCTTTAAGGTGTAAATAATGGGTAATGTGAAAATGTTTCGAAGAAGGAAAGGTATTTGACCAGTTTTAGATCGAAAACCGTAAGATCACTTGCCTGGAGTTTTGGTTCAAAAACCTTATCTCAGGTAATCTCTATTGTGTTTGGAATTATTCTTGCTCGCTTACTTGTTCCTGAAGATTTTGGCCTTATAACTATGGTGATGGTACTCATGGGCTTTGCTGGATTATTGTCAGATGTTGGTTTGGGTTCAGCTTTGATACAGAAAAAAGATGTTATTGCTGATCATTTTAGTGCTGTTTTCTGGTTTAATAGTTTAATCGGTTTATTGTTGACTATTTGTTTGATCTTTCTAGCTCCTCAAATTGCAATATTTTACTCTCGTCCAGAATTGGAATTAATAGCAGTTGTATTATCTTTTACTTTTATCCTTAGTGCTATCTCTATGGTTCCAAGGACACGCTTAGCTAAAGAATTAGCTTTTAAAAAATTAGCTATTGTTGATTTTTTCAGTTTGTTTTTTAGTGGCTGTATTGCTATTACCATGGCTTTTAAAGGCTATGGTTACTGGAGTTTGGTAGCACATCAACTAATTGAAAGACTATTATCGACGACCTTTGTCTGGTTACTAAGTGATTGGAAACCACAATTAAGACATAATATCAAGGTTATATCTGAGCTAATAGGTTTTGGTTCAACTGTGTTTGCTACGCGAACATTGAGGCACGCTGCGTTACAAGCTGATAAATTAATAATAGGTAAATTTCTAGGTGCGGTATCACTCGGTCTTTATGATAAAGCATATTCTATGATGTTATTTCCACTACAGAATATTTCTATTGTCATTGGAAATGTAATGTTTCCTTCACTCAGTACAATTCAAGATGATGTAGCTCATGTTCGAGACATATATCTAAGAATGACTGGAGCAATCTCATTGTTAACTTTTCCTATGATGGCTGGAATGTTTGTAATTTCTGAATCGTTTGTTCTTGGAGTACTTGGTGAGCAGTGGGCTGAGATAATTCCTTTATTTAAAATATTTTGTGTTGTTGGTTTTTTTATCTCAATCGCAACTGTAACTGGTCCAGTATATTTATCACAAGGCAAAGCAAAACTACAATTAAAAATAAATTTAATAAACCAACCGTTGATAATTTTTGGTATAATCGTAGGTTTAAAGTGGGGTTTGATTGGAATTGTTATCGGATTTTCTATCACTACTATTATTGGTGTTTTAATTACGTGGTGGATTGTTGGAAAATTAATAAAACTGAAATTTCGTAAAATAATATTTAATTTACTTCCAGCATTTATTCTTAGCATTGTCATGGCATATATTGTTAGTCAGCTTTCAAGTTTACTTGGAGAAACTTCACATATTGTTATGTTTTTATATCAATTTGGGATGGGGGTTTTATCATATGTAATTTTGGTGTTAATCGTAAAACCAAAGCCGTATTTAGAAGTTATTAAAGTATTAAAAAAAGAGTACGTAAATAATTAGACTAAGTTCTTCATTATTTAAATTAATTTTATTGTGGTTGTATTTCGTAATGTTTAAAAGAATAATGCAAATTTTTCAGAAAAAGTTTCCATATCAGGATAAGGTGGAAGTTGTTGTGCTAGGTCATCAAAAAACAGGTACAACCGTTATAGCTTCGCTTCTGGCTAAGATTTCTAAATTTTCTATGAGCAGTGATCCTTTATATGTACTAGATCAAGGTTCAGGGAATACTGCTGAATTACTAATTGAAAAGCCTGACTTGATAAGCAAGTACACAGAGAAACACCCTAAATTATTTGCAAAACAAATAATTAAAGATCCTGATTTCATTTTTTTGTATCCATCAATTAAGTCTTATTATTTAAATGCGAAGTTTATCTATGTATTACGCGATCCCAGAGACACAATAAGAAGTATATGTAACAGATTAGGTATGTCAGGAACTGATAGAATTATTAATCCTGTTATTTCTGATATGGAACGAGGTAATCATCATTGGGAATTGCTCTTATCTGGCTCTTTACCAAAACAAAATGAAGCGATCTCGGAAACTCTGAGTTTTGTTAAAAAATTGGCTTATCGATGGTGTCTTTCAAATGATATTTATAACCAGTATCAAGATGATATGTTATTAGTTAAATATGAAGATTTTTTAAAAGATAAGGAAAAATCTATTGCTGATGTGGCTAATGAATTAGGGGTCAATTGCAAACAGTCGATATCGCAATTTGTTGATATTCAATATCAGCCTAAGGGTAATTCTAAAGTAGACTGGCTAGAATTTTTTGGTGATGAACATCTTCATGCGATAGAAGATATCTGTAGCAATCAGATGAAGATGTATGGGTATAAGCCTTATTTTTAATTCTTGTTGAAAGAACAAGGATGCGTATATTTTTTCTCGGAAAGTAAATATGTACTTGTTTAAAGCAAAAAATTCTTTAGTTTTAATTATTAAATTATGAGCTCTTAAAATTACAATGAATATACTCTGGCTATCACATATAGTTCCATACCCCCCCAAAGGTGGGGTTTTACAACGTAGTTACCATTTATTAAAAGAATTAAGTCGATATAACAACGTAACTTTGTTTGCATTTAATCAAGAAAATTATTTAAATTCTTTCTTTTCTTCAGCAGACGAAGCTATATATGAAAGTAAAACTCATTTATCTGATTTTTGTGATGATGTTCAGTTCTTCAAAATTTTATCTGAACAAGGTGTCTACGCAAAGCAGCGATTAGCTTTGAAAAGCCTGTTTAGCCGAGACTGCTATACTATCAATTGGCTTAAATCTTCAGCTTATGCGGATGCTATAACTAATTACCTTGAAAAAAACCATGTGGATGCGGTGCACTTTGATACGGTTAGTTTGGCGCCCTATAGACATCTGATCGGTAATATCCCTTGTGTACTAGACCACCATAATATTGAGTCACAATTATTGTTAAGAAGGGCAGAGATTGAGTCTAACTTATTGGCAAAAGTCTATTATAAATATGAAGGCCATCGTATACGCGGATATGAAGAAAAAATGTGTAAACGTTTTGATTTAAATATTACTTGTTCTGAACTAGATAGCGAAAGGTTACGCGATATAGAACCTACTTTGAAAGTTACTGAAGTACCAAATTGTGTAGATACGGAGTATTTTGTTCCTGATTATGAGAAACAGACAGATGATACTATCGTTTTTTTTGGCACTCTTGACTGGTACCCCAATACTCTCGCAGTAGAATTTTTAGCCCTAAAAATTTGGCCAATTGTTGTAGAAAAAATGCCTTCTGTTAAGGCTATTATAATTGGTTCAAATGCACCTCAATCTATTATTGATTTGGCTCGTAAGGACAAGAATTTCACATATTATGGTTTTGTAGATGATTTACGGGATGATATCAATGCTGCAAGTGTATTTGTATGTCCAATTAAAGATGGTGGTGGTACAAAACTCAAAATGTTAGATGCAATGTCCATGGGGAAAGCCGTTTTAGCTGATACAATTGCTTGTGAAGGTATTGATGTGAATTATGATAAAGAGGTTGTCTACGCATCAACACCAGAAGAATATGCAAATGAAATAATCAGGCTCTTATCTAACCGAGCTAAGCGGATATCGTTAGGCCAAGAAGCACGTACAATGGTCGAAAACCAATATTCTGCTAAAGCTATTGGAGAGCAATTAAATCAACTTTTTTTACAAGTCGTCGATAGTAAAAAATAATATTATTGTTTTTGAGCCACAATATAAATTCCTTCGAACGTATGCCGAAGAGGTGTATGACTGAATTTTTCAATCTTTTTACCCAGGTAATTGGTTATTTTTGGAAAGATTCTGTCAAAAGGGTGCGGCCAAGGTAGTCCATAAAAAAATCCAATATGTTGAATTTTAAAATTGGAATTTTTTGCATTGCGAACGAAAGATTGGGCTGTGTGTTTTCGTACTGTAAAATCTCTAGGCCGTACAGGTGTGCCACCAATCTTTTTTAGTATCCAGTTACAACTGTTTCGTGTTAGGCGGTTACGTTTAATGGCTTCTATAATAGGTTCAAAAAAGCCAATGGGTGAGTATTTACTCGTTGATGAGAGTATTATATAGCCACCAGGCTTGAGAATGCGATTAAAGTCATCAAGTACTTTTTTATCATCAGAAAGATATTCGATTACTCCAGCGCTTGCAACCAAGTCAAAAGTACCGTCTTCAAATGGAAGGTTTTCTATATCACCTTCCACAAATTCAGGCATATCAGCTTCAGGCGTTAATTCAAATTGCAACTTCGTAAGCCGTAACATTTCAGGTGATGAATCGAGCGCGCTTGTGATATAACCTTTATCATGAAATGCTTTTGTCATGTAACCAGGGCCACAGCCAGCATCTAAAAATTTTGAGCCTACTGGAAGACTTAACTTGTTAATTTCCTCAAGAAATCGGTCTAAACGTACGCTCATAAAGGTACGATATCCTGACTCGTAGAATTCTTTTTTATAGTCATCCACTTCATTTTGGAAAAATTTTGTGGCTGGTTTGTTTTTATTGGTCATCGCTAGTTTTGTTTCTACGGCTTAGATAGGCAGTTAAGTTTATTGATGTGATTACAATGATGAACTTTAAGAGATGTACGCGCTGAGGTCAAGATACAATTGCGAATGCTTTAATAAATTTAGGTTTATTTGTAAACAAATATTGCCTATTTGTAACAAATAATTAATGCTGTCAATATAGATTTATTTATAAAATTACATATGGTCGATTAGTGCCAAAACGTATCATTATTACAAAGTGTATTAGTTATTTTATTTCTAAGTTATGTAATTTAATTGAGGTAATTGAAATTGAAAATATTACATCTAGCCTCGGGAGATCTATGGGCGGGAGCTGAGGTGCAGCTATTTCACTTAGTGAAGCAACTTGTACAAGAGGATGATGTTTCTATCTTAGTGGTATTATTAAACCCCGGGCAACTAATGGATGAACTTGAAGCAAATGGAGTAAAAGTAAAAATTCTGAATGAATCTAATCTATCAGGTATAAAAATACTTTGGCAACTAAACTTGCTGGTTAGGGAATTTAAACCGGATATTATTCATACTCACCGAAATAAAGAAAATGTATTTGGAGGAGTTGTATCAAAACTAAATGGATGTAAATCTATTCGTACAGAACATGGAGCATCAGAATTTTCATTTAGTGATTTTAATATTAAACGTATGATTTTTAATATGCTTGATCTCTTGGCTGGATTTTTTTTGCAGGAAAAAATAATTGCTGTCTCGGATGAATTGAAAGGGAAATTATTGAGGCACTATAGTTCATCAAAAATTAAAGTTATTGAGAATAGTGTTGATTTTGAATATATCGCTAAAAAAGCAGATGAACAAATTTTATTAGATATTGATAGTTCTCAATTTAATGTGGCTTTTATTGGTCGATTTGTGCCAGTAAAGCAAGTGAACTTATTTTTGAAAATAGCAAAGGCTACTCTACAGGAAAACCCTTCACTAAATATTCATTTCTATATGATTGGTGATGGACCGCTCTTCAATGATATCCAAGAAGAGGTTATTCATTGTAATCTACAAAAAAGAATTCATTTAACCGGGTTTGTATCGAATACAGCACCGTATCTGAAAAGGATGAATGCTCTATTATTTACTTCCGAGCATGAGGGGCTACCAATGACATTACTGGAGGCGATGGCTTTAGGTATGCCTGTTATTTCCAGGTTTTTGCCTACAATAGAAAAAGTATTATGTGATGGTAGTTGTGGATATATCGTAAAATCAGACGAAATAGGACTATTTGTAAAAGAAATATTAACTATTTACGGTGATGAAAATGGCAGTTTAAATGAATATATAGAGTTAGCTAAAAAAGAATTACAAAATAAATATACTATGCATTCTAAAATAGATTTATATAAATCTTTGTATCAAGAACTTCTAATTTAAGTAGATGATGGACTTTGAAATAGGAATGATAATAAAAGTTAGATATCTGGAATAGTGCGATTTATAGTAAAATAGATCGGTTTATTTACAATATACAAAAAATGAACAGCATTAACTTAATGTTGTTAACGTTTAGAAGGTTCCCATTTGGTAATTCTTTTCCCTAATAGAAATTGTAAACTAGCATGAGCGATTGCAATATTAACTTGCATAAAGAAAAAGGGAATTTTAAATAGAGTGTTGCCACGGGCGGGTTTAAAAAGCCAGCCAATAAGTGCTAGAGTATAAAAAACAATTTGTCCTGTAAGTAATAAAGTAAAAATAACATGCGTTTGCCATACGAGTAGGTTGCTAAAAAACAAGCTTATTTGAAACCAGGGAACTAGCCAGCGCATAATTTTATGGCTGAACACCTCAAATGCGAAGAGGCCAAATTTGAATGGATTCAGTACCGATGGCTTCTGGACGATGGCAGCCATACCTCGAATGACAGTCCTTAATTTACGTTGGTACTCCTTGCTCTCATCTTTAAGGTTTGGGTAATAGCCAAGTACACCAGGATGAGAAACGGCTACATAGTCCATAGATATACAATTTAGCGCGGTGTTAAAGTCGCTAGGGACATTAATATCCCAATTTGCGCAGATTACCTTTCGGCAAGCGAAAAAGGAACCGCTTAATCCAACCAGGCTTTTAACTTTAGCTTCAAGACGTCGTAGCCACATCTCATATTTTACATAAGCGCCCTCACCAGCAATTTCACCATTTTCGGTAATAAAACGATCTTCACTGGATAACGCGCCAATCTTTTTGTTCTCAAATGTTACTGCAATTCGCTTTATAGCCTCTTTTGGGATTTCTGTGGCAACATCTGAAAAGATTAGAATATCGCCTTTTGCTTCATTGATCGCTGCAAGTTGTGCATTTTCTTTGCCTTTTCGTTCTTTAACTTCTATTAGTCGTACCCCATAATCTGAAAATTCAGTTACATATTTGTTTGTTTTATCAGTTGAGCCATCGGATGCGACTAGTATTTCACGTTTATTTTTTGGGTAGTCAGTATCAAGCGTATTTTGTATTTTGTTTCTGATAGATGATTCTTCATTATATGCGGTGATAATCAGAGTGAGGAATGGGAGCTGATTTTCGTTTGAATCTGAAGATGATATTGTGAAATGGTTTTTTTTGGGTAGAGTAATGAGCAGCAGTGGGTAAATAAAATAGCTGTAAAGAGCACCAGTTAAACTGATTCCTAGAATTAAAATATCTAAATGCATGCTATAAACCTCAATTTTCTAGCCTTAAAATTGGCTCAGAGTATTATATATTATTGATTTTATAGCAATAAAGTAATAAGGTATTAGAATTGCAGTGGTTAACAATTTGTATAAATAATACAATAATAGTCGTATTGGTTAAAATACAATCAAATTAGTGTGTTTTGCATAAAAAATATAATAAAGAAATGATATATCTTGCTTAAAGGATTCACTCAGATCTGGGACATTCCTCGATATTAATGATATAAAAATGTGAGCCATATCATGTTTTTATGTAGTGCTAATATTTATCTGTGAACCTTTAGACAATTTAGCTATACCAATCTGGTAGGTTACTTGTATCTGCTCTATAGTTTATTTTGTAAAGTGATGTACTTGATTATAGAGGTTTGGAAAACATGAATTTATTTCCGTTGAAGTCAGTTAAGTTAGTAATAACAATTCTTTCTACTGTTACATTAATAAGTTGTGGTGGTGGCAGTTCGTCGGCTGATTCGAGTGCTAGTCCCAGCTCTAGCTCTTCTAGCTCTTCTAGCTCTTCTAGCTCTCCTAGCTCTTCCGCTCCATACGTAGATAATCGATATGAAGGTAATCCATCTGAACTAGATGTGTTTACAGGTACTGGAACAGCATCTTTAAACTGGTCTGCCCCTTCTACGCATATAGATGGCACCGCTTTTAACGATTTGGCGGGACATTATATTTATATTAATTTTGGAACAGGTTTTAAACGAATTGCAAGTATAAATAACGCTAGTATATCAAGTTATCTCGTCGAAAACTTGGCATCCGGTACTTATACTTTTGCTATAACTACTTTTAACTCTTCAGGTGTTGAAAGTGCACTGTCAAATGAGCAAACAATAGTTTCCGCTTAGCTAGTATTTTTAATAATATTTCTTTCTATAAGTAATTGTAGAATTTCATTTGTACATTTTTCAAGAGAGTCAGAGTCAGTTTGTACGACAAGCTCTGGCTTTTGGGGTTCTTCATAGGGAGATGATATCCCAGTAAATTCTTTAACCTCTCCAGTGCGAGCTTTTTGATATAGACCTTTTACGTCTCTTTGCTCACACACTTCAACCGAGCTATTGCAATATATTTCAATGAAATCACCATGCTGAACCATATTACGAACGTGTTGGCGGTCTACTCTGTATGGTGAAATAAAAGCAGTTAGAACTATAACTCCAGATTCAATGAATAACTTGGCAACTTGTCCTATTCTTCGGATATTTTCTTTTCTATCATCTTCGTTAAAACTCAGATCTCCACATAAGCCCTGGCGAACATTATCACCATCTAAAACATAGGTACTCGCGCCTAGTTGGTGCAGTTTTTCCTCAACTGCATGCGCTAGTGTAGATTTGCCGGCACCGGATAAACCTGTAAACCATAAAATAACGCTTTTGTGGTTATGAAGTCGTTCGCGGCGTTCACGTGTAACGGTAGCGTGGTGCCATACGGTGTTGCTGCTCTTTTGTTCGCTCATTAGTTCATGTCTTTTAGTTAAGAAAATATTTTCTATAATATGGCATAATTCGCATATATCCTAATAAAAAAGAACTGAAGAAACTATGTATATTGATATTTTTAATGGTGACGCAGATGGTATTTGTGCATTGCACCAACTTAGATTAGAAACACCGGTTGATAGTTTGCTGGTTACAGGCATTAAACGCGATATTAGTCTTTTGTCAAAAGTATCTGCTGGAGATGGAGACATATTGACAGTATTGGACATTTCTCTTGATAAAAATCGTGAGGCTTTGATAAGTCTTTTAGAGTTAGGCGCAGAGATTACTTATTATGATCACCACTTTGCGGGAGAGATTCCTGAACATGCCCGGCTCAATGCGGTAATTGACACAAAGCCAAGCACTTGTACAAGTTTGCTAGTCAATCAGGCATTAAATGGAAAATATTCTGATTGGGCTGTGACGGCCGCTTTTGGTGATAATTTGTGCGAAATTGCAAACACACATGCAAAGTCATTAGGTTATTCTGAGAAACACCGAGATCAAATTAAAAATTTGGGTATTTGTATTAACTATAATGGCTACGGTATGACACTGGATGATTTATATTTTCATCCTGAAGACTTATATAATAAAATTAAACCTTTCCAAGATCCTTTAGATTTTATAGAAAATACTGAAGCTTTTGCATTACTTAGTGCCGGCTATAAGGATGATATGGCTAAGGCTGAATCGACCAAACCAATACACATTAATCAAAAGGGTGCAGTTTTTATATTACCAAATGAAAAGTGGTCAAGACGTGTAAGTGGTGTATACAGTAATAATCTGGCAAATATTAATCCGAAAATTGCACATGCAGTTCTCACCACTATAGGAGACGGATTATATCAGGTAAGTGTCCGTGCTCCACTCGAAACTAAAAAGGGTGCGGAATTATTGTGTAGACAATTTGAAACAGGTGGAGGTCGTGAGGCTGCAGCCGGTATTAATCAGTTGCCGACACATGATCTTGACCGTTTTATTGAAATATTCAGCTCTCATTTTTGAAGAAGTAATGCAGAGCATATAATCTATCAAAGTTAAAAGTTTGTATTAATATAAATAAGTGAAGTGATTGGGTTTGAAAACTAAAAATTCAGAATATCGACCTGATATTGATGGTCTAAGAGCATTAGCAGTATTAGCAGTTTTTATATTTCACCTAGATGTTGATTTAGTCTCAGGTGGGTATGTTGGTGTTGATATCTTTTTTGTTATTAGTGGTTATTTGATAACAAAAATAATTGCAAACCAAATCTGTAACAAACAATTTTCATTTGTTAGTTTCTATCTAAGGCGTATTAGACGCCTGGCACCAGCTTTATTATTTATTCTAGGCTTAACTTTCGTTGTATCATTCATACTTCTTTCCCCTCAGCATTTGGACCGACTCGGTAAAGCAGAACTGGCGTCAATTTTTTCGGTGTCGAATATTTTCTTTTGGTCTGAATCTGGTTATTTTAATACGGGTTCTCAATTAAAACCATTGTTGCATACGTGGTCATTAAGTGTTGAAGAACAATATTATCTTGTTTGGCCGCTGTTGTTATTGTTTACAATTAAATTTTTCAATCGTAGTGGAATCTGGTTTTTTCTTATAATCATATTTGTTGTGTCACTGTTCTTTTCTGAACGTATGTTAGCAGTTTCACCTGAGTCATCTTTCTATCTGACCCCATATCGTGCCTATGAGTTTGCTATAGGTGGATTGGTTTATATGTTACTAACCTTAAATATGAAACTTAAGTATTCAGGGTTTATATCAATAATAGGTTTAAGCTTAATGTTATTACCAATTATTTTATATGAAAAACAAACTTTATTTCCAGGTGTGGCTGCATTATTGCCTTGTGTTGGAGCAGGGTTATTTATCTATTCAGGGGGTAATACTTTAATTGGAAAATTCTTCAGCTTCAAACCCATTGTGTTTATTGGGAAGATTAGTTATTCACTTTATTTAGCACATTGGCCAACTATAGTCTTATACCAATATTATAATCTTAAGCCGCTTGGTCTGCTTGATATTACATTGATCCTTTTAATCACATTTGCTCTTGCTGTTTTTATGTATTTTTACATTGAAAAACCATTCAGACGTCCGCCTGTGCCGATTAATAATATCAAAACGAACAAAACATTCTTGCAGGCCATCTTACTGGTTATTTCTAGTTTGGTGGGATTAAGTGTGTATGCAGCATTAAAAGATGGTATACCAAATCGATTTTCACGAGATGTAATGCGACAGGTTTTATTTAAACCTCAAGAATTGAATGACTATACTTGGAAGGCACATCTAAGGATGCAAAATGTGAAATTCAACAATAATAGAAAGGTAAAAGTTTTAGTTGTTGGAGATAGTCAGGGCGGAGATTTTGTTAATATACTATTAACGAAACTAGAAAAGCAGAAGTATCAATTACGTAGCATTATCGTATCAGCAAAATGCCAGCCTGTGGCACTTGACGATAAAACTCCCGAATCTTCAGTTGTAATGCCACATGATGTCGAGCGGTGCAAGAAAGAACGTTTTGAATTTACTCAAAATAAGCTACTTGATAATGCCGATGTAGTTTATCTAGTGAGTAATTGGCATGAGGAATCTTTGAAATATATTAAAAACACTATGAATCTAATTTATTCTAAAGGGGTAAATAGGGTCTATGTTGTTGGAAGAAAAAGTCAGGGTGCAATAGGTACAATGCTGGCATTAAGGAATCGTTATAGTGATAAACCTATAGAAACGTTTTCAGCAGAAATTAAACATAAAACAGCATGGGATTTAAATAATAAGCTTCGAGATATTGTAGGCGAAGAGAACTTTGTAAATATTATGGGGGTAGTTTGTCCATCTGAAAATTATTGCTCAGTTTTGACAGGTGAAAAAAAGTTGATTTTTCATGATAAGTTGCACTTAACTCCTGCTGGTGTTGAATATATTGCTGAACGATTAATTTTACCGGATAATAACTAACTGGGTAATATGAAATAAATATATATACCCTTAATGCTAGGCTAGTTAGAAATAATGATTTGCCTGAGTCGGGGCTATAGAGGTTTATTGAAACTTTTCAGCAGCACTTTACGGATTAAAAAGCTATTAACCTTCTATACCGTCATACCCGCGAAGACGGGTATCCAGAAATTATAAACCAGCTGTTTATCGTACTGGATTCCCACCTTCGCGGGAATGACGATTTAAAGATACAGTAGTTTTTTTAGATTTTATTGTTGCGTTATCTACACAAATCCTTCTGGATTTTCTTTTAGTTTATATTCCCAATCAAGAGACGTTTTCACGATAACATCTAAATCATCGTATTTTGGTGTCCAGTTTAGTGTTGTTTTAATTTTCTCGGCTATTGAAACCAAGGTAGGAGGGTCACCTGCTCGACGTTCTTCTTCTACTATGTTTAGTGGTTTACCATCAACCCGTTCAACGGCATCAAGCACTTCACGTACGCTGTAACCGTGTCCATAGCCAACATTCAGGGTTGTTGATTCACCGCCATCGCGTAAATAGTCCAGTGCACGTAAGTGTGCATCTGCTAAATCTTCTACATGGATGTAATCTCTTACACCGGTGCCATCCTTCGTTGGAAAATCGGTACCGAAAATATAAACTTTCTCACGTTTGCCTACTGCTGTTTCTGCGGCAACTTTTACAAGTAAAGTTGCCTTTGGAGTGCATTGTCCTATTCTACCTTCAGGGTCGGAACCAGCGACGTTAAAGTAACGTAGTGCTACAAAATTTAGGTCAGAGGCAAAACTCACATCTTTCAGCATCATTTCAGTCATCAATTTTGATGAACCGTAGGCATTAATAGGATTTTTGGGAGTATCTTCACTAGCGTAATCTGTTTCTGGAATTCCATAAACAGCTGCTGTTGAAGAAAAGATAAAATTCTTTACGCCATGTCTATTACATTGTTCAAGTAGGCTACGAGAATTACAGGTATTGTTGCCATAATATTTCAATGGATTACTGACCGACTCAGGCACAATGGTATGTGCTGCAAAGTGGATAACAGTATCGACGTTATAATCTTTTAGAATCTTTCCTACTAACTCGCTATCACCCGTGTCACCAATAACAAGGTCGCCATATAATATAGAAGCTTCAAACCCGGTAGAAAGGTTGTCTAGAATAACAATGTTTTCTCCAGCTTCACCAAGCTGTCTAACAGTATGACTGCCGATGTAACCAGCGCCCCCAGTAACTAAAATAGATTTTTTCGACATGTGAATGC
>Ga0316204_10002312_pt1 | contig 43988 bp, 33 predicted proteins | sample 6monrhotite_MG_2_FD_205661 | JGI IMG/M metagenome (GOLD analysis project Ga0316204, IMG submission 205661) | Microbial mat bacterial communities from mineral coupon in-situ incubated in ocean water Damariscotta River, Maine, United States -... | ecosystem: Environmental > Aquatic > Marine >... | reverse complement strand
GTCATTGAATGAATTATTATTAACTTTGGCCTGCATAAGCTTAATTTTTAAATTTTTAATTTGTTTTAACACAATAAATTTAAGATTTTTAGCTTATGCTTTATTTTTCAAACATAATACCTTTGTGATACACTTCGTTTCCATCATGGTAAAAAATCAATTATTAAAAAACCCTGTCACTCGCTCCCAGAATCCTCTTTCAAAATGGCAATCGGAATGTCCTCTGCCTGGAATGAGCCACAATTCAGCCTTTTCTCCGGCTGCTTTTTTCAATCTTTTTCCCTGCTCCATCGGAACCGTCTGATCCTGCTCACCATGTATCAACAGAAATTGAGCCTTTGCACGGCCAATGTGCTTTTCGGGTGCAATGACATCCAAATCCAACTTTTGAAAAATCCTTAAGTAATTAAACAAAAGCCAAACAAGGGGAAAATAAGGGATATGATGGTCGCCCAATTGTTTACGCATCACCACCCCTGGATGGGCAAAGGCACCAACAGTTACAACTTTCTTTATTCGAGGGTCATGAGCCGCGGCATAAATGGAAGCTGCTCCGCCGATGGACAAGCCCACAAGATAGAAGTTTTTGTTCGTGATTTCGGACTGCGTTTCCAAATAATTCATGGAGGAAATTATATCCTCGGAGAATTTTACAAGGTTAGCATAGCCATCTTGGTCGCTATTACCATGACTGCGTGCATCAAAGGCCATCATATTAAAACCCTTATCTTTAAAACGCTTCAAATAGCTTAGCATCCGCTGGGCATTGCGTCCCCAACCATGAATAAATATAATCGTGGGTGCTTTGTCATCAACCGGAATCCACCAGGCATACAACATTTTATTGTGTTGGGTTGGAATCCGGACTTCGTGAACTTGAAAAGGCAAGCCTTTCGGAACTTCGTGTTTGGCCACCGGGTTCTCAAACCCCTTTATGATCAGGAAAAACAAAACAGACAATCCAAGAATCAGGATTGCCAACAACAAATATATTAACCACATAAAATTTTAATTTAAATAGATAAAGCCAAAAAAGAAACCAGCCCTGCAACAAATCTATCTTTCGGTAACATCAAAAAGACATCGCCCACTAACGAAAAAGACAGACCGGCAAGAATCAACATTTTATAAACCGGCGAAATTGATGATCCCTGTTCAAAAGCTAACAGGATAACCAGGAGCGTTGTTAGCGGTTTGAAAATATATTTCAGCGAAGAAACCTTCAGGTACGCCCCGCTGATATGCAGCATTCCTGACACAAGGATGAATAAAAGCAGGTAGGTCATTTGTGCTTGAATATTTGAAAGGATAAACTTACAAAAATTACAATCTGCCACCTCAAGCAAATAATTACGTGTTGGTAAAAAAATTCAACACGAGGACTTCCTCTTCGATAGGAGGGTTGTAATTATTAGTTTTGAGTCCACTCCGAAAAGTCCATGTTCATTGATTTTCAACTCATTTACCCCTGACCCCTAAAGGGGAATTCATTGAATATCAATGAACTATTTAAAGTCCCCTTTAGGGGATTTAGGGGTTTTAGACTTTTCGCAGTGGACTCAGTTTTATTTGTTCAAGTTAAGGAAATTATGGTTTTAAAAGGTTGTAAGGTTGATTAGGGACTTCTCCCGCTGGTACGAACGACAAGCTCATACCAGCGGGGGGGGGTATTTGATCCCTTGGTTGAAAAAATTAAATTTGATATTTTTTGATTATTTATACTTTAAGTTCTTACTTTCCCAGCTTCTGTGGCTTCAGAAATTTCAATCAATTTTCCACTATTCACATCGAAAATGAAGCCATAGATTGAGACTGATTTTGATACCAACGGATGGTTCCGGATGCGTTTTACATCTTCCAGCACGCTCACTTCCTGCTTTTTAATGGTCAGCCAGTTAATAAACTGCCCCTCGGATGAACCACCACTGTTTTTCAGGTTTCTCCAGCCATTCCGATCGATGGTTGCCGTTTCGAGGTTTTCTTTTAAAAGCCCTGAAATAATTTCGTTTGTGAAAGTTTCCATACCACAATCAGTATGGTGAATTACGAACCACTCGTTGGTCCCCAACAACTTGTGACTTATTACCAGCGAACGAATAGCATCGTCGCTGGCCCGGCCCCCAGCATTGCGGATAACATGAGCATCACCTTCAGTCAATCCTGCATATTTCGCTGGATCAAGGCGTGCATCCATACAGGTTAATATGGCAACCTTCCGGCCCGGAGGCATGGGTAGACTTCCTTTTTCTCCAAATCCGCTTGCATAATTTTTATTGGCAGCCAATACTTCATTCAATAAATTACTCATAACACTCATTTTTAAGGTTTATAAAATCGATTAAAAAAATCCAACAAAAAAAGCCCTCCCGAAATGGAAGAGCTTTTTACTATAGTGATAAGTACTATCGTCCTTATTCAATTCTCTTCCATATAAAATGTTTCATACACATACACATCATTGTGGATGACATAAGCATTTTATATGTTGAAGAATATTTCATTACTTGTTTAATAACGGGACAAAGATAGAAATTTATTTTAAAAAACCAACCCGAGCAACTTAGTACAGAAAATTATTATAGGGATAACGAATCGAATGAACAACGCGAATATGGTCGTAAAGTAATTTTTTGAATTCGTTATAGTTCGCTTTCGTTTTGGCGGAGATGAATATACATGGTTGGTTTTCCCTGGCCATCCAGGTGGCTTTCAATTCATCCAGGCTGATATTTTCACGCGTAAGAGGACTCAGGTCATCGGCATCTTTTTGCACAAAACTAAAAGCATCTATTTTATTAAAAACCATGATCACATCTTTATCACCGGCTCCGATTTCCATCAATGTCTGGTTCACCGTCTGTATCTGGTCTTCAAACTCGGGATGTGAAATATCCACGATGTGAATCAAAATATCCGATTCGCGCACTTCGTCCAAGGTCGATTTAAAAGATTCAATCAAGCCTGTTGGCAGCTTTCGAATAAAACCAACCGTATCCGACAAAAGAAAAGGCAGGTTTTCAATCACCACCTTTCTCACCGTAGTATCAAGGGTTGCAAAGAGTTTATTTTCAGCAAAAATATTCGATTTACTCAGTAAGTTCATGATGGTGGATTTCCCCACATTGGTATATCCAACCAGTGCCACCCGAACCAGTTTTCCTCTATTTTTTCGTTGGGTAACTTTTTGCTTATCTATTTCTTTCAACCGCTTTTTAAGTAATGTAATTTTATCACGGATAATTCGTCGGTCGGTTTCAATTTCCGTTTCACCCGGCCCACGAAGGCCAATACCACCACGTTGGCGCTCAAGGTGTGTCCACATGCGTGTTAAACGTGGGAGTAAGTACTGATACTGAGCCAATTCAACCTGTACTTTAGCGTGGGCGGTTTGAGCTCTTTTGGCAAAAATATCCAAGATGAGGTTGGTACGGTCAAGGATTTTACATTCCAGTGCTTTTTCAATGTTTCGAAGTTGTGAAGGCCCCAGCTCATCATCAAAAATCACCAAGTCGATTTCCTCAGCCTTGACATACTGAAAAATTTCCTCCAGTTTACCCGTTCCCACATAAGTTTGAGGATTCGGATAGCTCAACCGCTGAACAAAGCGTTTCGTGGCAGTACCCCCGGCGGTTTCCACCAAAAACGCCAATTCGTTGAGGTATTCGTTTACCTTCTCATTGTTTTGTTCAGGAGTGATTAGTCCGACCAAAATGGCTCTTTCGACTTTCTTTTCTATGTTCGTATTGTTTTCCAAAAAGTTGTTTTCTATTCAATGTTCCCTCACGTAAATCCAGTCACATATTCCAGGGTTATTTCTATGGTTGCTTGAATTAATGAACTACCCCGGCTCAAGCGGACGGAGTATTATTCTCATTTATCCCGATACGCTGCGCTATCGGGATTCGTTCAACTTACAAATTTTAATGCACTTCGCTTTTAAAATTTGAGTTTCACGAATAAATCTTTCTAAATCCAATAATTTGGCGGACTTCGCGCATGGTTTTTTGTGCGTTGGCACGGGCTTTTTCGGCTCCCATATCAAGCACTTTTTGAATGTAGGCCTCATCAGAAGAAAGCGTCTTAATTCTTTCCAGAAAAGGTTCGGTAAAAGCAATGACGTCTTCCGCCAACTGTTTTTTCAAATCGCCATATCGGATATTACATTGCGTGTACTGATCGTCAAAAAATTGCACCACATCCGGTTTTGAAACTACTTTTAATAAAGTAAACAGGTTTTCGATGGGTTCCGCTTTTGGCTGATTCTTTTCAATAGGACCACTATCACTAACCGCACGCATGATTTTTTTGCGAATGACCTTTGGTTCATCGTTTAGAAAAATAGCATTGGCTTCGCCTTCCGATTTTCCCATTTTCCCAGATCCATCCAGCCCGGGAATTTTCACCAATTGCTGTCCGAAATTATAGGCTGTCGGAATGGGGAAAAATTCGGTTCCATACATGTGGTTGAAACGGCGGGCAAAGGTGCGGGTCATTTCCAAATTTTGTTCCTGATCTTTACCAACGGGCACTTTAGTAGCTTTGTGGATAATAATATCAGCAGCCATCAAGGTTGGATAAGTCAGCAGGCCGGCATTGACATTGTTGGGTTGCTTGCGTGCTTTTTCCTTAAAAGTAGTAACCCTTTCCAATTCACCAAGATAGGCATTCATGTTCAGAAAAAGATACAGTTCGGCCGTTTCCGGAATGTCGCTTTGCAGATAAAGGGTGGCTTTTTCCGGATCAAGTCCGGCAGCCAAATATTCTACTAATACCTGACGAACATTTCCCTGCAAATTATCCGGATGCGGATGAGTTGTCAGCGAATGATAATCTGCAATAAAAAAATAGCATTCGTTGGATTCCTGCATTTTTACGAAATTCTTTACAGCACCAAAGTAATTCCCAAGGTGCAAATGACCTGTTGGCCTAATTCCGCTTAAAACAATGTCTTTACTTTTCATGGCGGCAAAAGTACTAAAAAACAAAGGTGTACCATCCGGATTTTTTTATGATTTCCCCGACCTTTCCGGTGCGAGGCCACCAGAAAGGTCAAGCCTGCCTTTTCATTTCAGGTCGGTTCAGACCTGAAAGGTAGAAAAAACTAAGACTTCGTTTTTTTCAAAGATTATCTTCTAAAAAAGAAAAAGCCGAATACATCCATACCAGTTTTTCCTGTTCGCGGATATAATCGCTCATCAAGCTGTTCGTTCCTTCGTCGTTTGCATCGACCGCAAGCTGAAGCAATTCCCGCTGCTTCCCAATCAGAAATGAAAAGCTGTTGAGGATGTTGCCCACATTTTGTAATCCGTTACTGGTTTGGTTGGTTTCCACGATTTCAGCCATGTCGATATACCGGCTGTATCGGTGTTCGGGTTGGTAGCCAAGGGTGAGTATCCTTTCTGCTATTTCATCAATTTTAAGGATAAGGTCGTTGTACAACTCCTCAAATTTTAAATGCAATTCAAAAAATTTCTCCCCTTTAATGTTCCAGTGAAAACCACGGGTATTGGTGTAAAATATTTGGTAATTGGCCAAAAGTTCATTTAAAGATTTGGCTAAAACTTCTGCTTTTTGAGTATCAATTCCTATTCTATTCATTGTTTTGTCTTTTAATTTCTATTTATAGTGCAAAAGTATTGATTGATTGAATATAAATCAAATCAATAGATTTTATTCATAAATAGATTTTGTCTATATTTGTGTCATGGTTACATTAATTCAAATGGAATATGTGGTGGCGGTGGATACCTACCGTCATTTTGCCACAGCGGCTGAAAAATGTTTTGTTACCCAGCCTACGCTTAGCATGCAACTTAAAAAAATGGAAGAAGAATTAGGGATTATTCTGTTTGATCGCAGCAAACAGCCTGTAATTCCGACCGAAGCAGGAATAAAAATTATTGAACAGGCTCGTCTAATCCTTCAGGAAGCCAAGAAAATCAGCTTATTGGCCGATGAAACCAAATCAACCATTAGTGGAGAATTGCGCATTGGTGTGATTCCTACTATTTCGCCCTATCTATTGCCCCGGTTTGCCGGTGATTTTAAAAGTAAATTCCCCCACATTCATTCAAAAGTAGAAGAAATCATCACTGAACAGATAGAGGAAAAGCTGCAAAAAGATTTATTGGACGTCGGTATCGCGGTAAGCCCTTTGCATAACAAAACCATCATTGAGCGGCCTCTTTTTTATGAAGAAATGATGATTTACATCAACTCAAACAATGCTTTAATGAAAAAGCCGTTTATCCAAATAAAGGACGTTGCTACTCCTGAGATGTGGTTGTTGAGTGATGGGCATTGTTTCCGGAATCAAGTGGTAAACCTATGTGATTTACACTTTTCAGCATCGGATACCCTGCCCTTTGAATTCGAGGGCGGTTCGCTGGACACTTTAATGAAAATTATCGATAAAGAAGGTGGATTTACCTTGATCCCCGAGTTGGCCGGTATTGATGTGATGAGTAATAAAACCCTTCAGATTCGACATTTTAGCAAGAGCTGCCCTTTGCGGGAAGTCAGTTTGGTGTATACACGTCGTTTTGCCAAAACCCGCATGATTGACTTATTGGCAGATAGCATCATCCGGTCTGTTCCGGAATACATGACAAACCAAAGCCGCGGAACCCTTGTGGAATGGAGATAATCTCACTAAAATAAATTATACACCTTTGCCCAAATTTTAAAACCAAATTAAATTAATTTTGGAAGTTCAAATTTCATGAAAAGCTTAAGTGCCATAAAGGAGCCTATTTTAAAGGATATCGAAGCCTATCACAAGGTTTTTCGTGATACCGTCCGCTCAAATGTGCCCTTATTGGATATTATCATGAAATACATTCTTCGCACCAAGGGCAAGGAAATCAGGCCAATTATTGTTTTATATACTGCCCGAATGTTGGGTGAAATTAACCAAAGCACCTATTATGCCGCTACGCTTATCGAATTGATGCATACCGCTACTTTGGTGCATGATGATGTGGTAGATAACTCCAACAAACGAAGAGGGATGTTTTCTATCAATGCGCTTTGGAAAAATAAAATTGCTGTTTTATCAGGCGACTATTTGCTGGCAAAAGGCCTTCTGCTTGCCATTGAAACAAAAACACCACATTTACTGGAATATGTTTCCAAAGCCACGCGCGACATGAGTGAAGGTGAACTCCTCCAGATTGAAAAAGCACGGAAATTGGATATTAGCGAAGACTTATATTTTGAAGTTATCCGAAAGAAAACAGCTTCCCTGCTGGCTTCTTGTTTTGCTACCGGGGCTTCCTCGGCCATTTCCGATAAAGAATCCATAGACAAGCTTTGGCAGATAGGTGAATATACCGGTATTGCTTTTCAGATAATGGATGATATTCTCGATTTCGAAAAAACTTCCGTGACAGGCAAACCAACCGGAATGGATATCAAAGAAAAAAAGGTTACCCTACCGCTTATCTATTTATTGAATCAATCTGATAAGGCTCAAAAGAGAAAGTTGTTGGGAATACTAAAACATAAAAATAATAACCATGAAAGTGTATCCTGGTTAATAAAAGAAGTACACCGGGCCGGTGGTATTGAATCTGCACGTCAAAAAATGAATGAATATAAAAATAAAGCCTTGGCTTTGTTGCGGGAGTTTCCTGACAATCAATCGCGACAAGCCCTGGAAAACATTATTGAATTCACTATTAACCGAAATAAATAAAGAAAGCACCATAATTGATTAATGGGGCTTTCTTTTTTGTATTCATGCCTTGATTATTCAACAATAATTTTTCGGTTAACATAGCCTTTCACCCTGTCCTGAGATCCTATGGCTATTTTTACGAAATAAATTCCTTTCGCTAAGCGAGAAAAAACGACTGCCTTTTTATCATTATATATTTTAGAAAAAATCAGCATTCCCTGCGTGTTAACAATTTCTACTTTATACACATTTTTCTCTGCTTCGATGGTAAAGCTGCCCGAATTCGGATTGGGGAAAATGCTCACTTTACCAAACAAGGCTGGATGATCAGAAATACCTGATGGACATTCTTCTTTGAAGATGGTTATAGAATCTGAAATTGTCTGCTGACCATCAATAACCTTTACTTGATATTGGGTTGTGTCATTGACCGGTGTAACGACAGGGTTTTGACTGGTAGTAGTAAATCCTGCCGGACTGGAAGTCCAATTAAAATAATAGATTCCGGAACCTCCGCTAACATCGGCAAAAAGCTGGGTGGTATCACCAGAACATACGGTAGTCCTGTTGGCCCTAAGTTTTACCGTTAAAATATCTTGAGCTTCAATGTATTGCACTTTTAATTTTGTATAAGAAGTGGTCGCATCAGAGGCCGTCAGGCTAACGTTGTATCGTCCTGCCTTGTCAAAACGCAGCATGGGATTCTGCGAGCTACTGTCAGTACCACTTAAATAGCTTACTGTATTGGGGCTGAACACCCACTTCCAGGAGGTGGGAGAAATATTAGAGATATCTGTGAAACGCACGGTATCAATCACCGTAGGAACGGTAATATCCGCTTCAAAATTTGCTTGTTTGATATTTTCAAGTTTTCCTTGAAATAATTGGGATTTCCATAAGCCCCGGCCATAGGTAGCGGCATAAATTTTTCCACTGCCCAAACTATCGTATTGAATTTCCAGTTCATCTACTACCACATTTGGTAGATGAGCAGTAAACGGAACCCATTGTGAATAATTCTGTCTGACATAAACACCAACATCGGTTCCTACATACAATTCGGTAGTATCTGTCTTTAAAGTATTTTGAACAATACAATTTATGGGTATATCAGGCAGGCCTGTAGAAACATTATCCCAGCTGATACCTCCATTGACCGATTCATATACCCCATCTCCGTTATACCCACTCATGGTAATCCACAAGGTGTTTGGATTATTATTTTTTACGGCTATATAGGTGATACTGGCAGAATTAACAGGTAAGGAGCCGGTAATGTCCGTCCAATGTGCGCCACCGTCTTTGGTTTGATATAAAATGTCGTAAGTGGCAGCATAGAGCACCTTATTATTCGAGGGAGCTATCGCCAGAGAGCGCAAGGCTTTATCGTTCCACGAACTAATCTTAGTCCAATTATCACCCTGATTGGTAGATTTAAAAACATCCTGGTATCCAATATATAAGGTTTTATGATCTATGGGATCTATAATAAAAGGGGTAACCCAGGCTCCCTTACCCGTTAATCCCGTGGTGATGTCCGAGGAGCTATTCCAATGATCTTTGGTGCGAGAGATGCTTCCGTTGGGGGTCTCGCAATATTGAGTTTTGAAATCGGTGTAATCAATAAGGCACTCCATGCCATCCCCACCACCAACATTATACCATGAGCCGGATGAAAAGAGCTTGGTACCATTGTCCTGAAGACCCGTAATAACCTCACCGCTAACCGTTTTTGAAGTCCCCAGACGATAAATCTGGCTGGTAATAAGTCCACTACCTATATAATCCCAGCTCTTGCCATCTTTGGTTTTATAGATACCTCCATCATTACATTCGAACAACGTATTGGTTCCGGGCTGAAAAGACAGGTAGTGTTTATCGGCATGAACAATATCATTTTTCCCACTACAGCTACTGGACCAGTGATTACTCATGATCCAGGTTTTACCTCCATCGTTTGACATCCAGTTGTTCACTCCGCCCACAAAAATCTTGTTGGCATGATGAGGGTCAGCAGCTATCGTCAGATCGTACCAACCTTGTCCTCCACTATCCGCGCCGTCACAATGCCAACCCAACAAATTCAAAGTATCGGGGATAATAACATAGGTTTTCCCCGAATCACTCGAGCGATAAACACCAAGTAAGCCATCATCCTTTGCAGCCATTACAGCATACACAACATTGGCACTGTCGGGAGTGACGGCAAGTTCTGTTCTTTTATCATCTGAATTAGCAATGGATTTAATCCAGCTTAGACCGGAATTGACACTATAGTATATGGCTCCGTCTTGTGAGGAGGCTGCATACATCCGGGAGTTTGATCCCGGCTGAAATTCAATATCACGAAAATGTTGACTATTAATTATCTGCCAGCTGATCCCGGCATCGGTGGTTTTGAATAAACCCTTATTGGTGGCCGCATACAGGGTGTTATTATCTCCCGGATCCAACAATAACCGATAGACCATCCCGTATTGATTTGGTTGCCAATTCAGGCCGGTGGTTTTCCAGCTAAGGCCACCATCGGTTGATTTCAAAACACCTATGGAATAGGTATCCCAATGGTCTTTGTCGCCTGTGCCCAGATAAACAATGTCATCACCTCCCTGGTTAACAACAACCATATCTGCCACCCCCAAGGCGTTGTTAAAATCACCCAAGGGAGACCATGTTGAACCACCATTTGTTGTTTTCCAAGCACCTCCGGAAGCAGAGCCAACATATAAAATGTTGGTATCAGCCGGGCTATAGGCTACACAATTGATACGCCCCAGTCCGGCATATCCTCCCTTGCTTGTTTTCGGCCCGACACTAATCCAATTACCGGCCGAAAGCTCAAACTCTTTTGCATGAGCTGTCTGATAAGCTTTCTGCACAGCATAAGAAGAAGCCACAGGAAAAGCTCCTGTTTTAGGATTCACGCGGCTTTCCCAGAACCACTCCCAGCGTTTGAATTTTTCATAGTTCTCATCCTTTACTTCATTCTCATTTATTGCATTGGCTTCTTTCAGATTTTCTTGCTTCAAATGGGTGTAAAAGGCTTTTTGATAATCCTTTAGTGTTAAATCATGCTGTTGAAGCTTTTCTTGAGGAAGAGCCTTACGCCACTCCTGTGCATGAAGCTTAGTAATGGGGCAACCCACAAATACAAAAAGCAGTGAAGCCACTATTATTTTATTAAAACGGCTAGTTTTCATCATCATTTCATTAAGTTGGGCGTGCCGTTAAGCATATCTATCCTTGGGAAATATTGATGAACTGCAAACGGAAAGCGCAAAATGGCATGCTAATAGACTAAGCTGAAATTGTTGTTTATGTTGTCACGAAGATAATAAATTTAGCTTCCTTCCTTCAAAAAATATTTTGACAAAAAAAGAGTCCTGCTAATAATTGGCAGGACTATTTATTGTTCATTTCATTGGCTGTTTTATTTCATTAGCTCATGCAGCTTTTGAAACAAGGCTTCACCTCGGAGGTTTTTGGCTATTATTTTTCCATCGGGACCAATGAGCACATTATGAGGAATTGATTGAACGCCATATAATTTACCGGCTGCTGAACTCCAGTATTTCAGGTCGGAAACTTGTGGCCAGTTGAGGCCGTCATGTTTAATGGCTGCCACCCACTTATCATGAGATTTGTCAAACGAAACACCAAAGACAGTAAAACCTTTACTTTTAAAGGCCTTGAATGCTTTTACCACGTTGGGGTTTTCGGCGCGGCAAGGCATGCACCATGAGGCCCAAAAATCAACCAATGTATATTTATGATTTTTCACCACTGAAGAAAGGGAAAGTGGTTTGCCGTCCGGAGTGTTCAATGTAAAGTCGACAAAAGGCTGACCCACAGTAACCCTTTTGAGTGTTTTCACACGGTTTTTCAATAAAACAACATATTCATTTTGGTTCAGACTACTATCAAAACGGCTGGTTACCGAATCCAATTTATTCAAACTGAGTGAATAAGAATTACTCAGTAAAATGTATGGAGATACAACACTTTTATTATGCCGGATGACATAAGCTAACATATAATTCATTTTATTGGCTTCAATCTGATTGTATTGATTCTCTATGTCCTGCATCTTCTTTTCGTCTTTTTTAATTCGGGCCTGGCTATATTGCTGTCCCAAAAGACTTTCCTTTTCCTGAAAACTACTGGTAGAATCATTATAAGCATCAAATTCAGCCTGGCTTTTTGAGCCGGTAATTTTTGGCTTTCTCAGGTTTTTCAAATCGGCTTCCACCTGAATGTTACTGTTTTCTACCCAAATAGGAATGTATGCATTAAATTGTTTGATGGTAAGATAGTATAATTCAGGAGCCAAGACTGATCCTGTTATTGTACCAAGCCCTTTTTTTAGATTTACCGAGTCAAGCTTTACCCACTCACCTTTGGTGCGTTTTTGCAAGACCACCTGAACATCTTGTTTCAAGTTTTTGATATTCAGATTAATTTTGAATTGATTATCAGCTTGTTGATGGTTATTACAAGAAACCAAAAACAACAAAGCCATGCCAAAAAGGCCTAAGGAAAAAATAATCTTTCGCATAATTTCTAATTTTTTTTTAATACTTAATGTGCAAAACTAATCAATCACTTTGAATCTAATCTTTTTTAACATTTATTAAACAAATATTATTGGGAACAGCGGTAGCAAAGTATATAGAAATCAGGTACTAAAAGCCGTTGATGGTAAACCCTCCATCTACCGCAAGGCATTGTCCGGTAACATAAGATGCCGCCGACATGCACAAAAACGCTACCGCAGCAGCCACTTCTTCGGCTTCGGCAATTCGACCCATAGGAGTCCTATCCAACACGTCTTGTAAGTATTTTTTATCATTTAATAACGCTTCCACAAGGGGTGTTTTTGTGTACCATGGAGCCACTGCGTTTACTCTAATGTCATCAGTAGCCCATTCCACCGCCAGGTTTCTGGTGAGTTGTGCCAAGGCTGCTTTGGTCATTCCATAAGGTGCACCGCTGCGCAGATGCGTCAAGCCTGCCACTGACAAAACATTTACTACGGCTGCCCCGGGGGCATTTTTCAATAATGGATAAAACAAACGAGACACCATAAAGTTTGAGTGCATATTGGTATTGAAGATGTGGAAATATTCTTCATCAGTGTATTCTACTGCTTTTTTTCGGATGTTGGTGCCCACATTGTTCACAAGAATATCCAGTTTCCCGCTCTTGCCTTTTACAAATGAAACCAGCTTTTCACGGTCAGTGGAGAGGCTGACATCAGCACGGAAACCTTTGGCGGAAAACTCTTTCCCGGCCATATATTTCAACTGTTCGTCAATTTCATCCTGATGGCGGGAGACAATATAAACTTCCGCGCCGAGACCGGCCAGCTCTTCTGCAATGGCTTTTCCGATTCCTTTGGTGCTTCCCGTTACCAGCGCGGTTTTTCCATCCAGTCTCCATTTGTTATTTTCCATGATGTAATCTTAAATATTATTTGAAGAATGTTTCTTCTGTACGAAAAACTCCGCTCATTCGGATTTGCAATCCGAATATTTTCGGAGAAAAGGGGATTTAAAATCCCCGGGCTTGTCAAAGGTCGGGATGGCATATCCCGACCAGCAGAAGTTCGTTCCACTAACAAATTTCAATTCACTGTCCGCTTTAAGTGGGACATGCTGCTTTTGAAATTTGGGTTTCACGAATAAACAAACGCATATCTTGAATCTGTATTTTTGCAGTATACAAAATTAACGAATTATGTTTATTCTGGGAGATGCCCGGATTCCTGATGTTGCAAAGGAAAATCTTGCCAGACTGGGAACTTTTGTTCCTTTCCTGACGACAGGAGTTACCTATGAAAGCATTTCCGGTCATCCCGATATATTTTTTTGCCATGGCGATGAAGCTTTGGTTGTGGCTCCCAATACGCCGGAGAAATATCTAAAAATCCTGAAACTACAGAATATTTCATTTGTAAAAGGATCCCTGCCCCTTGGAAAAACTTACCCAGAAACCGCCCGCTACAATGCTGTGGTAACCGATGATGTACTGATCCATAACCAAAAATATACAGATCCCGTTGTGAAAATGCTGGCCGTTGAAAAACAGCAGATTCACGTAGGACAAGCTTATACGCGATGTAGCCTGCTTCCACTATCGCTCAAGCGTTTTATCACCTCCGATGAAGGCATTTACAAAACACTTTTACAACAAGATATTGATGTTCATTATTTTTCGCCTCAGGGCATCCTTCTACCTGGTTTTCAGCATGGATTATTGGGAGGGTGTTGTGGCGTTTTTGAAAATCGGATTTTTATCATTGGGCAGTTGGCTGCTTATCCCGAGGGCAAAAGGCTGAGTAGCCTATTAACGGGTTGGGGATATGAAATTGTTGAACTTTATGAGGGTCCGCTTTTTGATGGTGGAAGCCTTTTGTTCTTCCCTAAACAAAAAAATATTTAACTTTGTGGCCTCAAAGGATACAAAATGTTAACTCTTCATGACACATTTCCTAAAATGACTTTCCTAAACATCAAGGAAAGAGACAGATTCTGTTAAGCGTATTTTCATTCAGATTAATCGCCTAATTTATTTTTGTTATTATATCTCTATTGTCATGGAATTACCTTTTGCAGAATCGTATAAAATAAAAACCGTTGAAAGTATTCGAAGAAGTTCGCGCGAAGAACGGATACAATGGATAAAAGAAGCTAAATTCAATTTGTTTAACTTGCGAAGTCAGCAGGTTTTCGTGGATTTACTCACGGATTCGGGAACCGGTGCCATGAGTGATAAACAGTGGTCGGCAATGATGTTGGGAGATGAAAGTTATGCCGGGGCTTCTTCTTATTACAAACTCAAAGATGCCATTGCCGACATTACCGGTTTCGAGCTTTTCCTGCCTACCCACCAAGGCAGAGCGGCAGAAAATGTATTGTTTTCTGCCCTCATAAAAGAGGGGGATATCATCCCGGGAAATTCTCATTTCGATACAACCAAAGGGCATATCGAATTTCGCAAAGCCACCGCTGTGGACTGCACCATCGACGAGGCTTTTCATACAGAACTCGATCATCCCTTTAAAGGAAATGTGGATTTAAATAAACTGGATGCCGTCCTTAAAAAATACCCGCGCGAACGAATTCCTCTGATTATAGTTACTGTCACCTGCAATTCGTCAGGGGGACAACCGGTTTCTCTTGCCAATATGAAAGCAGTGAAAAAAATGGCTGATCGTTATGGTGTTCCTGTCTTTTTTGATTCGGCCCGCTTTGCCGAAAATGCTTATTTCATAAAGATGCGTGAGGAATCGTGCCAAGAAAAAAGTATTCGCGAAATTGTCAGGGAAATGTTTTCGTTTGCCGACGGAATGACCATGAGCAGTAAAAAAGATGCCATCGTCAACATGGGTGGTTTTATTGGTTTCCGTCACCGAGATCATTTTGAGAAAGCTACTACTTATAACATTTTATTCGAAGGGTTTATTACCTACGGAGGCATGTCGGGTCGCGATATGAACGCGCTGGCACAAGGTCTTTATGAAGGCACCGAATTCGATTATCTGGAAACACGTATTAGTCAGGTTGCCTACCTTGGAAAAAAACTGCGTGATTATGGTATTCCCATTCAATATCCTTATGGTGGCCATGCTATTTTCGTGGATGCCAAACGTTTTTTGCACAAACTTCCCAAAGAACAGTTTGTGGGACAAACGCTTGGTGTAGAATTGTACATTGAAGGTGGTGTGCGTGCCGTGGAAATTGGTACTTTATTGGCTGACAGAGATCCTGTGACCCGTGAAAATCGCTATCCTGATCTGGAATTGTTACGTCTGGCTATTCCTCGTCGTGTTTACACCAATAATCATATGGATTATGTAGCCGCGGCACTCATCAATGTATTTGATCGCCGTAATGAAATCACCAAAGGGTTTAGGATTTTGAAAGAAGCCCCCATTCTTCGTCATTTTACGATGGAACTGGAAAAGATTCAATAGTTCTATAAAACATTCAAGCGGTTAGCATCTTGCTTGATGAAAATGAACAGCAAAACAGTGAAAGCCCATAGGGAAGACCCGCCATAACTGAAAAAAGGAAGTGGAATGCCAACCACCGGAGCAAGGCCGATGGTCATGGCTATATTTACGGTAAAATGAAAGAATAAAATGGAAGCCACGCCGTAGCCATAAATCCGACTAAAGGGAGACCGTTGTCGTTCAGCAAGCAGAATAATACGGATAAACAGGGCTAAAAACAGTAAAATTAAGACAGACGATCCTATAAAACCTCTTTCTTCACCCACCGTACAAAAAATAAAATCGGTACTCTGTTCCGGAACAAAATGATTTCGAGTAAGCATGCCCTCCCGATACCCTTTTCCATTAAGGCCGCCTGATCCGATGGCGATCTTTGCCTGGTTAACATTATAGCCGGCACCATGAATATCTTTTTTTAATCCCAACATCACCTGGATACGTACCCGTTGATGCGGTTCCAGTATATTTTCAAATGCATAATGAACAGTAGAAACAAATACCACCGACAAAATCAGGATACCTAAGACGGACATGAGGTTCTTTCGCAGTTTTCGGTTCAATAAAAACCCAAAAGCAGTGATTAAAATTATTGCCGCCGACACATAAATCTCTCCCCAAATAACAGTGGTGATAAATAAGGCTGTCATTAGTACGCCAACCACAATAATTAAGCCCGAAAGTCCTTCACGAAAAAGAACCAACACAAAGGCAAAATATACCAAGGCTGAACCAGTATCGTTCTGTAACAGAATAAGAACCGCTGGCACAGCTAAAATAACAATGGCCGCCAGCTTATTTTTAAGTAATCGAAGATCAACATTTAGCCTGCTTAGGTATTTTGCCAAAGCCAATGCTGTGGCAAATTTTGCAAACTCTGCCGGCTGCAAGGCAAAACTACCCATTTGAAACCACGATTTGGATCCGGCTACGGTCTTTCCAAAAAGCAGTACTCCAACCAGAACAATAAGCATTAAAAAATAGAAAGCAAAGGCAAAGGTGGAAAAGAACTTTGCATCAATTATCAGAATGGCAAAAGCCAGCACTAGTGCCATACCGATCCATAGTAACTGCTTTCCATATCGTTGCGATAAATCGAAGAGGTGAGTAGCCTGTTCTCCGGAGGTTGCCGAATAAATACTCAACCAACCATAAGTAACGAGCAAGATGTATAACACCAAGGTGATCCAGTCAAGTTCGCCGATAATGTTTCCTCGCCGGCTCATTTTTTTGTATGTTTTAAATGATGAATTAAATCGCCCTGCATGATGCGTTTCTCTAATCGTTTGCGTTTTATATTGCCCCGTAAATACTTTTCTATCATCAGGCTGGCAATGGGCGCCGCCCAGGTAGCACCATAGCCTGCGTTTTCAACAATCACTGCCAAGGCAATTGTTGGATGATCTACAGGCGCAAAAGCCATGAAAATGGAATGGTCCTTCCCGTGTGGATTTTGCACTGTTCCTGTTTTGCCGGCCTGGCTGATACTATCCATTTTGTAAAAGCGGGCAGTACCATCATCCTCATCAAAGACCTTCTGCATTGAACGCCGGGCAATCTTGAAATATGCTGCTTTTATGTTAATTTTATGAATCTTTTTATAGCGTTCTGAAAGGCTGTCGTCACCTGACATCTTTACTAAAAAATGTGGGGAAATGTAAAAGCCCTGATTGGCAATAATCGCAGCCAGATTGGCCATCTGAACGGGGGTTGCCAGAATTTCTCCCTGACCAATACTTAACGATCGAACCGTTAAGGCATTCCAGCTACCATGATATAGTTTGTCATAATAACGCCTTGTAGGGATACTGCCCTTTTTTTCAAAAGGAATATCTGTTTTAAAAGCCTGGCCGAAACCAAAGGTCATTACTTTATTATACCAATCTTCATAGGCTAAATGTGTATTGGAAAATGCAGGATTATCAATGATACGCTGAAAAGTCTTCCAAAAATAAGAATTACAAGATAACGCAATTGCTCTTTCAAGCTTCAGTGGCGAAACATGGTCATGCGAACAGGCAATAGGCTTCGATGCAGTTCCCTGACAAGTAAATGGGGTGTTTTTCGTGATCACTCCATCCTGCAAGGCAATAAGGGCATCAACCAATTTGAAGGTTGAGCCCGGAGGATACAATCCCGATATGGCACGATTGATTAGGGGATTTAAGCTATCGTGCAATAACATTAAATAATTCTTTGAACGTTGACGCCCTACCAAAAGATTTGGGTCGTAGGAAGGGCTACTTACCATGGCCAGGATTTCACCGCTACCCGGATCGATGGCCACGATACTCCCCTTTTTATTTTGCATAAGCTTTTCGCCATAGGCCTGAAGTTTAGCTGAAAGGCTAAGCGTAAGGTCAGCTCCGGGAACTGCCAATGTATCGAACCTCCCATTTTGAAAACTGCCTTTAACATTATTGTGAACATCCACTTCCACGATCCGTGAGCCTTTTTGTCCACGAAGTTCTTTTTCATAATATTGCTCAATGCCCGTTTTACCGATATAGTCACCCTGACTGTAAAAAGGGTCATTTCTTAAATCGCCCGGGTTAACTTCCCCAACACTTCCAAGTAAATGCGCAGCTATCGGATGCGGGTAATGACGCAACATACGCCTTTGAAAATAAAATCCGGGGAATTCGTAAAGAATCTCTTCAATGGGTCCCTTATCCTTTTTGGAAAGCTGTTTTAAAAAAACCGAGGGTTTATAATAAGAATAGTGTTTGGCATCTGCCATCTGTTGCTTAAAAAAAGCCTTGTCGATTTGTAAAAGCCGACAAAATTTAAGCGTATCAATGACTTTTACCTGACGAGGAATGACCAAAAGATCATATACCGCATCATTATAAACCAATAGCTTGTGATTACGGTCGAAAATACGACCACGTGGTGGATATTCGACAACAGTACGTAAGGCAATATTTCGGGCGGAAAGTTTGTATTGGTTGCTCATCACTTGCATATAAAACAAGCGCGCAAGAAAAACCAAAGCAATGAAAACAAACATTGCAATGACAACATATTTTCTTGATGATAAATCTTTTCTATACATACGAAAGCCCAAAATATTTTTTGGTAAAAGCCTTGACAAAGGTAGAGAAAATGATTTCCTGCGGAAACATCTATCAATTGAATTTAGACCCTATTTATTGGTAGTAATTTCTAATGATTTAGCGGTTAAAATCCAAACCGATTGCTCAGAAATTATTCATAAAAAAAGCCCGACAGTATAAAATTTTGTCGGGCTTTTAGTACCCGGAGCCGGGGTCGAACCGGCACGAGTGTTACCTCACTGGTTTTTGAGACCAGCGCGTCTACCAATTCCGCCATCCGGGCATGGAGTTTGGAAATTTAAGGTGGGCAAAGATAGGAAATTTATTGAGATACAAAAACAGCTTATCGGGTTAAACTTTTTCTTAGTAGATTTGAATAAATTAAATCTTTTCTATCTTACTTTTTTATCCAATCATTAATGGTGCTTGACTGATCCCATATATACGAGCTGATTGCCTTTTAGAATATTTTCCAGTACTAAGTTCGGATAAAATTTCAAGTTTGAAACTTTCACTGTAACATCTTGTACTCCACCATTTTTATACATATCTACCAAGTTTTGTGTAGACATATTTCAGGACGGGTCAATCCGTCATATGATTGTTGACGTGACACTAGTAACCAGAGGCTTCGCCATCCTTTCTGGATTCAGAAGCGCCGTAATACACTTTGTTTTTGTTATCCCACATAATGGCCTGATATCCGCCATATCCACCGAGAGAAAAGCGTACTTTATGTCCCATTTTCATCAGCTTTCTAATGACATCATAACTAAACCCACTTTCCATATTCAACCATCCGGGACCCTTCATTTTAGTTCCTGTAGGTTGTGAAGAACCATCATGTCGGATACGTGGTGCATCACCAGCTTCCTGAAGATTCATGCCAAAATCGATAAGGTTTACCAAAACCTGAACCTGTCCTTGAGGTTGCATTGCCCCTCCCATTACGCCAAAACTTAGCCAGGGTTGGCCATCTTTCGTAACAAAGGCAGGAATAATGGTATGAAAAGGTCTTTTCCCCGGTGCGTAAGTATTGAATTGTCCGGGATGTAAGTCAAATAGTTCTCCACGATCCTGCAAATCAAAACCCAAGCCGGGAGGACACATTCCCGAACCCAGCCCACGGTAGTTACTTTGAATCAGTGAAATCAAATTGCCATACTGATCAGCTACGGTCAGGTAAATGGTATTTCCCTTTTCAGGTTGGCCTGCGGGATAATAGCTTGCTGCCCGGTTAGGGCTGTAAAGCTTTAACCGTTCTTTTGCATACTTTTTGGATATAAGTTCTTTTATAGGGATCTTGTTGAACCGGGGATCAGCATAAAATTTTGCCCGATCTTCATACGCCAGTTTTTTCACCTCTGTGAGCAAGTGAATATATGCAGCGCTGCCAAAGCCCATGGACTTTATATTATAGTTTTCGAGCATATTCAGCATTTGCAAAACAGCAATACCCTGCCCGTTGGGCGGAAGCTCCCATACATCGTAGCCGCGGTAATTGGTACGCTGGGGTCGTACCCATTCAGCATGATAATTGGCTAGGTCGTTATAGGACAGAAACCCTCCATTTTTTTTCATGTATTGAGCAATCACCTTTGCCGGTTTCCCTTCATAAAACTCACGCAGGCCATTCTTTGCCAGATACTCCAGTGTATTGGCGAGGTCGGGGTTTTTAAAAACCTCGCCCTCGGCAGGCGCTTTGCCCCCTGGCATGAAAACTTCAGCAAATCCGGGATATTTTTTCAAAATACGCGCGTTCAGTTTCCAGTAATAGGCAATCAGCTCGGTAACCGGGAACCCTTCACGGGCATATTTAATGGTGGGCTGCAAAATTTCCTGAATGGGAAGTTTTCCAAAACGCTTGTGCAATTCATTCCAACCATCCACACATCCAGGAACGGAAACCGGAAGCGGTCCTGTAGCTGGAATATACTTATATCCATGTTCTTTAAACCATGCCAATGTTAGCGATTTAGGGGAAGGCCCACTGGAATTGAGTCCATAAAGTTTTTTTGTTTTGGCATCCCAAACGATGGCAAACAAATCGCCCCCCATGCCGGCTCCGATGGGCTCCATGAGCCCGAGGGCAGCATCGGCAGCAATGGCAGCATCTATGGCATTTCCGCCTTTTTTAAGGATATCCAAGGCAATTTGTGTTGCGAGCGGCTGACTGGTACAAGCCATGCCGTGTTGGGCAATGACTGGGGAACGGGTTTCAAAATTAGGACTGCTAATCCTGTCCTGGGCAAAGCCCGTGCTCGTCCAAAGGAGCAAGGCTAAGATTGAGTAAAGAAATTGTTTCATGATTTTGAAATTTGGTTAAGACTGGTGGAAATCAGTCTCTTGTTTATATACTTTAAGTGAGTTCTAAAAATTCATTTTTTGACTTTTTTGCAGACGCAAAATAGAACTCATTTAATTCTGTGCTGAAAAAGTAAAGCAATTTTACATCTATTTATTTTCAGATATAGTAAGTAATTCAGATAAATACTTCCACCATATAGCTGGAAGTGAGTGAGTTCCATGTCCCATAGTTTTATTTGTAATGGGTAAGAGAATGTATTTTCCATTTTTTACTTTTTTTATTTCTTTTTCCATCAAACCTAATTCAGGTGGGTTTACTTGGTCATCTGCAGAGTTAATAGCAAACAATGGAGCTTTTATTTTTGTAAGATAAGGAGCAGGATTATAATTTCTTGATGCCTCAAATGCATAGATCATATCATTGGCATCCAATTTAGATAAATACCTATTTAATAGTTTATCCAACTTTTCTTCAGCTTCTTCTCTGGTTGGTGCCTCTTTTTGCCATTGCAGTGGGCTACTCACCATAAACATTAGCTGCCCAATAGCCCCACTCAGGCCTACTTTTGGTTGTTTTCTATATTCACCATTTTCCCATGCAGGATCCATTTCAATAAGTTTTACTATCAAAGCTCTTTGCATCCAATTTCTTCCACCTATTTGGACCGGTAAACTAGCTAGAGGCATAATAGCATCCATAAAATCCGGATAAGTATATCCCCAAACCCAGCATTCCATTCCTCCCATAGAGGTTCCCATGATCAACCTTAAATGATCTACCTTTAGATGTTCAGTCAACAACTTATAATTAGCAAGCACCATATCATCATAATCATATTTTGGGAATTTCATATGCATCCCATCACTTGGTTTACTTGATTCTCCGTGACCAATAGCATCGGGAAGGATTATAAAATATTTACTAGCGTCTAATAGCTGGCCGGTGCCAAATAAATAACCTGCAAATTTGTCTACTAAAAACCCCTTTCCACTTCCGGTAGTTCCATGCATAATAAGTACTGCATTGTTTACCCTACCATCTTTATCTTTAGTTGGTTTACCAATTGTTGTATAATGAATATTTAATTTAGGTAAGCTTTCTCCACTTTTAAATTGAAAATTATCAATTTCGTAATTTCCTTCAACCGGGGTTGGATAATCTTGACCAAAGGATGTATTTATGATTAAAATGAAAAGGGTTAAAAATATATATAATTTTTTCATGATTAATACGTTTTGTCTTAAAATATATCTCTTAAAATAAATTTAGTTTAGTATTCTGCCTCTTGTCCATCTTTGCATGATTCAGAAGTCCCCCTTCGGCAAGATTAAAAGCTTCACCCCTATCCTGAAGCATAACGCCCAGATTTGGAGGCACCATATCCCCTCTCTATAATTACTTTGAATCAATGAGACGATATTACCTTCATTATCGGCTCTTGCCAATTATCTCAGATCGTGTAGCAAAATTTCTACCCGTAAACCCTGTCTTGGGCAAAAGAGGATGTGCCCAGAAAAACAAGAAGAATTAAAGGTCCTTTTTTTATATAAAATTATTTACTTTCTGAAAAAATAATTTAATAAATATCCCAAAATAACTTTTTTTCCGTCTCATCTCCACCCATTTTAGCCACTGCCTTAATATAATTAGCATTGTTTAACTGCTGCTCACTCGTGGGATACCTAAATCTATTTGGAAAACCAGAAACTGCATTTACTGCCAATGGCAACTGTGGATGATCCAATCTTCTCATCTCTGTCCAAGCTTCAAAGGGACGGTTATATAAAGCTATCCATTTTTGCAAGCCAATTTTTTGTTTCCAATCCCCTAGTGCAGTAGAATATGCCACTAGAGGTTGCTTTAAATAAGCCTCAGCTTCTGCATCAGTTCCGCCCCATTCCAAAATGGAATACTCTATAGCTTTGTCGTAATGTTCTTCAGCTGTACCAGGAATATTATAACCTCGTTCTTTCGCTTCTGCCCGTAGAAATTCAACTTCAACTAAATCAATAAGCATATTTGGAGCGTCTGGAGCGGCAACCCGTGCGCTGGGTTTGGACATCCCTGGATAATTACTTGGCACTCCTACTACCCCTCCAACATATTCTCCTACATCATTCGTACCAAAATAACCAGGTAAACGTGGATCATGTAACTCTTTAAGAACATCTATTAAATCCTTTGCAGCAATGAAATCAGTTCGATTAGCTAATACTAATTGATTATATAAAGGATTGGTATTAGGTGGGGAGCTGTAATATTGAATAAACGCATTTTCATCTTCAGCATTAATTGCACCTGAATTTGCCTGTTCAAAATCAGTTTTAGCAGTGCTATCATCAACATCGGCAAGGGTCATAGCCATCCTTAATTTTAATGAATTAGCAAATGCTATCCATTTTGAAACATCTCCGTGGTAAATGATATCTTCCGTAGATGAAAAACCGCCTGCAGAAGGGTTTAAATTAGTGATGTCTTCTCCAAGTCTTTTCAATAAATCATAATACACTGTTTGTGCATCATCATATTTAGGGAAAAGAATTTTAGCATTTAACGCCTCTGAATAGGGTATATCCCCGAATGTTTTTATCAATATATCAAAAGTATAAACCTGCATTATATCTACCATCGCCAATTGGTTGGATTTATTGCCAGGGCTTAAAGTCGCATCTTTTGAAATAATCAAAGCTGACCCCTGTAAATCATTTAATACATCTTTGTACATTACCCTCCACCAGTTATCATTAATTGCCCGTGTAGTATAATCATACTGGGCCTCTTCCTCAATAACTGCTTGCGCCCAATATTTTACAAAATGTCTAAAAATGTTAACATTCACATTTGCTGAAGCTAAAGCATCAGATAAATTTCTAACCGCATTGGTGAATAAAGGACCTGCCGGAACAGTAGCGGCGTTCTTTGTTTCTACGTTAAAGCGAGATATATCCTTGGTACAAGCTGAGAAGAAAAGGATAAAAGAAATGATTAAAATAAATATTTTTTTCATTACGTTGAGTTTACATTTTTAAATTAACATTAAAACCAATTGTTCTGGTAGTTGGATAGACTCCACTTTGATCCCCTTGAATATTGCCAGAGGAAAGATTTGCTTCCGGGTCAGCATAAGGAAGATTTTTATAGATGATCCAAAGATTTCTGCCGATAAGAGACAACTCAATACCTTTAAAATATTTGGAGATCATTTTTTTTGGTAGTGAATAAGAAAGTGACAATTCCCTTAGTTTCACATAACTAGCATCATAAACAAACTGAGATTGTGGTTCATAAAAACTATTATTAGAAGTAATCGTTACTCTTTTAGTATTAGGGAGACCATCTGCTGTAACACCAGGTAATATAATTCCGCCTCCATTTGCAACGGCATCACGAACAGGGTTCCCCTTATCATTTAAGCCGACTGTTCTAGGATAAAGACCTGCTGCACTTCCATAATACATATCTAATGAAAATACATCTCCTCCTTTACGTACGTCGATTAAGAAACTTAAAGTAAAATCTTTATACCTAAAGGTGTTACTTATTCCTCCAGTCCAATCTGGATTTATGTTTCCGATGACATTGGAAGCGGTAGAAGATCTTTTCCATAATCCATTTGCGCCTACTACCCGTTCACCATTTAAATATTCATAGGTATAACTTCGGAGTTCCCCGTAAGGTCTACCAATTGAAGCATTTAAACTAACACCTCCTTGAAATGAAGCGAGCATTAAATTGGTGCTGTTATCATACAGTGAAAGTACCTTGTTTCTATTTGCAGAAAAATTAATATTCACATTCCAAGTAAAATGTTGGTTTCGAATAGGTGAACCATATAGAGATACTTCTACGCCTTTGTTTAGTATATTACCAGCATTGACATATTTACTCGCAAAACCAGTAGATAAAGATACTGACGCTGGCATAATTTGATCATTAGTATTTGTATGGTAGTATGACCCATCAAATCCCAACCGATCATTAAAAAAAGCCATTTCTAACCCTATTTCCTTACTTGTAGTCATTTCAGGTTTTAAAGTACTGTTATTTTTAGTATCGGGTAAAGAAAATAATAAACTGCTCCCAAAGGGGTCAGGTTTGTCATATACGTCCTTAATACTTCCCCATGGGGCATCACTGCCCACGGTAGCATAATTTACTCGTAGTTTACCAGATGAAAGCCAACCCATATCTTTTAAATGATGTGAAAAAAGCCAGCTACCAGACACAGCATAATAATTATAAGCATTTGCATTGGATGGCAAGGTAGATGATCTATCTCGTCGAAAAGTAGCGTCCAAAGTTAAGAAGTCACGATAGGTAAGTGTAATTCCTCCAAAATACCCATCAACTGCTTTAAGTTGGTTAACTTCTATTGGTGCCGGAATAGTTCCTACAGAATTAGAAATAGAATACAAATCAGGAATAATTAATCCTCCTGTTGTAGAAGAAAAAACCGAGGTTACTGTATTTCTTCTTATGTTAATTCCGGCAAGCGCATTAAGATCAAAGTTTTTTGAGAGTTTTCTGTTAATCGTTGCAAGCAAATCATAATTCGTTTCATTAAAACTCCTGTTGAAACGGGAATATGAAGAAATTCCTGCACTACCCATTGCCACTCGCTGCTCTTGAAATTCATTATAACTATCAACAGAGATTCGCCCAAGCAGGTTCAACCAGTCAGTAATTTTATAGGATAGGAACATGTTACCAATAACTCTATTTCTGTTATCATCCTCATAATTTTGATACACAGTCCAGTAAGGATTATCAAAAAATGCAGGTCTAATTCCTTCTGGAGTGGTAGGATCTGCCCAATTCCAGGTAATGTTTCTTCCCGTTCTAAAATAAGCAGCCTTTTGTTCCTGAACGTCAACATTTGTTTGATTAAAATCTCGGAACATTTCATTAACATTCATATTGTTATATCCGGTACCATATCTACCAAGACCATTAACTATGGAGTAATTAACCATAGCCCCTATAGTAAGATTACTTTTAAGGTTATAGCTAGCATTAAGACTGAACATATTCTTTAAAATCCTGCTATTTGGTACTGTTCCCTTTTCATCATTTCTTGTATATCCGAATTTAACGAAACCTTTATCTCCAACCGAACCATCTATTATTATACTCTGGTTACTAGATATTGAGGTTTGATAAAAAGTCTCTGGTCCGTTTTTGGGATAAGCCCAAGGTGTAGGTTTAAGGTAATTTGGAGAACTTGGGACGAAAGAATTCCAAGTATAAACCATGAGATTAGGATCGTACCTTGGACCCCAAGATCTTGGAGCAAATGTTGGTACCACCAGATCGTTTTGTCCATCCCCATTAGCATCAAAAAACAGAAAACCATCTTTTCCGTATACAGCAGAGCGACCCGCACCATAATCCTTTTGATATGTAACAAAAGTTGACTTGTCAATTTGACCAATAATCAGAGCAGAATTCACAGAAATATTGAGCCCCTTTTTCCCTTTTTTGGTAGTAATCATTATAACACCGTTTGAAGCTCTTGACCCATATAAAGCACTTGCTGCTGCACCTTTTAATACAGTAATTGATGCAACGTCATTTGGATCAATATCTGAAGCTGCATTTCCATAATCATAGCCACCATGCCCCATTTGTTCTGAGCTTGAATTGGTATTAGAATTATCTATAGGTACTCCATCAACTACAAATAATGCCTGATTATTTCCTAATAATGATTTTGTGCCACGAATTACGACATTTACGGAACCACCAAGTGTACTTGCCTGCGTGATTTGTAAACCCGAAATTTTCCCCGCTAAACCAGAAGCTACACTAGTAACTCTTGTTTCATTCACATCCGCTCCGCTTATCTGCTGGGCAGCATAAGGCAAAATATTTTTTTCGCGCTTGATTCCAAAAGCTGTTACCACCACTTCATTCAAAGCGGTAGCTGATTCACTAAGCGTTACATTGATAACAGATTGATTATCCACATGAACCTCCTTGCGTTGCATCCCCACAAACGAAAAAAGTAACTTTGCGTTTGAAGAAACTACTGGTAGGGTATAATTTCCATCCATATCTGTGATGGTTCCTGTTGTGGTTCCTTTAATAACAACAGACACCCCTGGCAGCGTATTTCCTTTATCATCTTTTACTGTGCCAATAATTTTCCGAAATCCTTCTGTCTGAAGTGAAGCATTCCCTTGCTTTAGTTTAGCTGATTGAGATCCTTTGGAAATTACAATATGATCTTCTTTTAGTTGATACTGAACATCCTGGCCTTGCAAGATGACTTTCAACGCATCTTCAACCGACTTGGATTTCAAATTAACTGAAACGATCTTTTGCAAATTCACATCCTTGGTGTCAAACCAATACGATAGGCCACTTTGTGCTTTCAATGCATTTAATGCCGCCTTCACCGTTACATTTTTAAGTGAAAGGGTCACTTTTTTTTGTTTTTGCTGGCTGAAAATGGCAGTTGAAATACAAAGCGCCAACAAAAGGAAAAAGTATTTAATTCTTTTCATAGTAAAATTCATTTCATGGTGAAATTATTAAAAACGGAAAGTTAATATTCCATATAACCCATGACACGTTCAAAATGAACGGTCAAAAACTCATTTCTGTAAGAAAGATCACGTACAGAAAATCAAAGAAGTGAATGTTTATCTAATATTCGGAAAGTTATTGTACTTTTGCAAAATAAGTTAGATAAACCTTGAAGGCTAATCGTTTGTCTGATTATGGAACCGAGGAATGCTCCAACATTTTTCGGTTTCTTGTTGTTTTTGAGGAAATTAGGTGTCGTTTTTTTTCATAGGCATCATGAATAAGGTTGTTGTTTAACAATTAGTTATCAAAATTGATTACTGATAAACGGTAATCACATTATCTTTCATCGTATAGCGAAATTCATTGTTGGCAGTCATGATATTGAAAATTCCCTCAATCGATTGAGCGTTTCGAAAATCGCCATAGAAACGCAGGTTATTTAGTTTTGAATCTTTTACAATAATCGTGACGTTATAATCCCGCTCCAAACGGCGCACAATGTTTCCAAACAATTCTTCGTCAAAAATAATTTTCCCTTTCGTCCATGCAGCGGCGTTACTTGCAACAACCTGTTTAACTGCTATATCCTGATGTACCTTATCTATGATGGCTCTTTGATTGGGCTTAAGCGTCAAGCTGTTCTTGGGTTGATAGATGGTACTCAACTGAATAGAGCCTTTCAATAAGGTCACCTCTAGCCGCTTATCTTCAGGGTACGCTTTCACATCAAACTTTGTACCCAATACTTTCACCGACACTTGGTTCGCATTAACGGTAAAGGGCATTGCAGTATTTCTGGCTATCTCAAAATAACCTTCACCTACTAATTCCACTTGACGACTTTTCTGTCCAAAGTCCTGCTTATAGTGCAAGGTACTGCCTGCATTCAGCCACACCTCACTCTTATCCGGTAATTCTACCCGCGTTTTTGCCCCGTAAGGTACACATATTGAATACTGTTTCGTGTTACTTTGAATGGTGTGGTTGTTGACAAAATAATAACTTAACCCGCCCAACACAAAAGCCAGCACTAGCACTGCTGCCCAACGAAGCACAGAGAAAAGATGCAAATGTGGGTTCCTGTCATTGGCCTGTTGACGCATAGTAACACGTACTTTGAATCGTTGAAACGCAGCTTCACTATTGAAAGTAGCTTTATCTTGCGCCGCAACCGTTTTCCAAAGATATTGCATCTCAACTAAATAACGGCGGTTTTCTTCGGATTGAGAAACCCAAGCACGCAACTCTTCTTCCTCGTTCGCTGTAGTTTGACGACCAAAAAATTTAACAATTAAATCGTTGATCCGCTCGTCGTTGTGAAAATTCTGATTCATAAATATGTTCTTATTAATGTAGACAACTGAAAAGAAAGGTTGGGTAGTCGTAAAATATTAAATCTTTAGGATAGTTGCAACTTTAACATTTCCCCCTTTATGTAAAGTCTCAATATATGGGCAGAGATAAGATAACAATAAGCAAAACAAGCAAATATTCTCTCAGGTTCTTACGCAATGTGGCGAGTGCATTTTTAATGTGGTAACGAACGGTATTTATCGAGATGCCTTGTCGATCAGCAATTGCTTTGTAGGTCATGTTGTCATAGCGACTCATGCAAAAAATGACCCGAGATTCATCAGGAAGTCGTGCCACACAAGCGGAAATCTTTTCATCTAATTCTTTTTCGATCAACGATACTAAAGTCGTTGATTCGCTCACAGGGAAAACAAAATCGGCAGCATCGTCCGCAAAAACAGAGAGATTAGTTTCACGAGTCACATTGGCTTGTTTCAAATAATTGAGGCTGCGGTGGCGGATGGCAGTATAGAGATAAGCCCGAAGCGAAGTGCGAATCTTAAGGGATGCTCGCTTTTCCCAAAGATAGGAAATCAAGTCTTCAACTAAATTTTCAGCCACAAAAGCATCACCGACATAAAAGTTGGCTACCCTACATAATAGGACATAGTAGTGATCGAAAAGATAGCGATAAGCCTTTTCGTTCCCCTCCTTAAGTTGCGAAATGATGGTTTCTTCTTGTTCGTTCATGGTATCGTTGAGCTTAAAACATCAACTGGCGATTTAACAAAAATAGCATTTTTTACATAATAAAGAATTTAACGCTATGACGGAGCAGGGCAAACGCATCTAATTATTTATTCTGGTCATATGGTCATATTTGATGTTGATTTTTTCATTTTTGCAGAATTCTAAACGATGAATCAATTAATAGTACACTGATTTTTATGATCTTTATGATTTTCACTAATGTTTGATCATAATTTATCAGTGTGCCATCTCAAAATATTCAAATGATGCGTTTGCCCTGTATGGCGGAGCTATTAATAGCAAATTTTAAAAATTTATTTTCTCAAATCAGGGAACAAGAGATAGAGATTTCTTTTTCAGACTCCATAAATATTATTTAGCCTTCTTACTTAAGATTTTTCTATTTATCTTTGAATGATGTCGGCAAAAAGCATAATCTAAATGAAAAAAAACGTTTTACTAATCTGCTTATTAGGCTAAGTTGCCTTGCAAGTGCGCAAAATTCGTTGACTAAAAAAGCGTTCTACATTCCACACTAAACCTTATTCGTTCAAAAGGCTTACCTCCTTCATTTATTTCTATCTTTGCCGCGACTTAAAAAGAGATTTATGCCCGTTTTAGGAAGTTTGATAAAGAGTGCTTACGCGCTGAGAAACAAACCGATTGAGCTTAAACAACAGTGGGTTAATCCGACAAAAGCTCAGGAAAAACAATTGGTAAAGTTGTTGCGTAAAGCCCAATTTACAGCTTTTGGCGAACATTATAAATTTGCTGATATCCTATCATCCAACAATGTGGCGGAGGCTTTTCGTAAAACAATCCCCATACACGATTACCGCACAATGTACAAACACTGGTGGTATCGTTCTCTCAATGGTGAACCCTACGTTAATTGGCCTGGAAAAGTGAAATATTTTGCTTTGAGTTCGGGAACATCCGAAGCCTCCAGCAAATATATTCCGGTGACCGGCGATATGCTCCGCAGCATAAAGCGTGCTTCTATACGCCAGGTGGTTTCAATGGTACGTTACGATTTTCCGTTGGACTTTTATGAAAAAGGAATGCTTATGATTGGTGGCAGCACCCACCTTCAATATAATGGCACCTATTATGAAGGTGATTTATCGGGAATCACCGCTGCCAATATCCCTTTTTGGTTTCAACATTTTTATAAACCGGGAAAACGTATTTCAAAAACTACCGATTGGGATACCAAACTTAGTGAGATGGTGAAAAAAGCGCCAAGCTGGGATATCGGTGTAATTGTCGGGGTTCCTGCCTGGGTTCAAATCCTGATGGAAAAAATTATTGAAACCTATCATTTGGATACCATTCATGATATTTGGCCCAATTTGGGTGTTTACGTCCACAGTGGTGTTTCTTTTAAACCTTATGAAAAAAGTTTTGAAAAGCTTTTCTCAAAAAAAGTGATTTACAATGAATCGTATCTGGCTTCCGAAGGTTATGTCGCTTTTCAAAACAGAATTGGAGCAAGCGGAATGGATATGCTCGCTGACAATGGTATCTATTTTGAGTTTATTCCTTTCAATGAAAGTAATTTCGACGACGATGGTAACCTGAAAGAAAATCCGGAGGCACTAAGCATGTCCGAGGTAGAAGAAAATAAAGATTATGCCTTGCTAATGTCGACCAATGCCGGTGCCTGGCGATACCTCGTTGGTGACACCATAAAATTTATCGACAAACGTTATGCAGAAATTCAGATTACAGGAAGAACTAAGCATTTCCTGAGTATTTGCGGCGAACATTTGTCACAAGAAAACATGAACCGTGCCATCGAACTACTTCAGGACGAATTGAATATTGAAATCAAAGAATTTACAGTCCACGCATTCCGACACAAAAACATGTTTGCCCATCGTTGGTATCTGGGAACCAACGACCCGCTGGATCCACAATTGGCCGCACAAAAAATTGACCAGTTCTTAAAAGACCTCAATGATGATTACCGGGTTGAGCGCATGGAAGCCGTACAGGATGTTTTTGTGGAGATATTACCCCCTGCCACTTTTATAGCATACATGGAAATGAAAGGCAAAACAGGAAGTGCCAATAAATTTCCCAGGGTATTAAAAAATGAACGGATTCCCGAATGGGAAAACTTTCTTAGCCAACATCATCGAAATTAAGCTGTTTTATGCAACCATTGATAGAAGGAATATTATTAGGCTTGACGCTGGCGTTATTATTTGGATTTGGCCCGGCTTTTTTTGCATTGATTCAAACCGGTATTCACCGTGGTTTTTCTAAAGGCTTCATTCTGGCTATTGGTGTCTTTCTAAACGACTTAACAGTGGTCACTATTTCCATTGTGGGTGCACACGCCATCATTAATAATATGCATAAACACCATATACTGGGGGTGGCCGGTGGCTTTATATTGATAATTTTTGGCTTCGTAACCTATAGGCACAAAGTGATGGCCAACACGGACAGTAATATCGTAAATATTAAGGAGCCTCATGTTATTATGTACTTATTCAAGGGCTTTCTGCTTAATATTGCCAACCCATTTGTCTGGTTGTTTTGGCCGACCATAGTCTTGGGGGTAGCCGCCCCTTTTATGGATAATACTTCCGATATAATTTTATTTTTTGCCGGTACATTATCCATGGTCTTCCTCTCGGATGTTACCAAAGTGTTTCTTGCTTCCCGCATAAAACATTACATCACCGATAAATTTTTACTTCTGATTAACAAAATTGCCGGAATTATCTTGGTTATTTTCGGAATTGTATTGATCATTAGGGCTTTATACCTTTCGGGATACCTGGCCTTCCTTCTTTAAAAATGAATTAACCAAAAAGTTTCCTTCAGGAAATTGTATTTTTGTCCCATTGAAAAGCAAAAGCATGCAAACCTATTCCATTAACAACCTCCGCGAACTGGAAGCGGAATCCATTCATATTATCCGCGAAGTAGCCGCCGAATTTGAGAATCCGGTGATGCTGTATTCCATTGGAAAAGATTCATCAGTAATGGCACGCCTGGCCGAAAAAGCCTTTTACCCGGGTAAAGTACCTTTTCCTTTGTTGCATATCGACTCCAAATGGAAATTCAAAGAAATGATTGAATTTCGCGAGACCTACACAAAAGAAAAAGGGTGGAATCTATTGGTTCATTACAATAAAGATGGGTTTGAAGCAGGAATTGGCCCTTTTACACACGGCTCAAAAGTTCATACTGACGTGATGAAAACACAAGCTTTATTGCAAGGACTGGATAAATATAAATTTGATGCTGCTTTTGGTGGTGCACGGCGAGATGAAGAAAAATCAAGAGCCAAAGAACGGATTTACTCCTTTCGCGACAAATACCATCAATGGGATCCGAAAAATCAACGTCCTGAACTTTGGGATATTTACAATGCTAAAGTCCACAAAGGAGAATCCATCCGTGTATTCCCTATTTCCAACTGGACCGAATTGGATATTTGGCAGTATATCCGTTTGGAAAATATCCCCATAGTACCGCTTTATTATGCCAAAGAACGACCAGTAGTCAACATGGATGGAAATCTGATTATGGTAGATGATGACCGTATGCCGAAAGAACTGCGGGAAAAAGCCGAAATGAAAATGGTTCGCTTCCGTACGTTAGGATGTTATCCGCTCACAGGAGCCATAGAATCAGAAGCTGATACCATTGAAAAAATCGTGGAAGAAATGATGACGGTCACCGTAAGCGAACGTACCACACGTGTCATCGACTTTGATCAGGATGCCAGTATGGAACAGAAAAAAAGAGAAGGATACTTTTAGAAATCCCAAAACACAAATCCGAAATTTCAATGAACTACCCCGCCCCAAGCGGACGGAGTACCAGCCTGCCCGGCTGGCAGGTTATACTCATTTATCCCGGACTGCTTCTTTTCAAAATGCAATTATTAGAAGTATGGTACAGCCTGAGCGATCCCGGTGTTGAAGACTTTGTAAATGATAGCCTGGGGGGTCATGTGTATCTGATAAATCATGAGCAATATTTGCTTTTGCTCAGAGCGGACTTTCAGCGTTCTATCCCAATAAAAACGTGCGTCATCCTATGTTTGCAATCCCAAACTTAATACTTCTGTTTATTCCTCTGGACAAACATAGGATGAACGCAAGAATTAATAAATGCTTTTGATTTTAGGTAATTCGGTTACAAACCCAAATTAGAGACGGGTTATAACTTGATCGTTATTCCAAATTTACCGCCTGAAAAAGCATTCCCACCACCAAATTCGAGATTTAAACCTACTTTGTCAGATAGATAATATCTGCCACCAATTTGAGCCCCTACACCTAATCCGGAACTGTGGCTGCCAGTATAACCAGAAGGTGATGTCCAAACATAGAATCCCAAATTCAGACCGGCATAAAAATCCCATCTTTGAGGAATATTGAACAGACTATTAAAATGATAGTTTCCGTTACCGGAGAATCCCATAATATTATGGTGATAATATGCATTCTGATAATCTTCGCGATACGAACTATAAGAGAATTCCCCACCAATTGTAATGTCCTTCTGAACACCATAATCAAACCCGATATAAACAGGAATCCCCCATTGAGAGAGTCCAACCCCAAGATTAAGTTGAGTTTTGCCTACGGGCAATGGGTTTTGACTAAATGCAGCGCCGGATATAAACATCAGAGCAACAGCAATTAAAATAAATGATTTTTTCATGATAAATATGTTTTTAGTTTCTTACTCGTATGGCTTTTCAGTTTCGCCCCGTTTTTAATGTGGTTTCCGGACTCCATTTTAAATAGTTAGGAACAGTGGACAGATTGCCTGATTCTTGTCCATTGAATTGTGCTTGATTTTGCCCCTGATCTTCTTTATCTCTTTCCTTTTCCATAGAGTGATCATGGTGTTTTTTATACCAACCCCTGTGCCTGCCGTTATCATGGTGTTTGTTTGGAGATAATACCAGACAGGATGTTGCCGAAAAAAGAAATAAAAAGAGCATTGCAGCAATAACAATTTTTAAAAATGCTTTCATGTGTTTATAATTTGTTTTTTAGCAATTAAATACTGCACGTTGTTGAAGTAAAAATCAATTAATGTGGATTAAGAAAAACCGATTTTCTAAATCCTTCTTCCCTGAATAAGCCGTAATAATACAGCAATAGCCGCAATGACAATTAGAATATTGAAAAGGCCACCTAAACCATATCCGGCATATCCGATGAGCCATAATATGATTAAAATAACCGCGATGATATAAAGTAAATTTCCCATGATTATTAATTTAAATGGGGAGTGTATTTTCACTCACTAAAAAGTAACATCAGATTCGCTGCCTAAAGGGGATATTGACAAAACCAGGCTGTGATCAATATTGCCGTTTTTACCTTTTTTAAAGCCAATCGTATATATAATCAGCAGCATCATGGTTACGATTGGTAAAAATGTTCTTAGTCTCATTAGTTTCATTAGTTTGTTTTTTGTGAAAAAAATTATAACTAACAAAATTAGGCTCCTCACATAAAAAAGTGTTACATCTCCCGTGGTAAAAGTTACATATTTCACGCATTTACAGTTATAACCTGATATGTAAAACTTTCGCTTGTTATCATTATTTAAAAAAATGTAGGGGAAAAGAGTGAATGAAAGAAAGGACAGGATTTTTAAAACCTGTCCCTTCCTGTAACTTAAAAAGTTTTCATCGATTAATAAATTTCTTATTTCACAGTAGGAATAACATCAATGATTACAGTTCTGTTATAGGCACGTTCTTCTGGAAATTTATTTCCAAAAGGAGCTGCGCTTTTATCCTCACCAAATCCGTGTACTTCAAATTTAACATCATTTCTACCTGCTTCTGACAGACTCCTTTCAATGATATTTTTCACTTCATTAGCCCGTTCTACAGATAATTTTTGATTATAGGCAGGATCTCCGATGATATCTGTATGGCCATGAATAATAACGGTTCCATTTTCAGGAATCGCAGGTGTTACTACATCTGCTAAATACTTTCTATAAACAGAAACCGCATTTGACTCACCAAATCCAAATAGGATGCTGAAACGTGTTCCTTCTTCAATTTTACCTGGTGTCCACAGTACCATGTGTGTCGAAGTTTCTTTTGTTATGATAGTGCCATCTTTAGTTTTTCCTGTCATTATTATCTTATAAGTACCTTCAGGGCGTGTTCCTAAAATTGATTTTCCGGGAATACTGATGCTGTCCTGGTAATAGGGACCGAAGTTTTCTGATATTCCTGCTGAATCAGTAATTTGTAATGACCACGAATCGAGAGCAGTATCAGCACCCATTACATAAAATTTTACATAACTATTAATCGGCGCTTTTTGAACAATAGCAATTGTTAATGGTTTAAGCGGTGCGTCCGGACCACTCACATACTCCATTAATAATTCAGGAGAGGTCGTTTCAATAGAAACTCTGCGATCTTCCTCACGAAGAAGTCCCAGATATTTTGTACCACCTGCTTTTTCTGATGGAAGTTCTGGTTTATACTGACCTTTGGTATTTATTCTTGAAGGATCAATTCCAAATACATTTACCAAATATTCCTTTATAGATTCAGCCATTTCTTTACCGTCTTCAGGTCCTTTTTTTGATGATCCAACCAAATTAATGGAAGTTGAAGGATATTTTGCCATACGCTCACCAAGGATATTGATAATGTTATAGTAAACATTCATCTGTCTTCCGGAACGGTTTGATTGGTTGGCGGCTGCTACCATTTCCAGTTGATCTTCTCTGAAAGATTTTACATCTTCTTTTTTTAGCAAATGATAACGACTTGGTATTTTAGTTGATCCAATATTAAAGAACACATAGTTACGAAGTGGAAATATTTCACTTACACGCAGCTCAGCAGGAACATTGGCAGGAGCATTAACAGTAAACGTAACTTCAGGTACGGCAGCAACAATTTTTTCTGGTATTACAACTTTTTCAGGTTCTTCAATCTTTCGACCACCACCAAATTTCAGCACTGCACCTGCTCTGATTGTATTTATATTCCAAGTTTCGACTGAACGTGGATCCTGACCAAAATAAGGATGGTAAGAAACAAACGGAGATAGTATAAATTGGGTTTTGTGACTATCTGAAGAAAGTGGAATATCATATCCTGCCCCAATTTGCATTGAAATAATTGATTTGTTTACACTGCTAAAATCACCTGTTACTGCAGGGCTAGGTGCTTGATCCGGATAAGCCGGATTGATACCTAACTGATAAGAAAACGATTTATCCCTAATAAAAGCAAAACGAGGTCCTGCATATAGAAAGAAATTAGATTTGAAAGGAGCTAAGATTATGCTTGGTTCCACCGAGATGTAACTAACATCAGCATCTAGATCTGCCGGGCAGTTACAAGGGGTTCTCACCTGGTCAAAAGTTCCTTTACGGTTGTCGTATCCTGCTTGTAGCATAACACCTAATATTGTATTTGGACGGTGATATTCTATAACAGGTGCTAAATACAATCCCAAACCATTTCCATTATGGAAAGTCGTAGGAGAAGTGAAATCGGCATTCAAATTTTGTGTAGAACCGCGATAGAAATTAAAATTTGCACCGGCGGCTACACCAAATTGCCATGCAGGTCTGGTGTATTTTACATCCTGAGCCAGCAAAGTCGATGGAATACTCATACATGCAATAGCAATTAATATAATGCTTTTAATGGCGAGCTTATTGAAGAACCATTCGTTGAGCAATCCTTTTTTAAGAAGAGTTTCATTTTTCATTTTTTTCAATTTATAAATTATTGAATATTATTGTTTTAAGAATATCCCCCCGAAGGGGGATAAATTCCATTTTATTTAAGGTTTAGTTACTATACTTGCTTGTAATGTAACTGCTTTCTGTGATAATAACCTACCCAAAACTGTTGTTGATGTATTCAGAGAGATTAGGTTTTTAGCTAAAAGATTTCCTTTAAAGTTAACATTCGATCCAAGGAGCGCTTGTGTTGCCGTTACCCAGAAAATGTTTTTAGCTTGTGCTCCTCCCGCTAATGTTATAATAGCATCATTGTCAATGGTAAAGTCACCTGATATCTGGAAAACCCATGTATCATTTGGTCCTCCGGAAAGTGTTACACCGGCGTTTGTTATTAAAAGTCCGGTGCTCCATTTATACAGACCCGGGGCCAACGTCATTCCACTGATGTCACCAGCACCTAAATCAACAATAACATTGGTTGTTAAACCATTTGCTGTGGTGAATGCAGTTTCCTGATCGGATATTGCTGTTGAAACATAAGTTGGAGTGGGTGGCGCATAATCGGCTGCATATATTTTCCCAACTACATAAATAGAGGTTGAAAATTGATTAGTAGCATCCATTGTTTCTGAAAATCCTGTAATGGCAGTGTGATCAATTGGACTGACTCCAATATCGCCTGTAATTAAAGTAGCACCCGTATTGGAGATCCCTGTTTTGGTCAATATGGCAAAGTTGCCGGAAGTTCCCAAATTTACTACTCCAGGTCCAAGAGGAGGACTAGACAGTGTTGTGAAACTCCAAACATAGTCACTGGCCATTGCATTTCCGGCTAAATTCTTAGCATTAGTAGAAATGGTAGCCGTATAGGTGGTATTTCCTAAAAGATTACTATTTGGAGTAAAAGAGGCTGTCGTGCCTGAATACGTAACAGATCCCGCGATAGGCGTTGTCCCTTGTTTTAAGGTAAAAGTCGATGCGGCGGTAATCGTTGAAGCATCCATTGCTGTGCTGAAAGTAGCATTGATTACCTTGTTGAGCGCCACGTTAGTAGCCAAATCTAACGGATCAGTAGAAAGTACCGTAGGAGCTATAATGGTTCCTGTAGAAAATGTCCAAACATAGTTACTGGCTATTGCGTTACCGGCTAAATCCTTAGCAGCGGTGGAAATGGTAGCAGTATATGTTTTCCCTGATTGAAGGCTGCTTGACGGGGTAAAAGATGCTGTCGTGCCTGCGTACGTAACAGATCCCGCGATTGATGTTGTCCCTTGTTTTAAGGTAAACGTTGATGCGGCAGTAATCGTCGAAGCATTCATTGCTGTGCTGAAAGTAGCATTGATTACTTTATTGAGCGCCACGTTTGTAGCCAAATCTAACGGATCAGTAGAAAGTACCGTAGGAGCTATAATGGTTCCTGTAGTAAATGTCCAAACATAGTTACTGGCCATTGCGTTTCCGGCTAAATTCTTAGCAGCGGTGGAAATGGTAGCAGTATATGTTTTCCCTGATTGAAGGCTGCTTGATGGAGTAAAAGATGCTGTCGTGCCTGCGTAAGAAACAGATCCTGCGATTGATGTTGTCCCTTGTTTTAAGGTAAACGTTGATGCGGCAGTAATCGTTGACGAATCCATCACCTGGCTAAATTTAGCACTAATTACTTTGTTGAGCGCCACGTTGGTAGCCAAATTTACCGGATCAGTAGAAAGTACAGTTGGAATTTTACTTGTAGTAAATGTCCAAACATAGTTACTGGCTATTGCGTTTCCGGCTAAATTCTTCGCCGCGGTGGAAATAGTGGCTGTATAGGTTGTCCCTGATTGAAGGTTGCTTGATGGAGTAAAGGTCGCGGTTGAATCGTTATATGAAACAGATCCTGCGATGGATGTTGTCCCTTGTTTTAAGGTAAAAGTCGATGCGGCGGTAATCGATGTCGAATCCATTACTTCGCTAAATTTAGCGCTAATTACTTTATTGATTGCCACGTTGGTAGCCAAATTTACCGGATCAGTAGAAAGTACAGTTGGAATTTTACTTGTAGTAAATGTCCATACACGTTCACTAGCAATTGAGTTACCGGCTAAATTTTTGGCAGCGGTGGAAATAGTAGCTGTATAAGTGGTGTTTGCTAAAAGAGTATTATTTGGAGTAAAATAGGCTGTTGTATCTTTATATGAAACAGTTCCTGCGATGGGCGTTGTCCCTTGTTTTAAGGTAAAAGTCGATGCGGCGATAATTGATGTCGAATCCATCACTTCACTAAATTTAGCACTAATTACTTTGTTGAGCACCACGTTTGTAGCCAAATCTAACGGATCATTAGAAAGTACAGCCGGAATTGTGCTGGTACTAAAGTTCCATACATGATTTACTTGTAAAGCATTGCCATTTACGTCTTTAACAGACGTTGTTACCGTACAATAAAAATTAGTGTTCGGTGCGAGTGGACTGGAAGGTGTAAAGGATGCCGTAGTTCCGGAGTAGGTTATGGTACCTAAAACTGGTGTTGTGGCTGATGACTTTAAAGTAGAGCCTTCCATTATTGTAAAGGATGACTTCGTAATCGTTGCAGGATTCATCGCCTCATTGAAGGTTACTGTAATTACTTTGTTAAGAATTACACTTGTCTCGCCTGCAAACGGACTTGTCGATGACACAACAGGGCAAACCCCCTTGATTTCTTTGAAGTTGTCCTTTTTGCAACCGAAAAACAATGCAATAAATAGTATTGCAAAGGGTAAAATAAGATTTTTAGCTTTCATTTTTTTCTAATTTTAAATATAAAATAAATATTAGGCATTCTTTTTTTTATCAATGGCGATTACCAAAATACCTCCAACAAGTAACACCACGCCAACAATTGGCGACCATTGCACAAAATGATTTTTATCCATATTCATTTGCAAAGGGCCCAAGTCAATTACTTTTTCAGTAGTTACGTAATTGAACCCTGTATAAACGATCATAAGTATTCCAATTATCGCAAGGATAATTCCTATTGTTTTAGATTTCATTTGTTTATAATTTGTTTTTTTGTAATTAAAGATCAACTTCAGATTCGCTGCCTAAAGGGATTATTGACAAAACCAGACCTTTATCAATATTGACCTTATTATTTTTGTTATAACCAACCATATACACAATCAGCAGCATAATGGTTACGATTGGTAAAAATGTTCTTAGTCTCATTAGTTTGTTTTTGGTGAAGAAATTATAACTAACAAAATTAGGCTCCTCACATAAAAGAGTGTTACATATCCCGTGGTAAGAGTTACATATTTCACACATTTACTGTTATGACCGGATTTATCAACCTTCCGTTTGACATCATTATTTAAAAATGTAACAAAATAAATCGGTGAATAACAGTGACTCAGAAGCAGACAAGGGGGGATGATTCCAGTTTTTTATTTAGCTTGAGACCTTTGCAAAACTAAATGAAATTGTCATTCTGAGACCCAAGACCCCGGGAAAAGGGGCCCACATAGTGAGATGACAAGAAATTCCAATCTGCAAATCCCAAATCTCAAATAAATCCCAAATCCGAAAATTCAATGACCAAATCGATGAACCAGGGGTTTTGGAATTTAGAGTTTAGATATTGGATCATTATTTGTGATTTGATTATTGTTTTTTGGAATTTTATAAAAATCAATTTTACAACATGTTACAAAAAGTTGTCATTGGTAACGTAGTGAAGAATCTGTAGATACAGATATTCAGCTATTTATGAGACCCTTCGTTTCACTCAGGGTGACAAAAAAACGGTTTTGCAAAGGGCTCAACTTATTGACACGCGAGCCTTTTTTGGCTATACAAAGGCGCTTCCTTTAGGAGGGAAAATCGTTAGATGTTTTTTGGGGGAAGGGTTACATATCTCACAGGTTCTCAAGAGTTACCTGTCGCTTTTGCTTCATCTGCTTGTAAAAGGATGGGGTTAGACCCGTAATTTTCTTGAATTGGAAGGATAGGTGGGCGACACTGCTGTATTGGAGGAGATAAGAGATTTCAGTTAAATTAAGCTCATCGTAAAGCAGCAGCTCCTTTACCCTTTCTATCCTATGCAATATAATATAATGTTGCAGGGTAATCCCTTTCACCTCGGAAAACATGTTGGACAGGTAAGTGTAATCGTACCCAAGCTTTTCGCTGATGTAGTCTGAGTAGTTTACCTCAAGCATCTCCTCAGCGTAATGGATCATATCAACTACCACATTTTGTATTCTCTCAATGAGAATACTTTTCTTGTCGTCAAGCAGTTCCAACCCCCATTTTTGCAGATTTGTCTTTAGCTCTTCGTGCTGTTCATTCGTGATATCTTCCTGTAATTCAACCACTCCAAGATCAACCACTCCATGATTTATTCCCAGTTGATTTAGTTCTTCCTTCACCAATAACTTGCACCGAAGGCTAACCATGTATTTAATGTAAAGTTTCACTTTGACCTCGGATATTACTACCATATTTTTAGTATAATTTCATGTTTGACTCAGCTTGCCCGCCACGTATGTATATAATCAATTACTGCGTCTATTTCATTTATCGCATTTTCAAAGTTGCTCCGATGCCTCCGTTTTGGAGATAAATGCACAGGTATTATCCTTCATCAAATCAAATATCAAAATCGGATATTTGAAATAGAGATTGCATCTTAAAGAACCTTATTTGGTCTTCAAACCACTAAATTATAAATTTTTTGTTAAAGTTGTCCCGGCTATCCTGTTTTTTTATAGTTTCCTTCGTTATGCTTTTGTACCGGATAATTCCCCGGGAAAGAAGTTGTCATCTTGACCGCAGGGAAGAGATCCCCTAAGTAAGAACCTGTTGCTTAGGATATTTCTCCTCACTGCATTCGTCGAAAGGACAGTTTTTTTTCTAAAATCGCTTGCTTTTTTCCATAGAATGCGCCAGCATTGGGTATGATGCCATCATCTGCCTGGGCGCCGTCATTCGCGGAAATACATCTCACTTTAATCTGGTGGCTTCCGAAGTAGCCAAAGTCATAGCTTCCGTTTCACTGGCCCCACTGGTGCCGGTCAGTTTCGGAATTCGTACCACCAAAAACATCGAACAGGCGATAGAGAGAGTGGGAACCAAATCAGGCAACAAAGGTTTCGCCGCCGCCTTGTTGCAATCTATCCTTCCATCATCTTTTCAACCAAAAAAGCACGGTCGTTATCATCCAATGCATAATGCATGCCGGAGACTTTGTTATCATTCATTTTCTTTATTATTATTTCTTTATTGTCATCATCAATTCCGGCATGAGACAGACGAACCGGAGAGCCAATGGATGTGAAAAAATGTTCCAACAGCGCAATACCATTGTCGATGTCATCCGTTCCAAACAGGCTTTGGGTCAGTTTTTTAATCCTTTCGGGAATCCTTTCTTTCTGCAATTTCAGCCAGGCTGGATAAACAATGCTAAGCGTAGCACCATGAGCGGTATCAAATAGAAATGAAAGCTCATGGCCAAGACCATGAACACCCCAATCGCCATTTATTTTACCATAAGTGGTAAGACCATTGAGCGCAAGGGTGGCATCTAACATGATATTAGCCCTTAAATCATAATTGCTTAAATCTTCCAATAGCAAAGGGGCTTGTTCCATTGCATCATTAATAATGGACAGTGTAATGTGGTCGATTACAGCAGGTTCACCGGCACCAAAAAAAGCCTCTAAAGCATGGGCTATCAAATCAACAATGCCGTATGCAGTATATTCTTTAGGGACACTTACTGTAAACTGAGGATCCAAAAAAGAATCTTTTGGATAATTTAAAGCGTTCACATATCCCAATTTTTGAGCGGTTTCAGGATTTTGCAGCACCGCAGCACCATTCATTTCAGTCCCGGTGGCGGCCACTGTTAAAACAGCTACCAGCGGGATTGTTTTTGTAGGTTGTGCCTGCCAGGTCATAAACTGCCAGGCATCAATATCATTGGCAATGCTGAGGCCAATTATTTTCGCAGAGTCGATAACACTTCCTCCTCCCAAGGCCACAATCACATCAATATTATTTTCTTTTCCAAGTGCAACTGCTTTTCGAACATCGTCCACGATGGGATTAGGCCTAATGCCTGAATATTCATAAATCTCCAGCCCACTGTCTTTCAATTGTTTGATTACCTGATCGTAATATCCATATTTTTTAACAGAGCCTTTCCCGTAAACCAACAAAATACGGTTTCCATATTGTTTTACGGTTTCGCCCAGACGTTCCACCACATTCTTTCCAAAATGAAGTTTGGTAGGGTTGTATGCAATAAAATTCTCTATAGCCATGATTATAATGTCATTGTAATTTGTAAAAAATCAGAAGTACCTCCCCACAAAAATACGCTTTTCTTAAGGTATAATTATTAAAACCGTTTGAAGAATATCTTTAAAAATAGCACCAGACAGTTGAGCAGGCTAATTAATAAGGTCGAAACATCGGCTAAATATTATTTTAATGTGCTGATATCAATTCTAACAGAAGACCTGTGTATATCTTTTAATAAACTTTTGGCATCCGTTTTCTCTGTGAAACTTCTATGTTGAAAAACAAGTAAAACAGCTAAAATTTTATTTTTCTGCCTTTTGTTTTTATAAAGAGAAAAGAGCACCCCCAGAGCTAAACTATTTTCATGTGTTTATAATT
>Ga0316204_10002311_pt1 | contig 44009 bp, 36 predicted proteins | sample 6monrhotite_MG_2_FD_205661 | JGI IMG/M metagenome (GOLD analysis project Ga0316204, IMG submission 205661) | Microbial mat bacterial communities from mineral coupon in-situ incubated in ocean water Damariscotta River, Maine, United States -... | ecosystem: Environmental > Aquatic > Marine >... | reverse complement strand
ATAAAAGGCACCGGAAATATAGATATGGACATTTCCAAATTCAGTTTAAAAGCCTTGCATGTGGATGCACATGGTTTGGACGAGATGGATAATAAAATCTTGACCACCATTATAGATAAGTTCAAAGGAGGCCCTGTAGGCATTACAACATTGGCTACCGCAGTTTCAGAAAGTGCAGAAACCATTGAAGAGGTCTATGAACCTTTTTTGATTCAACAAGGATTTATTATGCGCACGCCAAGAGGCCGGGAGGTGACAGAACTCGCCTATAAGCATTTGGGCAGAATCAAAGGGGCAACGCAAGGAGGGTTGTTTTAATTTGAATCTAAAAACTAACCATACAGAACTCATCAAAACCGAAGCCAAGCGCCTCGGTTTTTTGTCTTGCGGTGTTTCCAAAGCTGAATTTCTGGAAGAAGAGGCTCCGCGATTGGAAAAATGGCTTAACCAAAATATGCACGGTGAGATGCAGTATATGGAAAACCATTTTGATAAGCGATTAGACCCTACCAAGTTAGTCGAAGGGTCAAAATCGGTAATTTCTCTATTACTCAATTATTTCCCAGAGCAGGATCAAATAAAAAACACCTATAAGGTGTCCAAGTATGCCTATGGTACGGATTATCACTTTGTGATAAAAGACAAACTCAAATCCCTATTGCATTTTATTCAAGATGAAATTGGGGAGGTACATGGTAGAGCGTTTGTAGATTCCGCTCCTGTTTTGGATAAGGCATGGGCAGCCAAAGGTGGTTTGGGTTGGATGGGAAAGCACAGCAATTTACTTACACAACAAGTAGGCTCTTTTTATTTTATTGCTGAATTGATTGTTGATTTGGAATTAGATTATGATACTCCGGTTACTGATCATTGTGGTACATGTACCGCCTGCATTGATGCCTGCCCTACAGAAGCAATTGTGGAGCCTTATGTAGTGGATGGGAGTAAATGCATTTCTTATTTTACTATTGAATTAAAGAATGAAATCCCTAACGAATTTCAAGGAAAGTTTGATGACTGGATGTTTGGTTGTGATGTCTGTCAAGATGTTTGTCCGTGGAACCGTTTTTCAAAACAACATAACGAGCCTTTGTTTAATCCCAATCCAGAATTACTTTCAATGAGCAAAAAAGATTGGGAGGAAATAACGGAAGATGTTTTTAAAAGAATCTTCAAAAAATCTGCAGTAAAGCGAACCAAATTCTCTGGTTTACAGCGAAATATCAAGTTTTTAAAATCCTGAAAACCAACTATAACGATTTCGTTAAGCCCTTACAGGCATTTGGTGTTAAGTTTTTTTTAAGGAAAAATTAAAAATACTATATTGGTAGTTATGCAGACTGTGATTTTCTCAAAAGCTAGCCACTAAATTTGCTATAATCAAAACTTTTGGGCTATTAAATTTAGAATCAAGGGCATAAACTAACTAAACTTAAATTAATTAACTAAATCAAGAAAAACCATGAGTGGATTACAGACTTTGGATATTGTTGTGATTCTGGTATATCTGGTAGGAATCATTATCTACGGAATATCAAAATCAAAAAGAAGTAGTTCGGAAGACTATTTCTTAGGAGGTAGAACAATGACATGGCCCATAGTGGGGATTGCACTTTTTTCAGCAAATATTTCAAGTTCCACTTTAGTAGGGTTGGCTTCTGATGGTTTTCAGACCAATGTCAACGTTTATAACTACGAGTGGTATGCTGTTGTCATCCTGATTTTCTTTGCTATATTTTTCTTGCCATTTTATTTGAAATCTGGCGTTTACACCATGCCCGAATTTATGCAAAGACGTTATGATAAAAGGTCTAGATATTACTTTTCCCTAATAACCATTGTAGGAAATGTATTGGTGGACACTGCAGCTGGCCTTTATGTAGGTAGCATCGTATTAAAACTACTATTTCCAGATGTGGATTCTACATATATCATCATTGGTCTTGCTGTTGCAGCTGCTGCATATACTATTCCTGGAGGATTAAATTCAGTTATTCAAACAGAAGTAATTCAAGCGGTGTTGTTGATTATAGGATCCTGTTTGCTAACCTATTTTGCTTTTGAAGAACTTGGTGGCGGATGGAGCGGAATGATGTCTAAGTTGGATGCTGCATTAGCTTCGGGAGATGTCAATTTCGGAGATCGCGCTGCGGAAGGGAAATTCATACCCTCAAATTCTGGAGAAGTATTTAGTCTGGTCCGGCCCAACAACGATGAATTTATGCCATGGTGGGGTCTGCTTACAGGAGTTCCGCTATTAGGCTTTTACTTTTGGGCCAATAACCAGTTTATGGTGCAACGTGTGCTTGGAGCTAAAGATTTAAACCACGGACGATGGGGTGCGTTATTTGCTGGATTGTTAAAACTTCCTGTTATCTTCATTATGGTAGTGCCTGGGGTATTGGCACTTTTACTGTTTAGCTCTTTGGATATATCAAACCTAAACTATCCATTACCAGATGGGAGTATGTGTGAGAACCTAATCGATTGCCCCAATCTAACCTATCCGGTATTATTGTTCCAGCTTTTGCCTACGGGTATTTTAGGTTTGGTGGTAGCCGGTTTATTGGCTGCAATGATGTCTTCGGTTTCAGCAACATTTAATTCGGCCTCAACATTGATTACAATGGATTTTATAAAACAATTACGCCCAGAAATGACCAGTAAGCAATTGGTTAGAGCAGGACAAATTGCCACATTAGTATTGGTTGTGTTAGCTTCAGCATGGGTGCCATTTATTGAAAAGGTGAGCGACTCGCTTTGGGGTTATCTTCAATTAGTGATAGCCTTTACAAGTCCACCAGTTGTATCAGCATTTATTCTTGGTCTGTTTTGGAAAAGAGCAAATGGAACAGGAGCTTTTGTTAGTTTGTTGGTAGGTGGCGCAGTTGCAGTCTTTATGATACTATCTGCAAGCTATGATATTTCACCATATATAAATGAATTCCATTTTCTTGCAAAAGCCAACCTATTATTTGTTATTAGCATAATAACACATGTAGTGGTTAGTTTGGCAACGGAACTACCAGATGCTCAGAAAGTGGCAGATTACACCTATAGAAAAGAGTTGTTTACTGAGGAGACAGAAGAACTTAAGGCTTTGCCATGGTATCAAAATTACAGATATTTGGCTATTATTTTGTTGGTGGTTACCACAATTATAGTGGGTTATTTTTGGTAATTTAGAATGATAAAATATTCAAAAAGGCGCCACATCTAGTCGGCGTCTTTTTATTTGAAGGCATTGGGCTTGTATCCCAAAGAATAACTTATAAATTTACATCTTCAATTGTAGTCAATGAGTAAAGAAAAATTACGCAGAGAAGCATTATTGTACCATGCCAAACCCCAACCAGGCAAGATAAAAATTGTACCAACAAAACCATATGCTACCCAAAGAGACTTGGCACTTGCCTATTCACCAGGCGTTGCGATACCTTGTTTAGAGATTGAAAAAAATAAAGATGACGTCTATAAATACACGGCCAAAGGAAATATTGTTGCTGTTATTTCAAACGGTACTGCGGTTTTAGGACTTGGAAATATAGGCCCCGAAGCTTCAAAACCTGTAATGGAAGGGAAAAGTCTTTTATTCAAGATTTTTGCGGATATCGATGGAATGGATATTGAACTGGATACCACAGATGTAGATAAGTTTGTGGAGACCGTAAAAATTATATCCCCTACGTTTGGAGGAATCAATCTTGAAGACATTAAAGCACCCGAAGCATTTGAGATTGAACGAAGGCTTAAAGAAGAACTGGATATTCCAGTAATGCATGATGATCAGCATGGAACGGCAATTATCTCTGCTGCTGCTTTGTTAAATGCTTTGGAGATTACTGGTAAAAAAATAGAAGAAGTTAAAATTGTGGTTAGTGGGGCTGGGGCTGCTGCAGTTTCTTGTACACGTTTGTACAAGGCATTTGGTGCTAGTAGCGAAAATATTGTAATGCTGGATAGCAAAGGGGTTATCCGAAGCGACCGAGAAAGCCTTTCTAAAGAAAAACTAGAGTTTGCTTCTGACAGAAAGATAGATACTCTGGACGAGGCCCTGAAAGATGCCGATGTTTTTATCGGCTTATCCATTGCAAATATTTTGACTCCGAAAATGCTCAAATCTATGGCCAAAGACCCTATTGTTTTTGCCATGGCAAATCCTGATCCTGAAATAGAATATAACATTGCCTGTGAGACAAGGGATGACATTATTATGGCAACTGGCCGCTCAGATCATCCTAACCAGGTAAACAATGTCTTAGGATTTCCATTCATTTTTAGGGGCGCGTTGGATGTTCGAGCAACAAAAATTAATGAAGAAATGAAGATGGCTGCTGTTAGGGCTTTAGCGGATCTTACAAGAGAACCTGTGCCAGAACAAGTGAATATCGCTTATGACACTACAAGATTGGCTTTTGGTAAAGATTATATAATTCCAAAACCTTTTGACCCAAGATTAATTACAAAAATTCCTCCTGCGGTTGCTAAAGCAGCAATGGAAAGTGGAGTGGCTAAAGTGCCTATACTTGACTGGAAGAAGTACGAGGAAGAACTCTACCAAAGATCTGGTAACGATAATAAGGCAGTACGCTTAATGCACAATCGAGCTCGATTGAATCCAAAACGAATTGTTTTTGCAGAGGCCGAATTGTTAGATGTGATGAAGGCTGCGCAGATTGTGCATGATGAAGGTATTGCCATCCCAATTTTGTTGGGAAGCAAAGAGACTATAGAAAGCCTTAAAAAGGAGCTGGAATTTGATGCTGAAGTTCCAATCATAGATCCGCGTTCAGATGAGTCCAAGGATATGCGAACTAGGTATGCTCTTAAATTATGGGAATCTAGAAAACGAAAAGGAGAAACCAAATATAGTGCCAACGTTAATATGGGTAAGCGCAATTACTTTGGTGCTATGATGCTTCAGGAAGGCGATGCTGATGGAATGATTTCTGGATATTCCAGATCATATCCGAAGGTATTGAAACCTGTTTTTGAAGTATTGGGTCGGTCTAAGGGAGTAAAAAATGCTTCGACCGTTAACATTATGATTACAGAAAGAGGACCGCTATTTTTAGCGGATACTTCAATCAATGTGGACCCAAGTGCTGAAGATTTGGCAGAAATAGCCCAGATGACCGCAAATGTCGCTAACACCTTTGGTTTTAATCCTGTTATGGCAATGCTGTCCTATGCCAATTACGGTTCGTCAAGCCATCCAAATGCACAAAAAGTAAGGGAAGCTGTTAAAATTTTACATGAACGTAATCCTGAGTTGGTAGTTGATGGTGAAATCCAGACCGATTTTGCATTGAGTCAGGAATTATGTCATAACAATTTTCCGTTTTCAAAGCTTGCGGGAAAAAAGGTAAACACTTTAATATTCCCTAATTTAGATTCTGCCAATATCACTTACAAACTCTTGAAAGGATTAAACAATGCAGAGTCCATAGGTCCAATCATGGTCGGTCTTCGTAGGCCAGCACATATTTTGCAACTTGGTGCCAGTGTTGATGAAATGGTGAACATGGCAGCCGTAGCTGTGATTGATGCACAAGAAAGGGAAAAACGGAAAAAGGCAAAAATGGGAGAATAGTTTGCTGTGATTAATATTTTACCCAAAACCTAACTACTATATTATGATTACCCACTTAAATGGAAAATTAGTCGAAAAAAATCCAACCTACGTCGTGATTGAATGCGGTGGTGTTGGATACTTTTTAAATATTTCATTGCATACTTTTTCGCAATTGAAGGATGAAGAAAACATTCGTCTTTTTACCCATTTACAGGTCAAAGAAGATTCACACACCCTATTTGGTTTTGTAGAAAAATCTGAGCGAGAAATTTTTAGGTTATTGATTTCCGTTTCGGGCATTGGATCAAGCATAGCTAGAACCATGTTATCTTCATTATCGCCCGTTCATGTAAGGGATGCTATTGCTAACGGAGATGTCCATTCCATACAGGCAATCAAGGGTATAGGAGCCAAGACTGCACAACGTGTAATCCTCGACTTAAAAGATAAGATTTTAAAAGTCTACGATATGGGCGAAGTTTCCCTACAATCAAACAATACAAGCAAAGAAGAAGCGTTATCTGCTTTAGAGGTTCTTGGTTTTGTCCGAAGACAATCAGAAAAGGTTGTGGACAAGGTATTATCCCAAGATCCTACACTAAGCGTTGAGGACGTTATAAAATTAGCGCTGAAAAATTTGTAACTAGTTTGAAAAGAGGGGCAAAACCAATGCTTAAATCATTAAGATTTAAGTACTTTTTCTTTTTTGTATGTTTTCTGATAGCCACCAACCTAATAGGCCAGGAGACCAATGAGCAAGTTCAGGACTCGGTAAAAACCGGTTTTGCACTTGGTCAATTGATATTGGAGAACCCAGATAGCATTATTGCTAAATATTCTTATGACTCTAAACTAGATCGATATATCTACACAGAAAGTGTTGGAGACTTTGATATAAGTCACCCTATTATTCTTACTCCAGATCAATATTTTGAACTCGTTCGAAAAGAACGAATGAAAGCATATTTCAAAGAAAAAATTGACGCTTTTACAGGGAAAAAGGAAGGAAGTCAAGAGGCTAGAAAAAATCTATTGCCCAATTTTTACGTGAACAGCAGTTTCTTTGAATCCATTTTTGGAGGAAACACGATTGAAGTAATTCCACAGGGTTCCGTAGCGATGGACTTAGGAGTATTATGGCAAAAAAATGATAACCCCGCCCTTTCACCAAGAAACCGAACCAATCTTTCTTTTGATTTTGATCAAAGAATAAGCTTGAGTCTTTTGGGTAAAGTAGGAGAACGTCTTCAAGTAACTGCCAACTACGATACAGAAGCAACTTTTGATTTTCAGAATTTGGTAAAAATAGATTACACGCCAACCGAAGATGATATTCTTCGTAAAATAGAGATTGGTAATGTAAATATGCCATTGAACAGTTCCTTGATCACAGGCGCGCAAAGTCTGTTTGGAGTAAAAACGCAACTACAATTTGGTAGGACCACGGTGACTGCCGTTTTTTCGGAACAACGGTCACAAAACAATACAGTAGTTGCTCAAGGAGGAGGAACGGTAAATGAATTTGCTTTGACTGCTTTGGATTATGATGAAGACAAACACTTTTTCTTAGCGCAGTATTTTAGGGACAATTATGATCGTGCATTAACAAATTACCCTTTTATTCAAAGTCAGATTCAGATTACTAGATTAGAAGTTTGGGTGACCAACCGTAATCAACAGACATTAAATGTTAGGAACGTGGTCGCTATTCAAGATTTAGGAGAAGTGGAACTGGGTGCTGACGGAAGGGAAGTGACTAGGATAGGTAAAGAAGGTAATGCTTCAGGAGGATTCTTCAATGTTCTACAACCAGGAGCTTTACCACGAAATGGAGCAAACGATTTTGACCCGGCACTTATTGGAAATGGAGGGCAATTAACATCGTCAATTAGAGATATTGCTACGGTGGAGGCTGGGTTTAATGTTGAAGCCAATCAAGGTTTTGACTATGCCATATTAGAAAACGCAAGAAAACTTGAGCAAGGAAGAGATTATCAGTTCGATACGCAGTTAGGGTATATTTCTTTAAATCAGCGACTTAGTAATGATGAAGTTTTGGGGGTAGCGTTTCAATACACCATTAATGGCGAAGTGTTCCAAGTAGGAGAGTTTGCCAATGGAGGAGTTGATGCTACGACGGTTTCTGGAGGAGTAAATCCAATTATAGAAAACAATACCCTGATTCTAAAACTACTGAAAAGTAATATTACCAACGTAGATGATCCTATTTGGGATTTGATGATGAAGAACATCTATGCCACGGGAGCATTTCAATTAAGCGAAGAAGATTTTAAACTAAATATTCTATACTCTGATCCTACGCCAAGAAACTACATAACACCGGTTGATCCAAATGCAGGATGGCCAGTAGGCTATGAAGAACGTATTCTTATCGACATCTTCAACTTGGATAGATTGAATGTATACAATGATGTACAGCCTGGCGGAGATGGGTTCTTTGATTACGTGCCGGGAATTACTGTAGATACACAGTCTGGACGTATCATTTTCACGAAAGTGGAGCCATTTGGAGAGTTTCTTTTTGAAGAATTGGGTGGTGGGACCTACGATGTTGATGATGATCAAGGCTATAACGTTAACCAACAGCGTTACGTGTTTCGTAATATGTATGCAAAGACCAAAGCAGCTTCCTTACAGGATGCGGAGAAGAATCGCTTCCAACTTAAAGGGCGCTACAAATCACAAGGAAATAATGGTATTCCAATAGGAGCATTTAACGTACCTAGAGGTTCAGTTAGGGTTACGGCTGGTGGTCGTCAATTACAAGAAGGAATAGATTACACCGTAAATTATCAAGCAGGTACTGTGCAGATTTTAGACCCTAGTTTGGCAGCTTCCAATACCCCAATAAATATTTCTGTTGAAAACAATGCCGTTTTTGGCCAACAAACAAGACGATTCACGGGAATAAACGTGGAACATAAATTCAATGAGAACTTTGTGCTGGGAGGTACTCTTCTGAATTTGAACGAAAGACCACTGACACAAAAATCTAATTTTGGCGTTGAACCGGTTAACAATACCATTTTTGGGTTGAACGGAAACTTCAGTACCGAGATACCATTCTTAACAAGATTAGCAAATAAGCTACCTAATATTGATACAGATGTTCCTTCCAATTTATCAGTAAGGGGAGAAGTTGCGTTCTTGAAGCCCAATTCTCCAAAGAATGCAGATTTTCAAGGAGAAACCACAACGTATTTAGATGACTTTGAAGGTGCACAAGCTTTAATTGATATTCGTTCATCTTTGGGGTGGACCTTAGCAAGTCCGCCTGTAGAGTTTTTAGAAGATAGAACAGATATTGGTGTCGGTTTTGAACGGGCAAAAATGGCTTGGTATACAATTGATCCAATTTTTTATACCAATCAAAGACCTTCGGGAATGTCTGATAATGACATTTCATTAAACTCTACTCGTAGGGTTTTTATAGATGAGGTTTTTGCAGAAACAGATATTGCTCAGGGTCAAACTCAGGTACAAGGAACTTTAGATTTGGTGTATTACCCTAATGACAAAGGGCCCTATAATGCGAACCCAAACTTTGAAACGGAGACGCCAGACGATAAATGGGCTGGTATTATGCGTCCATTGAGTAGTACCAATTTTGAGCAGTCCAATGTTGAATTCGTTCAATTTTGGGTTTTAGATCCTTATGTGGATGGCGAGACCAACAATGCAAATGCAGGTGAGCTGGTTTTGAATTTAGGAAACATCTCAGAAGATATTTTGAGAGATGGAAGAAAGCAATATGAAAACGGATTGCCTGCAAGTACTAATACTGAAGTCCCTAGAACCACTATTTGGGGGGAAGTACCCTCTACGCAATCTTTGGTTTATGCTTTTGATGCAGATGAAGCAAACAGGGTATTGCAAGATATTGGATTAGACGGTTTGGATGATGCTGAAGAGCAAACCATTTACAACGGACCAAGTGAAGATCCTGCTTTGGATAACTATCAATACTATTTAAATAGAGAAGGTGGTATTTTGGAGCGTTATTTAGATTTTAACAACACAGACGGCAACTCCCCGGTGGCAGTCAGTAATACAAACAGAGGGTCAACAACCTTGCCAGATGTAGAGGATATTGATAGAGATTTAACCATGAACACGGTTAATAGCTACTATGAATATCGTATTCAAATTAGACCAAACACAACCATCGATGATCAATATGTAACGGATATTAGGGAAGGACTTACTCCAGATCTTCCTAATGGTACCCAATTGAACAGAAGGTGGATTCAATATAAAATTCCATTAAGTGATTTTACAGATGCGGTTGGTGGAATAACAGATTTTCGTTCCATAAGTTTTATGCGGATGTACCTTACCGGGTTTAGTGATGATGTGGCCCTGCGTTTTGCTACTTTGGACCTTGTTCGTGGAGATTGGAGGACTTATACCAATTCTTTGCAGCCAGATATTGACAATGACCCTTCTGATGACGGTACGGTGACAGATGTGAACACAGTTAATATAGAAGAGAACTTTGGTAGACAACCTATACCATATGTGTTGCCTCCAGGAGTGGTAAGAGAGCAATTGAATAATAACAATACCATTATTAGACAGAATGAGCAGTCATTGTCTTTTGTAGTGGAAAATTTGGAATCCGAAGATTCTCGAGGAGTCTTCAAAAATGTCAATATTGATGTACGGCAGTATGAACGTATAAAAATGTTCATGCACGCCGAAAAAATATTGAATGGAGATTATTCTGACGATGATACACCTTTGGTAGGTTTTCTTCGTATTGGTACAGATTTCTCCGAGAACTTTTATCAAATAGAATTACCACTCCAGTTTACATCTTTTAATGTAACATCTCCAGATGAAATTTGGCCAGATGTAAATGAGATAGATATTGACCTAAGTGATTTGAACAAGGTGAAATCTAGAGGGATTGCAGAGCAGAGCCTCAATGATATCAATTACTATGAGATTATAGATGGGCAGGCGGTTTTGGTAGATGAATTTGCACCAAGAACATTAGGTAGGTTGCGTATAGGAATCCGTGGAAATCCATCATTGGGAAGCATTCGTGGAATGATGGTGGGTGTTAAAAATATTGATGATTTGCCTGCAAGGGGCGAAGTTTGGTTTAATGAACTACGCTTGGCCGGCTTGGATAATAATGGTGGATGGGCAGCAATTGCCGCTCTGGATGCGAACATGGCAGATTTTGCAAATGTTACTGCAACGGGAAGCAGAAGTACTTCAGGTTTTGGTTCCATTGATCAAATGCCCAATGAGCGTTCAAGGGAGGATGCCATTTCTTATGATGTGGTTACCAATGTAAATGTGGGTCAATTATTTCCTAAAAAATGGGGCCTTCAACTTCCATTTAATTACGGTATTTCAGAAAGTCTAATTACTCCTGAGTTTGATCCTGTTTATGATGATTTAAAGTTAGATGATCGTATTGCAGCCGCAACTACGCCAGAAGACGCTGAAACCATTCAAAAACAAGCAGAGGATTACACAAAAAGGACGAGTATCAACCTTATTGGAGTTCGTAAAAATAGAGGTGATGAGGCAGAAGAGAACTTTTTTGATGTTGAAAACTTCACCTTCAACTATTCCTATAATGAAACCAATCATAGAGATTTTGAAGTTGCAGATTTACGTGACCAAAACGTAACAACTGGTTTTGTTTACAATCATAATTTCAAACCAGCTCCAATTGCGCCATTTGTTAAGAAAGATTCGTTGTTTATGAGCAAATACTGGCAATGGCTTAAAGAACTCAATTTTAATTTATTGCCTACGAGTTTGTCAGTAAACGCAAACTACAACCGTTCATTTAACCAGCAACGATTTAGAGATGTGTTGGAGCCAGGGGTAGATGCTTTGGAATTACCACTGCTACAACAGCGTAATTACCTGTTCAACTGGCAGTACGCATTAAATTATAGTATTTCCAAATCGCTAAGATTGAACCTGACAGCATCTAACAATAATATAGTACGTAATTATTTTAATGTTGACGATGATTCGGATTCAGGAATCAATCAAGCGCTGGATTTATGGGATGGATTTTTTGACATTGGAGAACCAAATAGGCATTCCCAACAAATGCAGCTGAATTATGAACTGCCGTTTAGCAAGTTTCCGTTTTTGAATTTTATCAATGCGCAATACACCTATACCAGTAATTTTGACTGGCAACGTGGTGGTGATGCTTTGAATGAGGTGGTACAGTTAGAAAATCCGGGAGAAAGTATTAACACGGTTCAAAATGCCAATACACATAATATAACGGCCAATTTGACCATGCAACGCTTTTATGATTTTATAGGGCTTAAAAAGAAAAGTGGAAAAGTGACGGCAACCCAGGCCAGGGTAAGACGTGATAAGGCAGGTAACCCTGGATCAGAAGATGAAAAACCACCCAAAAAGACAAGTAAAGCCTTTAATACTTTGGTTGATATTGTGACCATGGTAAAGAGGGTCAATGTGAATTATAGTGAAAACAACGGAAAAGTATTACCAGGGTATACACAATCCATTGGTTTTATTGGGACTGCTAGACCTACTTTAGGGTTTGTTTTTGGAAGTCAATCAGATGTGCGTTTTGAAGCTGCAAGAAGAGGATGGCTGACTACATTCACAGAGTTCAACTCCCAGTATATGCAGAACACCAACAAACAATTAAATATAACAGCTACAGCACAGCCTACTCAAGACTTGACCATAGATTTTACTGCGGATAGACAACTGTCCAATAGTTACCAAGAAAACTTCCAAGTAAATGACTTAGGCAGTGGTGAATTTGAGTATGAAAATTTGTTGGGCAATACCTTCGGAAATTTCAGTATATCTACAGTAATGATCGGAACGGTATTCAGTAAAAGTGATGAGTTTGATTCTGAAACCTTCGATAAATTTAAAGAAAATAGAATCGCCATTGCCAACAGATTGGTTTCTGACCGAGGGCAAAATCCTGGAACGCTGGATGCGGATGGATTTCCAGAGCGTTATGGAAAAACTCAACAAGAAGTATTGCTCCCTGCATTTTTTGCAGCTTATACGGGACAAGATGTAAATCGTGTCAATTTAGATGCTTTCAGGGAAATACCAATTCCAAACTGGAACATTAAGTATACAGGTTTGATGAAAAATAGATGGTTCAAAAAGAAGTTTAAACGTTTTTCATTGAGTCATGGATATAGGGCCGCTTATAGTATCAACTCTTTTCAGACCAATTTAGAGCGAGAGAATACAACAACTGATCCTGAAACTGGAGATTTCCTTCCAGAGAACATTATAAATAATGTAGTACTTACCGATCAGTTCAATCCATTGATGCGCGTAGACTTTGAAATGAAGAGCTCCTTTAGCTTTTTAGCTGAGGTAAGAACAGATAGAACCTTGTCCTTAAGTTTTGATAATAATTTGCTTACTGAAATTAATGGAAAGGAATACACCTTAGGATTGGGTTACCGTTTTAAAGATGTAAAATTTGTGACCAATATTGGTGGTGAAAAAACGAGATTGAAAGGTGACTTAAATCTTAAAGCTGATTTATCCCTTAGAGATAATATCACCATAATTAGAAATTTGGATATTGATAACAATCAGATTACTTCGGGACAACAACTAATGTCGATCAAGTTCACTGCGGATTATGCTTTGAGCAAGAGTTTGAATGCCTTATTCTTCTATGATCATTCCTTTTCGCAATTTGCCGTATCTACTGCATTCCCTCAAACCACTATCAATACAGGGTTTACACTTAGATATAACTTCGGGAACTAGCATTTCTTTACCTAAAGATTATTTTATAAATACATGGATTTTGTTTTCAAGTTTACTTGAAAAGCTATGTCTGATCCTTTACATTTGTGACCTGACTAATACAAATTAAACAATGAACATACCAGCAGAATTAAAGTATACTAAGGATCACGAATGGATCAAAATAGATGGAGATATCGCAACTGTGGGCATCACGGACTTTGCTCAAGGAGAGTTAGGTGATATTGTTTATGTAGAAGTTGAAACTTTGGACGAGACTTTAGAAAAGGAAGAAGTTTTTGGCACTGTAGAAGCTGTTAAAACGGTTTCTGATTTGTTTTTGCCCCTAAGCGGCGAGATTGTAGAATTTAATGAAGCCCTAGAAGATGAACCTGAAAAGGTAAATACAGATCCATATGGGGAAGGCTGGATGATCAAAATAAAAATGAGCAATGCTTCTGAAGTAGATGCTTTAATGAGTGATGAAGACTATAAAGCATTGATTGGTGCTTAAGAAGCATATTTTTACCTTATTATTTATAAGCTGGGTATTGTTCATTACAATGCTCAGCTTATTTTCTTTTTCTGGATTGGACATTGGTACAGTCAACATTCCTTATGCTGATAAAATAACACACTTTTCATTTTATTTGATTTTTGCTGTTTTGGGCTGCATGTTTATAAGAGAAAGAACACAAGGTAAAATGAGCCTGGGTAGAACTCTTGCAATAATGTTGGTTATAGCCATTGTATATGGCATATTTATTGAAGTGTTACAATACACGACTACTACAAATCGTATGGCTGAATATGGTGATGTTTTAGCCAATTCATTAGGGGCATTTGTAGGAGTTGGCTTAATTAAATGGTATTTTTCTAAAGAAAGGCCGTTAAAATGGAAAATTTAATTGCTTATTTAACCAATTAATAATTAAATTAGCAAACACTAAAATTAAAACGATGGAACTAAAAAAGAATCCAAAAGCAGATGTAGCAAAAAACAGTTCGCTCTATTTTGTCATAGGGCTGGCCGCTGTCTTAGGGTTGGTTTATGGAGCCATGGAGTGGAAAAAATATGATAAATCCAATGAATACGATATTTCAATGAATATTGAAGATCAGTTGGATGAAGAGGTGCCAATGACGGAGCAGATAAAAACTCCACCACCACCACCACCACCAGCTGCACCAGAAATCATAGAGGTTGTTGAAGATGAAGAAGAAGTTGAAGAAACTGTAATCGAATCAACAGAAACCAGTCAGGAAGAAGAAGTAATGGAAGTTGAAGAGGTTGAGGTTGAGGAAATTGATGATGATATTTCGGTTCCCTTTGCTGTAATTGAAGATGTGCCTGTATTTCCTGGTTGCGAAGGGTCAAGTAATAAGAAGCAATGTTTTCAGGATATGATGCAAAAGCATATCCGTAAAAACTTCCGTTATCCAGAAATTGCCCAAGAAATGGGTGTTCAAGGTAGGGTAAACGTAATTTTTGTTATTCAGAAAGATGGTAGTATCGGGAATATTAGAATGCGTGGACCGGACAAAAACTTGGAGAAAGAAGCATTACGTATTATCAATAAGCTTCCTAAAATGACTCCTGGAAAACAAAGAGGTAGAGCGGTAAAAGTTCCTTTCAGTATTCCAATTACATTTAAACTTCAGTAAAATATTATTTTCTGTTGAGGCAGGAAAGAAAAAGCCCTAACGGAAACGTTAGGGCTTTTTTTGTTACTGTGACTTTGTTATAGCTTAAATATGGATATTACCAAAAACGATGGTAATCCGTTTCATTAATATTTTTGATACATGAAATTTACTAGATTCTTGATTTTCTTTATTGTACTCGTCTTGATTTTTTTCGGAATTATTATTATTGATAGATTATCTGATGAGTATGTATTAATTAAAGATGAGTCTGAGATAAATATTTTTGTAAAAAAAGTAAAGTATAAAAGGGGAATGGTTCTATTAAATGATAGTATTTCATTATCAGGTAATTGCCCTATGCTGTTTAAGGCAAAAACCAACAAAAATCCAACCGTATTGGGTGATTTTTCCGGCCCTTACAGACTTATCAAAAAAAAATCTAATGATACTGTTAAAATTGTAATAATTTATGATACTATATATTTTAAGTTTATTGATATAACTAAATGAGTGTTGAGTTGTTATAAATAAAGTAAAATGATAATATTATTTGTAGCATATGGTTTCCCCTATTCATTTAATAACCCTTCACTTTTTTGAACAAACTCATATAAACCGCTTCTCGCATCTTTTCGCCATTAATATATCCATTGCCATGCGTGGCATCATATTTAGCCAATAAAGCGGTATTGGTTTTTACAGCTTCCAAGGACTTTCCATCAGTTAACTCTTTTTGGATAATAGCTCTAATATCTTCAAGCATGGTAACATACACTTCTAACTCAGCTTTATTGGATGGCCTTCCATGACCGGGAATTATTCTGGTGTTTTCATCAATAACCAGCAATACCTTTCTATGGGCTGCAATATATCCATCAATGCTTCCACCACTCTTTAAATCGATATAAGGATAACGGCCAGAAAAGTAGGTGTCACCCATGTGTAGTACATTTTCGTTTACGAAATAAATTATGGCATCTCCATCAGTATGTGCGTTGTGCACATGAAAAGCCATAATAGTTTCATCGCCATCATAAAACGTAAGGTCTTCAGAAAAAGTAATCTCAGGAAGATTTTTCTCATAATCTTCTTGACTTATCTTCTTAGCTGCTAAATTTTGCTGCCCTTTATCTTGCAATCGCTTGCGCACATTGTCTTGAGCCACCAATGTAGTGGCTTCCGTATTAAAATTTACATTCCCACCAGTATGATCACCGTGCATATGGGTATTTACCAAATAGGTAATGGGTTTATCTGTAAGAGTGGCAATGGTAGCTTTAATTTTACTACTCAACGGAGCAAATTGGTCATCAACCATAAATACCTTCTCGTTTCCAACATAAATCCCAATATTACCGCCACGTCCGGTAAGCATAAATACTTTTTGGGTTAGGGTATCTACTGTAATGTTAACTTCTTGGTCTTGAGATTGTACTAAAAGGGTAAAAAGAAATAGGAATGGCAAAAAAAATCTTCGGTTCATGGTTATTATTTTGAATTCGCTTTAAATAAGACGTAATGATGGTTCAAAAATAACATAAAGACAGTCAATAGGTTGGAAAAGATGCACACTGACGTTATCTTTGCCAGCCAATATAAAACGTAGATGAAGTCTGCTGTAGGTTCCGTAAAAAGTACGTCCTGGTCCTTGATTTTTACTGATTTTAAGGAAATCACTAAAGCCAAACTGGCTGTTAGCGTGGTTTTTTCATCTATTGCGGGCTATTTTTTAGGCGCTTATCAAATAGATTTGATTTCTCTGCTTTTGCTTGCATTTGGCGGTTATTGCATGGTAGGAGCTTCCAACGCTTACAATCAGGTTATTGAAAAAGATTTGGATGCGTTAATGAACCGTACCAAAAATCGGCCTATTCCCTCTGGGCGTATGTCCGTTAATACAGCTATGGCAGTCGCCATTGCATTGACAATCCTTGGTGTTGTGGCGTTGTATTTACTAAGTCCTAAAACGGCAATGTTTGGGGCCATATCAATATTTCTCTATACAAGTGTATATACACCATTAAAGACAAAAACACCACTTTCTGTTTTTGTTGGAGCCTTTCCCGGAGCTATTCCCTTTATGTTGGGATGGGTTGCGGCAACAGATGATTTTGGAATTGAACCAGGAACTTTATTTATGATTCAGTTTTTTTGGCAATTCCCACATTTTTGGGCATTAGGTTGGATGTTGGATGAAGATTACAAAAGAGGAGGCTTTAAAATGCTGCCAACAGGAAAGAAAGATACCGGTACAGCATTACAGATTATATTGTACACCATTTGGATGATTGTAATTTCCATAATGCCCGCTTTTGGTTTTACAGGAAGATTGCATTTGTCCATTCCTGCAGCTGTTATAGTATTGTTATCTGGTTTGGTTATGTTGTTTTTTGCCTTTAGGCTCTATGAAAAAAGAGATAATGTTTCGGCAAGAAGATTAATGCTGGCCAGTGTCACTTACATTTCATTGATTCAAATAATTTATGTTATTGATAAGTTTATTAGTTAGAAAAATATGGATTTAACCCAAGGGAGTATAGAAGAGAAAAACAGGCGCTCAAAGAAGATGATGCTTTGGTTTGGTATTGTGAGCCTAATTATGGGTTTTGCAGGTTGGACAAGTGCTTACATTGTAAGTAGTAAAAGGGATGACTGGATTAGTGACTTGGAACTGCCGCAAGCCTTTTTCATAAGCACAGCCATAATTATTTTGAGTAGTTTGACCTATTTGTTGGCCAAGTTGGCGGTAGGGAAAAATAATCAAAAACAAGGAACAATCTTTTTATTGATAACCCTTGTTTTGGGAATCTCTTTTATTGTACTGCAATTTGTAGGATTTTCGCAAATGCTTGAAAACGGATATTATTTTACTGGACCTACCAGTAGCATCAAAATGTCTTATGTTTTTTTAATTGCAGCAGTGCATATCGTCCATGTGTTCGCGGGGTTAATTTCGCTACTTGTGGTCTTAGTGCAACAGCTAAGAAGAAAGTATATGCCCAATAATATGTTGGGGATGGAATTAGGTGCCACATTTTGGCATTTTTTAGATTTTCTTTGGGTTTACTTAATACTATTCATGTATTTCGTAAAATAAATTTTAAGAGAAACAGTTTTCATTCAACTTTATCTTTTTGAATACACCAAAAGATGTAAATTTGTGAAAGTTTTATTAAAACGACCTTTTTTATGGATACAACGGTAACAACCGGTTCAGAAGACAGCGTTTGGGGAGGCGGAAACCGCCCGTTAAATGCTAGTTATGGAAAAATGATGATGTGGTTTTTTATTGTCTCAGATGCCTTGACCTTTTCTGGTTTCTTGGTTTCTTACGGCTTCTCTAGGTTTAAGTTTATAGAAACTTGGCCAATTGCCGATGAGGTTTTTACCCACGTACCTTTTTTCCATGGGAATTACCCTATGATTTATGTTGCTTTCATGACCTTCATTTTGATAATGTCGTCAGTAACCATGGTTCTTGCTGTGGATGCAGGACATAAAATGAAGAAAAATGCTGTCATTTGGTATATGTTCGCTACCATTATTGGTGGTGCAATTTTCGTTGGTTCGCAGGCTTGGGAATGGGCGACTTTTATAAAAGGAGACTATGGAGCATTAGAAACCAAGGGAGGTAGAATTATTCAGTTTGTAAATGCTGAAACAGGGGAGCGAGCTGCTTTAAGGGATTTCTCCAAAGCCTTGCCAGAAGATAGAATAAAACATGAGAACAACGCAGGTATCTGGTATCAAGCAGATGGTTATAAGACATCTTTTTCGCTTAACGAAGTAGTTGAAGGTTTTAAGGCGAGTCCAAATATTTTGATTCGCACAGAGACCATTAATGAAGAAGGAGAGAAAACGCTATTAACTCGTCAAGAATCCTTGGCAAAGCTCAAAGATGTTACCCAAGTGGTGGAAGGGGCCAACCTTATCCACAATGAATACGGGAGTAGACTATTTGCAGATTTTTTCTTTTTTATCACCGGTTTTCATGGCTTCCACGTTTTTTCTGGAGTATTGATCAATATCATCATATTTTTTAATGTGATTTTAGGTACTTATGAAAAAAGAGGCCATTATGAAATGGTAGAGAAAGTTGGTCTGTACTGGCACTTTGTGGATTTAGTATGGGTATTTGTATTTACATTCTTTTATTTGGTATAAAATTTTAATTATCACTTCCACAAAAATGGAAGTCAGGACATAAACGTTTTAAATGGCACACGAACATAAACTGGAAATTTTTAGAGGACTTGTAAAATTCAAGTCAAACATCCAAAAGATTTGGGGTGTACTTATTTTTCTAACCATCGTAACATTGATAGAAGTAGGTCTGGGTATAGTAAAACCAGAAGTATTGACCAAAAACTACTTTCTGGGAATGAAACTCCTTAACTGGATTTTCATTATCCTCACCTTGGTTAAAGCTTATTATATTGCTTGGGACTTTATGCACTTAAGAGATGAGAAAAGCGCTTTAAGAAGAGCAATTGTGTGGACTCCAATTTTCTTGGTTTGTTATTTGATATTTATTCTACTTTTTGAAGCAGATTATATTTATAATGTATTTAAAGATGGTTTCCTAGCTTGGGACTTCTAAGAAAGTATTAACAGTAATAAAAGGCGGTTTATTGACCGTCTTTTTTATTTTTACACTAGTAAGATTAAAATGAAAAAGGCCTTTGTTTTAGTTGTTTTGTTCATCTTCCCGTTGGTGGCCTATTTATTTTTTGCATCTGGTATCAACAACTTTGGAAGATTGCCCATTCTTACGGAGAATATTCCCAATGTATCAGAACTAGATAATGGGGTGAACCTAGATGACAAGATTACCATTTTAGGTTTTTTAGGGAGTGATATAGAGCAAAAAAAGGGAAATGCATTCAATCTCAATCAGAAAATTTACAAGCGTTTTAGCGAATTCAACGATTTTCAAATAGTAATGATTGTTCCTGAAGGAACTGAAGATAAAGTCAAATCTTTAAAGGATGAACTGGGAGCGCTTTCAGATGTTGATAAATGGAATTTTGCATATGGAAGTGAAGCAGAAATAAAAACCTTCTTCCAAGGTTTAAAAACTGGCTTGTACTTAGATGAAAATTTGGGAACCTCTTACGTTTTTATAATTGATAAGGATAGAAACCTTAGAGGACGTAATGACGATGAGGATGAAGGGGTTAAATATGGCTTTAGCACAACCTCCGTTGCAGAGCTTAACAATAAAATGGAGGACGATGTTAAAATAATTCTTGCGGAATACCGTCTCGCTTTAAAGAAAAATAATGCCAACAGGAGCAAATAGCAAAAAGAAATATACTTACGTCTGGGTATCTCTAATCATTCTAGTGTTCGGGATAATTTTTATTCCAAGAATCGTAAATCGGTTAAAGAGTGGTTCAGTGGTTAAAAATGACCGTATGAGTGTTCGTTCTCTTCAAAAGAAAGTTGGTTTTATTATAAACAATGGTCAAAAAAGAAGGGTCCCAACTTTCTCATTTTTAAACCAGGACAGTTTACTTATTTCAGATAAAGATTACCTTGGAAAGGTCTATGTAGTTGAATTTTTCTTTACTACCTGCCCAACTATTTGCCCTATAATGACCAAGAATCTGGTAGAACTCCAGGATACATTTAAGGAGTATGAGGATTTTGGAGTAGCTTCTTTTACTATTAATCCTAGATATGATACCCCAACGGTATTAAAAAAATATTCAGAACGTTACGGAATCACGGACGTAGATTGGCATTTAATGACTGGTGATAGAGATGAAATATATCAATTGGCTCAGGAAGGTTTTTACATTGTTGCTAATGAAGCAGAAGACGCTCCAGGTGGTTTTGAACATTCAGGAATGTTTGCATTGGTTGATAAGGAAGGATACATTCGTTCCAGAGATGATGAACACGGAAACCCATTAATATATTACCGTGGCACCATTACCGAAAAACAAAGTGTGAATAAGGAAGGTGAACCGCAGCAGATTACAATGTTAAAAGAGGATATTAAAAAATTATTGCTGGAAGAATGACCAAAGAAATATCGGTTAGGGAAAAACGATTTAATACATGGATTGCTATAATATCCATTGTAATCCCTTTGGTAGTGGCTCTTCTATTTGGATATAAAATTCCGAATGCAGAACCGTTATCTTTTTTACCGCCTGTGTATGCTTCCATCAATGGGATAACGGCAATTTTATTGATTTTTGCTGTTTGGGCCATTAAAAACGGAAAGAGAAATCTTCATCAAAAAACGATGATGACCTGCATTGGACTTTCCTTATTATTTTTAATAATGTATGTGGCCTATCACATGACCTCAGAAAGCACAAAATATGGCGGGGAGGGATTAATTCAATATGTATACTACTTCATTTTAATAACACATATTGTACTTTCAATTGCGGTAATCCCTTTAGTTTTAAGAACATATGCAAAAGCTTATTTAAGCGATTTTGAAGCTCATAGAAAATGGGCTAAGTATACTTTTCCAATCTGGTTGTATGTTGCTATTACGGGTGTAATAGTATATTTAATGATTTCACCTTATTACCAACATTGAAACTCCACATGAAGTTTAGAATTGCCATATTGCTTATTGTCTTATTAGCTCTTCCACAGACATTAGATGCGCAATGTGCTATGTGCAGAGCTGTTGTGGAAAGCGAGGCGGATGGAAAAACTGCGGAGGGAATTAACAACGGCATTGTTTACCTAATGGCAATTCCTTACATCTTGGTGGCCGGGCTGTTCTATTTTATCTACAAAAAGATGCGCAACTAAGGTATTTTTAAAATTTTAACATTTTTTTTAACGGTGAAGTGTAACAATATGATGTAGATTATGTCTTATTGAAGTACGTTCGCGTATTTCATCAATCATCAAACACCAACCACTATGTTCGACATTGAAAGGTGGCAAGAAATATTTGACACCATCCGTAAGAACAAATTACGCACTTTTCTTACCGGGCTATCCGTGGCCTCTGGTATTTTTATTCTCGTTATTTTATTGGGTTTTGGCCAAGGAATGCAAAACGGTATTGAAAAAGAGTTCAAACAAGATGCCACTACAAGTATATGGGCATGGCCTGGAGTAACTTCAAAAGAGCACAAAGGCCTAAACCCAGGAAGACGAATTCGATTTAAGAACAACGATTATGAAATGGCAGGTCGTTTGTTCAAAGAAAAAATAGAATATGAATCCCCAAGAGTTTTTGTCCGAGATGTAAACATAGTCTATGGAAATGAAGCTTTGGTCTATAGCATACAGGGTGTTTCTTCAGAATTCCAGTTTATTGAAGGCTTTAGCACTGCAGAAGGGCGATTCATAAATTACAAGGATGAGGTTTCGCTGGGAAAAGTGGCGATCATTGGAAAAAAAATCAAAGAAGATGTCTTTAGCAAAGTTGATACTCCTGTGGGTGAATCAATCGATATTTCTGGAATTAGATTTACAATTATTGGGGTGTTCAATGAACAAAACGAAAGAGAGGAAGAAAGAATCTATATTCCTATAACCACTGCTCAACGAGTTTTTATTGGCGATGACAAACTCAATACATTGTCATATACACTTCCTCCAGTAGAAAATTTTGAAGAGGCAGTTGCACAAGCAATAAGCTTCAAGGATAACTTAAGAAACTACCTTAAAGAAGAACACACAGTTGCGCCTCAAGATGATTCAGGTGTAAGGGTTTGGAGCGCAATGGAAGAGGCCAAACGGTACTATGGTATTACTGGAAATATGAAACTCTTTTTCTGGTTTGTTGGTGTTTGTACCATTATAGCTGGTGTAGTTGGAGTGAGTAATATTATGCTGATAGTGGTAAAAGAGCGAACACGGGAAATTGGAATTAGAAAAGCGCTTGGCGCTAAACCTTGGTCCATTGTTGGGATGATTTTACATGAATCTATTTTTGTAACTGCAATTTCAGGGTTTGCCGGACTTATTTTTAGTATGACCTTGCTTGAAGTTGTTGGGCCACATGTTGAAATAGATTATATAGTTAACCCTTCAGTCAATTTCAATGTTGCATTTTCCACCGTAATGGTGCTCATTTTAGCAGGGACCCTTGCAGGGTTTGTTCCAGCCTGGAGAGCAGCCAAAGTGCAGGTAATAGAATCGTTAAGAGATGAGTAAGATATTCTTTCAAAATAGAAGTAATGTTCAATAGAGACAGATGGAAAGAAATTTTGGAGGTCCTTACCAGCAATGTTGGTAGAACCATATTGACTGCTTTTGGCGTTTGTTGGGGAATTTTTATCCTAATAGTATTGCTAGCTGCCGGAAAAGGTTTTGAAAATGGAATACGAAAAGATTTTGGGGACATTGCAACAAATACCATGTTCATGTGGACCCGAAGCACTACAAAGGCATTTGAAGGCTTGCCAAAGGGAAGAAGTTTTGAGTTTAAAGTAAACGATGTGCAGGCAATTGAGGACAATGTGCCCAATCTTAAATTTATCTCACCAAGAAACCAATTAGGAGGCTTTAGGGGAGGTGGAAATGTGATTAGAGGAATACGGGTTGGTGCATATAATGTTTATGGAGATTATCCACAAATCATTAACCAAGACCCTATGACGGTTACTTCTGGGCGTTTTTTAAACCATAATGATATCCAGCAAAAAAGAAAAGTGGCGATCATTGGTCAAGGAGTTAAGTCAGAGCTATATGAAAAAGGAGAGGAAGTATTAGGAACTTATATAAAGATTCAAGGAGTAAATTTTATGGTCATCGGAACTTACAAGAAGAATAGTAATGATGGCGATGGAGAGGAAGCACAAAAAGAAATTTTTGTGCCGTTTACTTCTTTTTCACAAGCCTTCAATAGGGGAGAAGATGTAGGTTGGATGGCTATTACAGCACATGACGGAAGCTCTATTTCCCAACTTAAAGAAGGTATTATCAATGTAATGCGTGAAAGGCATAAAGTGCACCCAGAAGATAACCGGGCAATAGGGTATTTTGACTTGTACGAAGAGTTTAATCGAGTAGAAAGTTTGTTTTTTGGCCTGAAGGCCATTGCATATCTAGTTGGGATTATGGTGCTTCTTTCTGGTATTATCGGAGTAAGCAATATTATGCTGATCGTGGTAAAGGAAAGAACGAAAGAAATTGGGATTCGCAGGGCTTTAGGTGAGGCACCGGTATCTATTAAGAAGCAAATATTAATGGAATCTATTTTCCTGACAATTATTTCTGGAATGATAGGAATTATTTTTGGCGCTCTTGTTATATATGGAATTAACTCCTTGCTGGATAGTGTTGGTCCAGTGGACATGTTTGTCAATCCAAGTGTTAGTGTAGGAGTTGTAAGTGGCGCCCTTATGATATTAATGATCTCAGGGCTTTTAGCAGGATTTATCCCTGCCCAAAGTGCTATTCGCGTGCGCCCAATAGAAGCGTTAAGAACAGAATGAAAAAATAAAATCAATCAAAATAACCATATCAAGTAAAATGAAAAAATCAGTAACCATTATCATCCTGTTGCTCATCGTGATAGTTTTCGGTGGCTCAATGTATTATTTATATCAAAAGAACGCTGAAAATCCAATAGTATACGAGACAGAAAAGCTTTCTAAACAGAACATTGTTAGAAAAGCAATTGCAACAGGAAGCATACTTCCTTTGGAAGAAGTGTTGATTAAGCCAAATATTTCTGGCGTTATAGAAGAAATTTATGTGGAGGGTGGAGACTATGTAAAATCTGGCGATTTATTGGCCAAGATAAAAGTTGTGCCCAATCTAAATGCACTAAACGATGCAAGAAACAATATTGATGAAGCTAGAATCAATTTAGATGATCAAAAAAGGAACTATGAGCGTCAGTTAACGCTTTTCAATAAAGGGGTAATTTCTAAAGCGGATTTAGAACGTGCCCAGGTTACTAACGATCAGGCAAAACAATCTTATAGAGCGGCGAACAAACGTTTTGATATTGTAAACACTGGAACCACAAGTGGTTTCAGAAACGCTGCCAATACATTAATACGAGCTACCGTAAGCGGTATGGTACTAGAAGTTCCTGTTGAGGTAGGAAATCAGGTTATTGAAAGCAATAACTTTAACGAGGGAACTACCATTGCTGCCATTGCAGATGTGGAAAAAATGATTTTTGAAGGTAAAGTTGATGAGTCTGAAGTAGGGAAGATCAAAGAGAATTTACCATTGGAAATCACAGTGGGAGCTATTGAGGACCAGGTTTTTAATGCAGTGTTGGATTATATAGCACCAAAAGGAAAAGAAGAGAATGGCGCCATACAGTTTGAAATCAAAGGAACATTAAACAAACAAGATACTGTCTTTATACGGGCAGGTCTAAGTGCTAATGCTTCCATTATTTTGGCTCGTGCGGATAGTGTTTTAGCTCTAAAAGAGGCGCTAGTTCAATTTGATGATGAAACCAAGAAACCCTTTGTAGAAATTGAAACTTCAGAACAACAATTTGAGCGTAAGGATATAGAATTAGGGATAAGCGATGGCATTTTTGTAGAGGTAAAATCAGGCCTCAACGCAGATGATAAGATTAAAGTCTGGAATGCAATCGAAGAGGAAGAAAACGCGAATTAATCATTTAACATAAAATTTCAATTAATCTTGTAACATTTTAACAACTTGTAAGTCTTATTACAGGAGTTAACATGCCAGATAGCTAACATCACCAATCATGATAGAAATCAAAGATCTTCACAAATCCTATAAAATGGGGAGCAATTCTCTTCATGTTTTAAAGGGAATTAATTTTACGGCGGAAGCAGGAGAACTTGTGGCCATTATGGGGTCTTCAGGATCAGGAAAATCCACCTTGCTCAATATTTTGGGCATGCTGGATGGTGCGGATAGCGGTGAATACATTTTAGATGGTGTTCCCATCAAAGACTTGACCGAGACAAAGGCGGCTCAATATCGGAACAAATTTTTGGGCTTTGTTTTTCAATCATTTAACCTTATTAATTATAAATCTGCTTTGGAAAATGTGGCACTGCCGTTATACTATCAAAAGGTAGCAAGAAAAGAACGCCAAGAGAAAGCATTGAATTATTTGGATAGAGTTGGTCTAAAAGAATGGGCAACACATTTACCAAGTGAGTTATCTGGTGGCCAAAAACAAAGGGTTGCCATTGCTAGGGCCATGGCCGCAGAGCCTAAAGTGCTGTTGGCAGATGAACCAACAGGAGCATTGGATAGTACAACATCGTACGAGGTTATGGATTTGATCCAAAAGATAAATGATGAAGGCAACACCATTTTAGTGGTTACGCATGAAGAAGATATTGCCCACATGTGCAAGAGAATAGTGCACCTAAAAGATGGAGTTATTGTTGAGGATAAAAAGATAAAACAAGTTAGGGCGGAACAATATGTTTGATAGGGATATTTGGCAAGAGATATTTCATACGCTTAGGAATAATAAGCTTAGGACCTTTTTGACGGGTTTTTCCGTGGGTTGGGCAATCTTTATTCTGGTGATGCTGTTAGCTTCTGTTAATGGCATGCAAAACGGTTTCACCAATCAGTTTAATGACGATGCCACCAACTCTATTTTTATAAGACCTGGAACAACGGCGAAAGCATATGCAGGATTTGAAGCTGGTCGTCGTATCCAATTTAAGAATGACGATGTAGAATACATTAGACGAAGTTTCCCTGATGATATTGAATACTTAAGCGCTAGATACTATAGTCGCACATCTGCCAGATATAAAAGTGAAACAGGATCATATCCAATACAGGCAGTGCATCCAGAGTTTCAGATGATTGAAAAGACTATAGTGATCAATGGAAGATATTTTAATGAAGCGGATCTCACAAACAAATCAAAAGTAGCCGTCATTGGTAGAAAGGTTGCAGAAGACTTATTTAAAAAAGAAGATCCAGTAGGTAAGTTTGTTGAATTCAATGGATCACTCTTTAGGATTGTGGGGGTTTTTATAGATGAAGGAGATGATAATGCTGAAAGAAGAATATATGCTCCTATTGGTACTTTTCAGAGAATTTATGGAAACACCAATAATATTAGTGCCATAGCTCTTACCTATAATCCTTCATATGATTTACCCAAGGCACTTGAATTTTCTAGGCGCCTGGAGGATATTATGAAAAGAAGGCACAAGATTTCGCCAGAAGACCAAGCGGGAATAAATGTTTGGAACTATGCAGAAGCATTTAATGACATCAGCAGTTTTTCAGCTGTATTAAATACTATAAGCATTGGCGTAGGCTTTTTAATATTGATAGCAGGAATAGTGGGTATTGGTAACATTATGGTTTTTACCATAAAAGAAAGAACAAAGGAAATAGGGGTGAGAAAAGCTTTGGGAGCCATGCCTAAACAGATAATCAATTTAGTGCTTTTAGAATCAACATTTATTACAACGCTATCTGGTTTTATCGGTTTAATTTTCGCTTGGATAATTTTATCCCTGATAGGCCCTAACATAAATACTCCGGCATTTAGTAACCCTTCAGTTAGTCTGTCTACGGTTATTACAGCGACAATCATTTTAATTGTGGCAGGAGTTTTGGCGGGTTTAATACCTGCAATTAAAGCAGCAAATGTTAAACCAATTGTAGCATTAAGCGATAAGTAACTATGTGGTTGTTCGATAAAGATTTATGGGTAGAGATTTTCCATACGCTGGGAAAGAATATGTTCCGCACATTTTTAACGATGCTGGGAGTCATCTTCGCGATGATTATTTTGATATTGCTGCTAGGTTCCGCCAATGGAATGAGCAATGGTTTTGATAAAGTTTTTGCAGGTACTGCTTCAAACAGTCTATTTGTTTGGGGACAATCTACTTCTGAACCTTATAAGGGTTTTGAAAGAGGTAGAAGAATACGCTATAAGATTGAAGATGCGGAAATTCTGAAAAAACAAATACCTGAGATTGAAGTATTGGCACCCAGAATAGAACTAGGAAGTCATAGAGAAACAGTTACTGTTTATAGAGAAGGGAGAACAAGCGGCTCATCTGTGTATGGAGATTATCCTGAAATTGATAACATTACCAAAAAGAAACTTGTTGAGGGCAGATTTTTGAACAAAACAGATATAGCAGATTCCAAAAAAATATGTGTAATAGGAGAGGAAACCTATAAATTATTATTTGATAAAAGCGAAAATGCCGTAGGCAAAGATATCCGAATCAATGGGGTGTTCTTTACTGTGGTGGGAGTTTACAAGCCAAACAATAATATAAATATTGATGGCGAAAATGCGGTTTTTATTCCATTCACCACTTTTCAAAAAGCATTTAATACAGGAGACCGAATGGGATGGATGGCCATTGCGGTAGAACCAAATACAAAGGTTCCTGTAGTAGAAAATAAAATAAAGAAGATACTAAAGACGAAATACGATATACATCCAGATGATGAAAGGGCCATAGGTAGTTTTGATATGTCTGAAATCTTCAACAACATCTCAGCATTTACAGGAGTTCTCAAAGGGTTTTCCTTCTTTGTGGGCATATTTACCTTATTGGCTGGAGTTATTGCCATTAGTAATATTCTATTGATCACAGTGAAGGAACGCACCAAGGAAATTGGGGTGCGTAGAGCATTGGGTGCCACTCCAAGGACCGTTAAGCGTCAAATTGTAGTAGAAGCTATTGTTTTAACAGCTTTTGCTGGACTCATAGGATTTGCTATTTCAGTAGGCATCCTGGCAATTTTAAACTCTTTATGGGGCAGTGGTGAAGATTTCCCATTTGTTAATCCTATGGTAAGCATACCACAATTTGGAATCTCATTCCTATTGATGGTGAGTCTTAGTGTATTGATAGGATTGATTCCGGCAAATAAAGCAGTGAAAGTTAGGCCTATAGAAGCATTACGAGAAGAATAACCAAAAATAATTAGATAACAATCAAATAAGCTATAATGAATAAGTATGTAAAGTACGGCATAATAGGAGTTCTGACTCTTGGAATTTTATATGCAGTAGTGTATTTCCTAAAACAAAACAGTACTCCGGCCCAATTATATAAAACAGAGTCTTTAGAAAAAAAGGACATTGTAAACAAAGTAATTGTAACGGGTAAAGTAATTCCAGAGGATGAAATCAATATTAAACCACAAATCTCCGGAATTATAGATAATATATATCTGGAAGAAGGTGTTGAGGTTAAAGCTGGAGATTTGATTGCTTCCATAAAAGTTGTTCCCAATGAACAATCATTAAACCAAGCAGCAGGTCGAGTTCGCAATGCAGAACTGGCTTTGAACAATGCAAAAATCGAGTATAACAGAAACAAAGCTTTGTTTGATAAAGGTGTTATTGCCAGCCAAGACTTTAATACCCAACAGTTGACTTATGATCAAGCCCAACAAGAATTAAAAAATGCCCGTGCAGATTATCAAATTATACGTAAGGGTTCAGCAGGTGGGTCATCAAGCGCAAACACCAATATTAGAGCAACAGTATCCGGTACAGTTCTAGAAATCCCTGTTAAAGAAGGTGATCAGGTAATCCAAAGTAATAACTTCAATGATGGTACTACAATTGCCACTATAGCCGATATGTCCAAAATGATTTTTGAAGGTGAAGTTGATGAAGCAGAAGTTGGCAAGTTGAATATTGGAATGCCTTTGGAGATTAGTCTGGGAGCGTTGGAAAAAAACAAGTTTAATGCCAAACTTAAATTCATTGCTCCAAAAGGAGTTGAGACAGAAGGTGCTGTACAGTTTAAAATTGAAGGTGATTTAGTAGTTAACGATAGCATATATGTCAGAGCTGGATATAGTGCCAACGCATCAATTGTACTAGAAGAAAAAAAGGATGTGCTAACACTTAAAGAAGCCCTGTTGCAATTTGATAAAGAAACTGAAAAACCATTTGTTGAAATTGAAATAAGCGAGAATGAATTCGAGCGTAAAGAGTTGGAATTGGGCGTTAGTGATGGAATAGATGTAGAAGTGGTTTCAGGACTTGAGGAAGGAGCAAAAATTAAAGTATGGAACAAATTGGAGAAGAAGGATGATTCCGATGATCAATAAACCAACCAATTATATCAATCAAAAAATCAATAAACGAATGAAATTTAGAATCACATTATTCATGATAATTTGTGCTATGTTCATCACCAATGCACAAATGAAAAAATGGACATTGCAAGAGTGTGTTACTTTTGCTATTGACAACAATTTAACGATTGAACAGTTTGAACTGGATTTGGAAACTGTTCAAATTGAAGAAAGGGATGCTTTAGGTAACTTAATACCTAACCTTAATGGAGATGCTCGTCTTACTGAAAATCTAGGTCTATCTTTTAACCCTACGTCTCAAGAGCCAGTAAACAGCCAACTTAATTTTACAGGCAACCTGACCTCTTCATTAACTTTATTTGATGGCCTTAGGAATTTCAAAAATCTAACTAGGGCTAAAATGAATGCAATTGCAAGTCAATACCGTTTAGATGATTTAAAAGATGATATTCGTCTTAATGTGGCAAACGCTTACTTGCAAGTGCTATCTAACAAAGAGGCGCTCAAAGTTTCAGAAGCTCAGTTTGCTGTTACAGAGCAAGATTTAAAAAGAACTAAGGAATTGGTAGAGTCAGGAGTTTCTCCAAGAGGTGATCTTTTGGAAATTGAGGCCACAGCAGCTTCTCAAGAACAACAAATTGTTAATGGAGAAGGCTTGGTGTTGATTTCAAGAATTAATCTAGCCCAATTATTGCAAATAACGGATTATGAAAATTTTGACATTGCTGATGAGTCTTTCGAAATTCCTCCTTCGGATATTTTGAACAATTCCGCTAAAGTAATTTTTGACAAGGCATTGGGCTTTAGAAATGATATTAAGTTTTCAAAATCAAATGTTGAGCTTGCTGAAAAAGACATTGAAATTGCAAAGGGTGCTCTTTACCCTACATTAAATGCCTTTATAAACTATAACACTAGATATAGTGATCAGAATTTAGTTTCTGCTCAGGATTTAACTATAATACCATTTACAGAGCAGTTATACAGATTTGATGGTCTTTCATATGGATTTCAACTTAATGTGCCTTTCTTTAATGGTTGGAGTACACGTAATGGTGTAAAACGAGCAAAAATCGATTTAGAAAGAGCTAAGCTTCAATTGGAACAGGATAAATTGGATTTAGAAACAAACATTCAACAGGCCTATGTAGACGTCACTACTTTTAGCAAGGCATATGACGCTGCCGTGAAGACGATGGAAGCTAGAAGATTGGCCTATGATTATGCTAAAGAACGTTTTAATGTTGGTTTAATGAACGCTTTTGATTTTAGCCAAGCGCAGTCAAGGGTAGATGATGCCGAAGCAACTGTAATTCGTACTAAATACGATTATATTTTCCGATTGAAGATTTTGGAGTTCTACTTTGGCATTCCAATTTCTTTAAACTAGTATCTTTGTGGCCGCTATGGCCAGAATACTAAATTTAGAAACAGCAACGACCAATTGTTCAGTCAGTATTTCAAAGGGAAATGATATCATTTGTCTTAAGGAGAACAATGCTGTAAACTATTCGCATTCAGAACAATTACATGTTTTTATAAAAGAAGCTTTGGATGAGGCTTCTTTCTCTTTTTCAGATTTGGATGCTATTGCAGTTAGTAAAGGTCCAGGTTCATATACTGGACTTCGTATTGGCGTTTCTGCAGCCAAAGGGTTGTGTTTTTCCTTGGATTTGCCTTTAATTTCGGTTGCTACTTTGGAGAGTATGGCCAATCAGATTAATATATATGAAGGAGAAGTAATCATTCCAGTACTGGATGCAAGGCGGATGGAAGTGTATTCCTCAGTGTACAATTCGGTTTATCAAGAAGTTCGTGATACTAGAGCAGAGGTTATTGATGAGGATTCATTTAAAGAGTTTAGTTCTTATCCTAAGGTTCATGTTGTTGGCAGTGGGGCGGAAAAATGCAAAGAAACCGTACAACATTCCAATTTTGTTTTTGATACCTCTGTGGTTCCTTCAGCCAGAGAAATGGCAAGGATTGCTTTCCAAAAATTTCAAGAAAATTCTTTTGAGGATGTAGCTTATTTTGAGCCCTATTACCTTAAGGATTTTGTTCTTCAGGGTAAGAAGAACTCTTAGTCTACATCATGTACCACTCTCTGTGGGAACGGAATCTCAATTCCGGCCTGATCAAAACGATGTTTGGTTTCTTCAATTACATGAAAGTGCGCTGGCCAGAAAACTTCATTCTTTGCCCAAAAACGAAGAGTGAGATTTACCGAACTATCTGCCAATTCGCCAACATATACCTCAGGTACAGGTTCTTTTAATATATCTGAATGCTCGGCACAAATCTGCAATAAAATTTCTTTGGCCTGTTTTATATTGGAACCATAACCAATTCCAACATCAAACTTATCCCTTCGGGTATCTTCCATATTATAATTCACGATACTTCCGTTAGAAAGTTGTCCGTTTGGTATAATGGCTACTTGATTGCCAAAGGTGTTCAATTTGGTGCTAAAAATGGTGATTTGTTTTACGCTGCCGTCTATTCCTTGTGCAGAAATAAAATCCCCCACTTTAAAGGGTTTAAAAAGAAGTATCAATACACCTCCAGCAAAATTGGCCAAAGAACCTTGCAGCGCCAAACCAATGGCCAAACCAGCTGCTCCGACCATGGCAACAAGAGAAGATGATTTTACTCCTAGTTGGGTCACAACTATGGTAAAAAGAAGAACTTTAAGGGCAATACTTATAAAGCTCTGTAAAAAACTCTCTAGAGTAAGGTCGTAATCTTTACGTTCAAAAAATTTGCGAACCAAACGATTAATGAAACGTATAATCCATAACCCGCCTAAAAGAATAACAATTGCCAAGATGAGATTGGGCATAAAATCCCAAAACCATTCAATGGCTTTCTCTAGATGTTGTTCAAAATTTTGAAGCTCTTCCATAACTGTTTTATATAAAACAAAGCAAAGTTAAGATGCTTTTGTCCAGAAGGAAATGATTTTAATTAATTTTTTAATTGATTCAGGACTTCTTCGGTGGAAGTAACTGGGAGCTTACAAGCCCCTTCTATACATACATAGACTAAAGTTTCTCCTTCATTATACCTGTTTTTCAATAGGTCAATACCACCCTCTTTTTCTGAGCCTACTAAAATGCTATTAGGGAGATAATGACTACTCAATTCCTTTGCTAGAGTCTTATAATTTTCCCCCACAACGGCTATCTCATGAAAGTTTTGATTTTCATAAAGTACCAAATGCATCCAGTTTGCATAACCCTGGGCACTTTCATCAAAATCTGCTTGCACATTTTTTACCATTTGTTTGGCAAGTATTCCGTAATCTTCCTCTGTATATAATTTATGAAACTTCAAAAGGTTTTTTGCCATTATGGAATTGGAAGCCGAGATGACATTATCATTAGTCTCAATACTCCTTCTAATAAGGGATTCGTCCTGATCAGAAGTGAAAAAGAACATCCCTGATTTCTTGTCTAAAAAGTGAACTTTTGCGTAGTCCAAAAGATTTTTGGAATGATTAAGCCACTTTTCATCAAAAGTAACTTCATAAAGTGCTAGGTATGCTTCAATAACAGTTGCGTAGTCCTCTAAAAAACCATTAATACTACTGCTCCCTTCTTTGTGATTGCGAAAAAGAGAATTATCATTTTTAATCATTTCTTTTTCAAGAAACTGTGCATTTTTAAGTGCCAACTCAAGATAATCTGGGTTTCCTAAGTAACGATAGGCATCTACCAAACCTTTCAACATTAGCCCGTTCCAAGAAGCAAGTATTTTGTCATCTAATCTTGGTTTGGAGCGTTCAGTTCTTTTCTCTTTTAGTATTTTGAGGGAATTATTCAATTTTTCTTTTAGGACAGCTACTGAAACATCGTGTTTTTTTGCAATTTCTTCATCTGTTTTATCTCGAATTAAAACATAGTTTCCTTTTTCCCAAAGACCATAAGAATTTATATTGTAGTAATCTTTGAAGATATCAAAATCAGCACCCAATAGTTGGGACAGTTCATCTTTAACCCAAACATAGTAGGCTCCTTCTTCCAGCTCACCATGCTCATCTAAACTATCAGCATCCAAAGAAGAATAAAAACCTCCATTTTCGTCAAGTAGTTCTTTTTCAACAAAACCTATGGTCTGTTCAACAACGGTTTTATACAGTTCATTCTTTGTTACGGCATAGGCCTTGGCATACAAGCTCGCCAATTGGCCGTTGTCATATAGCATTTTCTCAAAATGGGGTACATGCCATTTGGTATCCACGGCATATCTAGAGAACCCCCCGCCAACATGATCGTAAATACCGCCATAGGCCATACGGGTCAATGTGGCATTAACATGTTCCATGATTTCAGGTTTGGAATTAGCAGTGGCATAATGCAAAAGAAAATCCCAATTATTTGGCATCATAAATTTGGGTGCACGCTTGTATCCTCCTAAGAAGCTATCAAAATATGTTGACCATTTTTCTACGGAAGCGTCAAGTTGTGCCATTGTATACACATCGGAATCTACTTTGTTCTCTACAAGGTTTATGGCATTGATTCCGTTTGCTAAATCACTGGCATATTGTACAATTTTAGATTTATCGTTTTTGTATAAATCTGTAAGTTGTTTCAAGGATTTAACCCAATTGTCTTTCGGGACATAGGTAGCACCCCAGAACGGCCTTCCATCCGGCAGGGCTACTATATTAAGAGGCCATCCACCATTTCCAGACATCATCTGTATTGCATCCATATAGATTTGGTCTACATCTGGTCTTTCTTCTCTATCAATTTTTATGTTGATGAAATTTTCATTCATCATTTGCGCTACTTCCTCATCTTCAAAACACTCTTTTTCCATCACATGACACCAGTGACAGGCAGCATAACCAATGCTTATAAGTAAGGGTTTATCTTCTTTTTTAGCTTTTTCTAATGTCTCAGGGCTCCAGGCTTCCCAGTTTACAGGATTATGTGCATGCTGCAATAGGTATGGACTGGTCTCATGGATCAGAGCATTTGTATGTTTATGGGTCACTTTATTTGATTTTTGGGTGCAACCTTGGGTTAAAGACAATAAAACCGATAAAATGGTAATTCTTTTAAGCATGTAAACAATTTTGAACATAAAAAAAGCGCCCGAGATGGGCGCATTTTTTGTTTATCACCCCTTGGTTATTTAACCTCAAAAGTGATCTTAACGTTGACTCTGTATTCATCTATTTTACCATCCTTAACAGAAGCACTTTGCTCGTTGAGGTAAACAGAACGGATATTCTTAACTGATTTGGAAGCATGGGCTACTGCATTTTTCGTTGCTTGTTCCCAACTTTCATCAGAGTTTGCCAATACTTCAATAACTTTTAAAACTGCCATGGTTAATGTTTTTTAAATTAATTCAAGTTATGAAAATTTGACCATACTATTTGTAAGAAAGGTTGAAAATCAGCCATTGAGTGCAACCACCTCATTTACTTTATCTCCCATCATGTTTTTTAACATGGTCTCAATGCCATTTTTTAGGGTAAAAGTGGAAGATGGACATCCACTACATGCGCCTTGTAGAATCACATTTACGGTTTTACTTTCTTCCTCGTAGGATTGAAAAAGTATATTACCACCATCACTGGCAACTGCTGGCTTTACATATTCTTCCAATATATCAATGATTTGTTGGGAAGTGTCATCGTATTGTGTTGGTGACAAGCTTTGCTCTGCAGTTTCTTTGGATTTCCGAATTGCTTCACTGGAAACTACTTCTTTTCCATCTGCTAAAAAGTCTCTAATGTACTCTCGTAATTGCATGGTGATTTCCTCCCAATCAGCAACTTCGTATTTTGAAACAGATACATAGTTCTCATCAAAGAATACCTCTTTTACAAATGGAAAGTGGAAAAGCTCTTTGGCCAATTGTGAATCCTTTGCGTCATCAATGTTTTTGAATTCGTAAGTTGTGGGAACTATTTTCTTGTTAGAAACAAACTTCATTACCGCAGGGTTTGGAGTAACTTCTGCGTAAACGGTAATAGGTTGTTTTTTCTGAGTTTCTGCTTCATTTACCACAGGTTCTCCGGCATTTAAATATTCAACCAATTGCTGCGCAACTTCATCTTTTACATCATCCCATTCAACAATGTCAAATCGTTCAAGGGCTATAAAGTTTCCAGAGATATATACAGTTTTAACAAATGGAAGATAAAACAACTGTTGCGCTAATGGGGAATCCTTCGCTTCATCTATGTTTTTAAGCTCATGATTGCCCTTTGCCAAGAATTGATTGGACTCAAATTTTAGTATTTTGGGGTTGTTGGTCTCAACAACGGTGATGTTAAATTCTTTCATAGCAAATATTTGATGCAAAAATACAAAGTAAACATGAGAGGTAAAATATATAATAATGTACCGCTTCAATCGTTATCTAAATGTTTGATTACCTTTAAATATCAACTTTAGCCCCATAATCAATACATGAGACGCTATTTAATCCTACTAATCATTACCCTAGTTTTTGGGCTAACTACTAAGGCTCAAGAAGGAATACCTGTATATTTTGACTACTTAGCAGATAACTATTATTTGGTGTATCCATCTATGGCAGGTATTAGCGAAGGAGCAAAAATACGTCTTACTGCTAGGAAGCAATGGTTCAATGTTGATGAAGCACCTAGTTTACAGACCTTGAATGCTAATTTTAGAGTAGGTGAACGAAGCGGTGTTGGCGGCATCTTATTCAATGATTCTAACGGATACCACTCCCAAACGGGTTTTAAAGCAACTTACGCTCATCACTTACAGTTGGCGGGAGATTTTAGAACATTGAACCAAATATCCTTTGGCCTTAGTGCTGGAGTTATATTAAGCAGTTTAGATGAAACCGAATTTAGATCGATAATACCGGATCCTGTTGTTTCAGGGACAAAAAATACCACAAGCTATTTTAATGTGGATTTGGGAGTATCGTATAATATTTTTGAATTTTATGCACACGCTGCTGTTTTGAATGTCTTAGGAAGTGGTCGTGATTTATACACGGCAGCCGAATTTGATAATTTGAGAAGATACTTGCTTTCTGCAGGATATGTTTTTGGAAAGAAAACCAGAATTGAACCTTCTGTTTTATTTCAAATGACCGATTTTACCAAGGAAAAAACTATTGATTTCAACGCTAAGGTTTACAAAGATGTTGCTTTTGGTACAGTTTGGGCCGGATTATCTTATCGTAGAAGTTTTGATGGAGCGCAGTTTCAAACCAATGGCGGTTTTGGGGAGCAGCGTTTGCAGTTGTTTACGCCAATAATTGGAGTTAATGTAAACCAGTTCTTGTTCTCTTATAACTATTCCTACCAATCAGGGGATATCCGTTTTGATAATGGAGGTTTTCATCAAATTACTTTAGGGTACGACTTTGGTCAGAGTGATCAAGGCAAGCGTTACGATTGCTACTGTCCTGCGGCCAATAACTAAAAATGGCCCATCAAAAATGATGGACCACCTTTTTTCTCACACTTAAATAATTTAATCCCACTTATAATTTTTCTTGGCAGCTTGATTTTTTATAGCTGATAACAATGCATTTTCCAATTCTCCTGTTTCTTCTTTTTGGTTTTTAGCAATGTAAGCCTCACGTTTTGTATTTAAATCCTGAATTTCCTTCTGAATTTTTTCACGCTCCATTTTTTTGTCTTGGACGTACTCTTTAATCTCTTTTTCAGATTTTCCCTTTAATTCTGAAGGCAGGTCTTTGTCTTTCAACTCCGAAACGGCAACTTCATCATCCTCAATGGCGTCAACCAAATCCCATTTAGAATTTTTATATAGTCTAGAACTTTTACTTACTGCACGCTTTACTACAACAGCTTCTTCCAATTCAGCGGCATTGGTGTCTTGCATGCCTTGCAGTGCTTTCTTTTCCCTGCCTAAAGCGCCATAAGAGATATAGGTAGTGTTCAGCTTAGAGTTAAGACGAATGATTATATCATCATAAGGAGTGTCAATATGAACAACTTGTTTGTTATGGTCTATAGCCATGTATTCGCCACCTGTTAGTGTAGCGCCGCTTTTCCATTTGGTGGAAATACCTTGCTCATAATTACCGCAGAAAATAGTGTTTACAATAATGTCTTTTTCTTTAGCATTGGATGTAGCATCCCTATAGTTTAATTTACCTTGGGTGAATGGCTCGTTTCCTGCAATAAAAATCATTTTAAGATCGTCTGCATTTTTACCCCAATCCAATTGCTTTAATGAAGTTTGAATCACTTGGCCGCAATACTCTTCGCCACCATTGGTGGTCAAGGAAAACAACTTTTCAGAGATTTCATCCAAATCACTGCTAAAACCTATTACTTGTCTAATGTAACCTTCATTAGAAGCTAAATCGTCATTGCCATATTCATAAAGTGCTATTTGTAATGAAGGTCTAGCCTCATTCCCACACTTGGCATAAGTAAATTCATTAACTATATCCCAAAGTTGTGCTTTTGCTTGGTTAATAAGGCCATCCATACTGTTACTTGTGTCCAATAACAATGCAACCTTTACATATTGCTTGGCTGGTTTGTCTGCGATAGACTTTGTTATCAAGGCGGTGTTTTTATATTCCCTTGGTTTTAAATTGCATCCGTATACTGCTCCGGCTGCGATTGTAAAAAGTGCTATTCCTAATAAATGTTTTAAATGTTTCATAGTTCAATGTTTTTAAAGTATGGGATAAAAGTATTTCCATCTTTTTTCAATAAAAACCAAGAATGAGGGAACAGGAACTTAGAATGAGTGAGTGATACAAATGGTTTTGTAAAGTGGTAAAACGACACTGTTTTTGGTGACTTTTGAAGAAGAAGTCATTTTTTAATACGCTTTATATGAACTAAGTTTACCTAAGTATTTAGAAATAAATGATAAAAGGAAAACACATATTATTCTTCTTTCTAATCGTGTTTTATTCTGGGTTTTCCCAAGTAAACAATGAACGCTTGTCCATGGAGATTACAGGGACGGTTAAGGGAAAGGAAAACTTTGCCCCAATTTCAGGGGTTGAAGTTTCTACGGATAAAGGTTCCTATACAACAACCAATGGACTGGGTGAATTCAAAATAAAAGCTTCCATTGGTGATATGCTCATTTTTGAAAGTTTGGAATTTGAATCGGTTCGGCATAGAATAACATCAGATGAAGAGGTAGATGTTTTGGTGGAGGGTTATGTATCTAAAAGAGCTTCAAAGAAAGAAAAAAGTATAAGCTCCAGAAATATTTCTAATCATCAGAGATTCCTAGATTCTGCCAATGTATACAAAAGAACAGATTTGGAGAAGAGTATAGACTTTATAGCTCAATCTATATCTCAATTGGGTAAACGTGGAAATAGAAACGAACTTTCTTCCTCTTTAACCACGTTAGGCGAGATTTATTTATACCATAAACAATATGACTTGGCCATTACAAATTTCAAAGATGCTCTTGAACATAGAGAATCATCTAAAACGAAGCTGTTATTGGGCAAAGCCTATGTGGTGAATGGCGAGTTTCAAAATGCAAAAACCATACTTACCCCTTTGTTGGATGTAAAAAACATGATTCCCTTTCAACGTGTTGAACTGTATGAAAGTTTAGGAGATGCCAATCGTGGTTTATCGAGTTTGAAAGAGGCGTTGGATTTTTATCAGGAGGGCCTTCAAATAGCGCAAAAGAACCAAATCTCTCCTAAGGTCATTGATTTAAATTCTAAAATTGCGGATGCTTATGCAAGCGAAAATCGTTTAGTAGAGGCTGAAGGGTTCTACAACAATTCACTGAATCTTTCTAAAAAAGTAGCTCCAGAACGATTAATTGAGGAGAATGAAAAAGTAGCCGATTTTTATAATCAAGAGAATAGATATGAAGATGAAATTCAACTGAGGAAAAAGAGCCTAAGCGGATTATCGCAATTACCCAGGCAATCAGTTGGTAGAGAAAGTAAGGCCTTGCCAAGTCCAGATTCAATAACTGCTCAACGCATCAATTACAAAATAGCCAATGCATATATAGCACAAGACAAGTTGGACGAAGCTATTCCTTACTTGGAACGAAGTATTGTTAAGGCTGATAGTGAAGATGATCTGGTAGTGCAAAAGGATGCAACTAGAAAATTATCAGAAGTATATCGTTACAAAGGAGATTTTTCAAAAGCGTTGGAATCCTATCAAAATTATGTTGCTGTAGTGGATAGCTTGTACGTTAGAAAAGAACAAGAAATCTCAAGAGCGGCCAGATTTAATCGTGAAATAGCTACCAAGCAAAATCGCATATCAAGTCTGGAACAAGAGCGGCAGTTGTCTCAAAGCAAGTATAGCCTTGCCGTAACAGAACAACAATTGTTTGAAGAAACGAGCAAAAGACAAAAATGGATTATTTATTCCCTAATTTTTGGGTTAGTGCTAATGGCATTGACAACCTTCCTGTTCTATAGGAATAGCAAGCAACAGAAGTTGGCGAATAACCTATTGGCATTAAAGTCGTTGCGCACACAAATGAATCCGCACTTTATTTTCAATGCGCTCAATTCCGTCAACAATTACATTGCAAAGAGCGACGAACGCAGTGCAAATCGATTTCTAAGCGATTTTTCAGTTCTGATGCGAAGCGTACTGGAAAATTCTGAAGAGGATTTTATACCACTTTCTAGAGAATTGGAGCTTTTGGAGTTATACGTGAAGTTGGAACATTCCCGTTTTTCAGATAAGTTTGATTATGAAATCAACATAGATAAAAAAATAGATATTGATGCGTTTGAAATTCCTCCGATGCTTCTTCAGCCATATATAGAAAATGCTATTTGGCATGGACTGCGCTATAAAGAAGAAAAAGGTTTTTTAAAGATTGAGGTAAATCAAATCAACAAAGAGCTCCTGGAAATAACAATTGCTGATAACGGAATTGGAAGAAAAAAATCAGCAGCATTAAAGACGGACAACCAAAAGAAACAAAAATCAAAAGGAATGGGGAATATTAAAAAACGAATCCAAATTCTTAATGATATGTATAAGAACAAGGTAGATGTTTCAATTTCCAATTTGAATGAAGACCAAACAGGAACAAAAGTATCCCTTAAGCTTAAAAAAGATTGATGGAATTACGCGCTATTATAGTAGAAGACGAGGCAAATAGTAGGGAAATATTAAGGAATTATATTGCCAAATATTGTGATGGCGTAAAGCTTTTAGGAGAAGCTTCTAATATTGATGAAGGGCTGCAACTAATTCAACAGCATCAACCAGATTTGGTGTTTTTAGATGTTGAAATGCCCTTTGGTAACGCCTTTGATCTTCTGGACAAAATCCCTGAACGAACTTTTGAAACAGTTTTTGTGACAGCTTATAATCAATATGCAATGGATGCATTGAACAACCATGCCGCATATTATCTTATGAAACCCATAAATATTGATGAGCTGATAAAAGCGGTGGAATATGTCAAGGAAATCAAGGAGAAAGAAAATGCTCTGGATGGTCAAGTATTAAAAGCCAGAACAATTAAAGCAGAGGGGAAAATAACCCTGCCGCAACTGGATGGCTTTCAAGTTTTGGAAGTAGGGGATATCTTCTTTTGTAAAGCCGATGACAATTACACAGAAATATATCTGGAGCATAAGAAAATTGTAGTGAGCAAAACACTCAAGTATTTTGAAGAAGCCCTTACGGAATATGCCTTTGCCAGAATTCATAAATCGTATTTGATAAATGTAGGGGAAGTAGTAAAATATAAAAGAGGAAAGGGAGGTAGTGTTGTTTTATCAAATGGGAAGGAACTATCCGTTTCTGCATCTAAAAAGGCAGCATTATTATCTTATTTTCAATAAAATCAATTCAAGAATATGATACTTAGATCCGTAAGGGGAAAATCCCCAGAAATAGGAGAAGACTGTTTTATAGCCGAAAATGCCACTATCGTTGGAGAAGTGTCTATGGGAGACCAATGCAGCATTTGGTACAATGCAGTTATCAGGGGAGATGTGCATTTTATAAAAATGGGAAACAAAGTCAATGTGCAGGATGGTGCTGTTATTCATTGTACCTATCAAAAATCACCTACCACAATTGGGAACAACGTTTCCATTGGCCATAATGCTTTGGTGCATGGCTGTACTGTAAAGGACAATGTGCTGATTGGTATGGGCAGTATTATTATGGATGATTGTATTGTAGAAAGTAATTCAATTATTGCTGCTGGAGCTGTTTTAACGCAAGGTACTCATGTTGAAGCAGGAAGTATTTATGCGGGAATGCCAGCTAAAAAAATAAAGGATGTAAGTCCAGAACTGAGTTCGGGGGAAATAGACCGTATTGCCGATGCCTATGTAATGTATTCAAGTTGGTTTAAGTAGTATTGGCAATTCAAATTATCCCTATTTTAGCACCGTTATAAAACTAAACTGATGAATGCATATATTTTTCCAGGACAAGGAGCTCAATTTGTTGGAATGGGCTTAGATCTTTATGAAAACCATAACCAAGCACAAGAACTATTTGAACAAGCCAATGATATTTTAGGTTTCTCCATTACAGATATCATGTTTGAAGGAACTCCTGAAGATTTAAAACAGACCAAGGTAACCCAGCCTGCTATTTTTTTGCATTCCGTTATTCTGAGTAAGGTTCTTGGGGAAAATTTTAAACCAAATATGGTTGCAGGTCATTCTTTGGGAGAGTTTTCCGCTTTGGTGGCCAATGGTACTTTAAACTTTGAAGATGGATTAAAATTGGTTTCACAGAGAGCTTTGGCAATGCAAAAGGCATGTGAGATTCAACCAAGCACTATGGCTGCGGTTTTAGGTTTGGATGATGAGGTGGTCGAAAAAATATGCCAAGAAACAGAAGGAATTGTAGTCCCTGCAAATTACAATTGTCCAGGTCAATTGGTAATTTCGGGAGAGATTGAAGCTGTAAATGTTGCCTGCGAAAAATTAAAAGAAGCTGGAGCTCGTAGAGCTTTGTTGCTTCCTGTTGGTGGAGCGTTCCATTCACCTTTAATGGAACCGGCCAGGGAAGAATTGGCAGCTGCCATAGAAGCAACCAATTTTAGCGGACCTATCTGCCCAATCTATCAAAATGTGCCGACTACTGCTGTTACAAATGCTGATGAAATCAAAGCCAATTTGATTTCCCAGTTGACCGCTCCCGTAAAATGGACTCAGAGCGTGCAACAAATGATTAAAGATGGAGGGAAATCTTTTGTAGAAGTTGGTCCCGGTAAAGTATTGCAGGGCTTGGTTAGAAAGATAGATTCTAGTGTAGAAACATCTTCTGGCGTCATATAAATAAAGATTTTTCTGACATCAAAGGTATTTCACCTAAGAAAGATAGATTTAGTCTGTAAAGTTGTGGTGTTCCTTCATTTTTTAGTAATATTGATTCTTCCCAAATCACCAACCAAAACCAAAGCAAGAACTATACTGAAAATCGTTAAATAGGTGATGTTACCCTTCTTAAAAAAAGCTTCTTTTTTATTTTTCTCTAACTATGGTAAAGAGAAAATACTCTTAATAGCATTTATAATATTCGGTTTTAGTTTTGGGTACGGGCAAGTGACAGTCGAGTTTTCACAGGCAACCGGTTCGGATGCTGAGAACACAGGGGGTAACCTTCCGGTGCTGTTCATCACGGGAACGGTTGCCAACGCGACCACTGTGACCGTTACGGATGCTGGCACTGGCGATGCGACCACTGGTGTTGACTATGCCTTTACGAGCCCACAGGTGATCAACATCCCTGCGGCAGTCTACGACGGCACTTTGGGCACCTCGATAGCGATACCGACATTGTCCATAACGGGCGACACCGATGTTGAGGCTAACGAGACGATAGATTTGACCTTGGGGGGCGAGACCGGTGATGCGACCTTGGGGGGGCAGACCGCGACTACCTATACGATAAACAATGACGATGTAGCGGCTGTTGTTACCGTGGAGTTTTCACAGGCAACCGGTTCGGATGCTGAGAACACAGGGGGTAACCTTCCGGTGCTGTTCATCACGGGAACGGTTGCCAACGCGACCACTGTGACCGTTACGGATGCTGGCACTGGCGATGCGA
>Ga0316204_10002309_pt1 | contig 44020 bp, 40 predicted proteins | sample 6monrhotite_MG_2_FD_205661 | JGI IMG/M metagenome (GOLD analysis project Ga0316204, IMG submission 205661) | Microbial mat bacterial communities from mineral coupon in-situ incubated in ocean water Damariscotta River, Maine, United States -... | ecosystem: Environmental > Aquatic > Marine >... | reverse complement strand
GAAAGCGGTGGCGTCGTCCTTGAAGTACTGGACCACGGTGCCGGGCTCGGGACCTTCGAAGATCACCTTTGCCTTGCCTTCATAAAGCTGCCTGCGTTTGGCCATGATATCTGCTTTCCGTTGGTGGTGCGGTGTCGCACGATATGTGTGAGGCGACCGCGCCTTTAAGAAGGGGCTGATATAGCACTTGGGCGGCACCAAAACAACGTTGCAAAGCCATTTTGAGGCGCTTTTCCCAACGTGGGGCCTGATGCGGGGCCTGGTGCGGCGATCGCCTTTAAACGTGTGCGGTGCACCCTGTATCGAGAACTCGGCTGCGGGGAAGGTTCACGGTTACGGTCGTGCCGTGGCCAAGACGGCTGTCAATTTGAAGCTCGCCGCCATGCATTTCCACCAAGGATCGTGTCAAATACAAGCCTAGGCCGACGCCTTCGCTGGGGGCCGACATGATGTCGGCAATTTGCGAAAATGGTTCCAGTGCACGGGGGATATCCTCTTCGGATATGCCGATTCCCGTATCAGAGATGGAGATTTGCAAGCCGCCGCGTTCGTTGATGCCGATTGCCATGGCGATATCGCCGCCGCGGGGCGTGTATTTGACCGAATTGGTCAAAAGGTTGATGAAAATTTGCTTGAGGCGCACCGAATCGGCGATCACGACCGGGGAAGGGTCAGGTAAATCGGAAAGCAACGTGATGTCTTTGTCGTTGGCCCGGCTGTTGATCAATTTTCGACACGTTTCCGCGATGCGTGAAATTTCAACGGTGCTTTCATTGAGCTGCAGGTTGCCGCTTTCGATTTTGGACATGTCCAAGATATCGGTGATCAATTCCAAAAGATGCTGGCCTGAATCATGTATATCCTTGTTGTATTCCAGGTACTTGTGGCTGCCGATAGGACCGAACATTTCGTTCATCATCATTTCTGAAAAGCCGATGATGGCGTTCAAGGGGGTGCGCAGCTCGTGGCTCATGGAGGCTAAAAACTGCGATTTTACGTGGTTGGCATATTCGGCATCTTCTTTGGCGCTCTGCAGCGCTGCCATTGCGGCTTTCGTTTCGGTGATATCCTCTTGGATGCCCAGGTAGTTGATCGGCACCCCATTTGCGTCGCGAACGGTGGTGATGGACAGGATTGCCCAATAAAAACTGCCATCTTTGCGTCTGTTGTAAACTTCGCCTCGCCAGTCGTGCCCACGTGAAATCATCGCCCACATCTGGCTGTAGTCATGGTTTGAGGTGTGTCCCGATTTGAGGGTGCGCGGGGTCTTTCCCGTCAAGTCCTCGAGGCTGTAGCCGGTCATCTCGGTGAATCTTGAGTTTACGTATTCGATGGCGCCGTTCATGTCGGTCAGGATCACCCCGGCGGGGCTTTGTTCTACGGCGCGCGAAAGACGCAGGATTTGGGCTTCGGCGCGTTCACGCTCTTGAATCTCGCTTTCCAGTTTGGTGATGGTTTCAAGGTGCTTGGCCAAAATGGCCGCGGCAAGCGTCAACGCCACCACCATGATGGTCACCGTGCCGATGCCGATCGCCAACGTGGTGGGCGCTATGCCCGGTGCGTTGGCCGTGGTGTCCCCAGCGGGTATGAAGTACGCGGCTTCCATGGCGATGTAGTGCATGCCTGATACCGCCCCGCCCATGAAGATGGCGCTCAGCAAGGACAGCACCCAGCTTGGGAGGTCGTCGTTATGATTGTGCAGAACGAATTTGGCGTGCAAAGCGACGATGGCAAGCAAGATGGCGACGCCAATGGACAAGGCGAAAAGGGCGGGTGAATAATATATGACGGCGTCCAAACGCATCGCCGCCATGCCTGAATAGTGCATGGTGCCTATCCCGCCACCCATGAGCGTCCCGCCAAGCCCCAATGTCATGACGGACAATTTCGGGCGGCTGATGATCCACAACGCCACGGCGCTGGCCAAGATGCCGGGCACCATGGAGATGAGCGTGATGAGTGGGTCGTAGGAAATCCCGCACGGCAGGCTAAATGCGAGCATGCCGATAAAGTGCATGGCCCAGACCCCACCGCCCATGGCCAGGGAGCCCGGCGCAAGCCAAACCACCTTTTTCGCCAAGGAAGACGCGTGAGAAATGCGCCCCGACAATTGCAGCGCCATGAAAGACGCAAACACGGCGGTTAAAACGGACACGACCACCAGCGCGGGATCGTAAGTTCCCAAATAGGCGATGGACGGGTCTTGCCCTGGCGACAGAAACTGGAAATATGACGTCATTTAAATTTAGTGGCATGAAATCACCCATAGGGGCATTTCAGCCATCCGTGGGGGGCCAGTATACATCATATAAAACAGTAAGACGCCTCAGCGGATGCGGCAAGGGGAGTCTTAAGCGCTTACAAACCGTCAATCGTGCGCCATTTCGCTTGCCCAGGCAAACCGCCACGAAAACGCCAAATGATCGACGTATCAGAGTTTCTGGAGCGGGGCAGGGCAATAAGCGAGCTCGATGTGGTGGCGAAACCGTCTTTCATGTGGATCAGCATGGCGCTCTCTGGTCCGCCTTCGGGCGCCGTTTCGGGGCTTTCGAGCAGGTTTTGCCAGATTTCCCAGTCTCCCGAGTCGGGATCGGGTGGGGCTGCGACCGCAAACTTCGGGCGGTAATGTCGTTGGCGAGCGGAACCTGCCTCGTCGTTGAGGTCATGTGCGGTGAGCATCGACAGGCCTTCCGCCACCGGGGCGACGTGAACGCGGCGTTCACCCGCGCGCGCCGCGACCCAAAAGGCTTCACGCGCGTCGGCGATCAGCATGTTGAACGGACGGTAAGCCGCCGGGTCCAGATGCGCCAGGGCCTCGGCTGCGGCGCTGGCTTCGGCGTGATCCAAGGCTTCCAAGGGCAGCTCGCCGCGTGAACGTTTATCCGGCGCGGGGCCCAAGGTGGCGGGGCGGTTGAGCACGCCCGCCGCCACACCGTAATCGTTGACTCCCAACCAGGTTCCACCCGCCAGCTCATCAAGGCCAGCGGTGACATTTTCGCGGTCCGGCCAGTGGCGCGCGGGCGCACGCCACGCCCGGCCGTGATTTTCATCGCGGTTCGCGGCCAAAATCAGGGGCCAGGGGTGGTTGGGGCGGCGTAAAATGACAATGGTGCACATAAGCATAAGTTTATAGCGGATTTCCGCGTAAAAAACCCTTTCCCTTTGTGATGCGAAATGGCACATTGCGCGCGAGTTTTCGGGACGTGGTTGCGCTTTGGCGCTGCCCCCCATACATTTATGAAGGCGCTTCTTTTCATTTAGAAGCCCAAGTATTTTTTCTGGCGCTAAATTACGGATACCTCGTGATCGACGCCACGTGACTAAAGGGAACACGGTTGCATGTCTGATAGCTTTCATGACCGCGAAATGAGCTTCGAAGCCAAAAACAAACTCGATGAGGAGCTGAAGTTCAAAGCTGAAGCTCGCCGCGACAAACTGCTCGGCCAATGGGCAGCCGAAAAAATGGGCATGAGCGGCGCGGAAGTCGCCGCTTACGCCAAGACCGTTGTGATCGCCGATTTGGATGAGCCGGGCTTTGAGGACGTGATCCGCAAAATCATGGCTGATTTTGCAACCCACGGCACCACCGTCAGCGAAGACGAAGTGCGCACGGAACTCGAACGCTTGATGGGCGTCGCCATCGAACAAGTCAAAGGCGACTTCGAACCGCTGGGCGGCGACCACGGCTAAGCCGCTTTCGCTTTTCCGATCTAAAATTGAAAAACCCGGTGAGGTTAGCCTCGCCGGGTTTTTTGTTCATTTTTGCGGTTCCGTCCATGGCTGGAAACGATCAGGATCGCCGACCCAGCCAAGTACCGTTCCCAGCACCCAGCACACAGGTTCACCCAGCCAGCGCACCACGCGACCGCGGTAATGCAGGCGAGACCGCGATTTCATGCGAAACGCAATTTCTTCCGCCCGCCAGCGCGCCAACGGCTCGACCAAACGGGTGGCCAGATGTGAGCGCTTCATCAACCGCACATATGGCACCGCCCAGGCGTGATACCCGCGCACCGTGGCGGGGGAGAGATGGCGTAACGTGTACGCAACATCCAACCGTTGAAGGCTCGGCGCCATCCAGCCTTGGCGCACCAGTTCGGTGCAGATGACGCGGGAGCTGTCGCCGCCACCACTCGATCCATTTTCAAACGCGTCGGGGGCAAACGTCGGGTCTGCACCAAGCATCTGCGTCTGTTGTGAGCCACGGATCGTGCCGTAGCTGGTCAAATCGCTCACACCAACGTTGCCGTGCTGTCCGGATTTTGATAAAGCCGTCGCGAGATCCTGACGATCATTGTAGCCTGTCGAACGTCCAGTTCCAGCCGCGCCCATCGAAATTTGTGTCGCCGCATCTCGCCCAGCAGAAGAACCTGCCCCGGCATGCGTCGTATCACTTTTGCTTTTATTGTCAGAACCTTTACGTGTTCGCACAGCCTGTTCCTGCTGAAGCTCGCGCAGATCTTGTCGTTTCTGTTCCCCCCGCACCTTGGAAAAGGCATCTTCACCCAGCATATCCATTTTCACAGCTTTGGTGTTTTGTGCATCGTCGATACCGTACTCAGCATCGTCCAGGGTGTCTTCCTTGGCGCGGGCGCGGTTCGAATGCGCGCTATCCAAAAGTGAGCCAGCGTTGCGGGCGGCGGCTTGCTCGGTGCGGACCGCTTTGGCGAGTTGCTGCGCGGTGCGCTTGTCAACCGCCATCAAATCTGGATCGCTCTTAGGTTTAGGCGCGGTTTTTTGAACGGCAGCGGGCGATCCGCCCACCGGCGACCAGCCGCCGAGTGTGACGCCGTAGTCCTTGAGCGTCGCCGCGTTGGCCGACGGTTTGCTCAGCAAGTTCATGTTGAAGCCGGAGGCTTTGGTGGTGCGGTTGGCCGTGCGGGGTGATGTGCGTTGGGCGGTGGCTTGCGGTTGCGCGGACAGGTAATCTCTGAAGAGCACACCCGTGCTGTAACGCGACTGTGGCTGTGCGCGTCTTTTCGTATTGGCATATGCGTTCCCGAACGGGTTGGTGGCAGGGGTCGGTGTCGCTTTTGCGACCGACTTTTGCGGCAAGTTCAAAGGGGTCCCGGCCTGAACGGCGTTCGGATTGGGAATGGCCTCCTTGTTCAGCTCCTAAACATCGCGCCAGCCCAACCCATGACGTTCGGCAAAGCCGATCAGATGTGCATCTTCGGCGGTGATGACGTCGGTGGCTGGTGTCGTGGTTTTTGCAGCAAGTTCGCTGAGCAGCGAAGGCTTGCTCAGTTTTGTTTCGAGCATCGACATAATGTTCTCGGTCGAAAGCGTGGGGGATAAGCCGTAACGCTGGCCGAAGCTTTGGGGCTGTGAAACCGGCGTAGGGGCTTGAGGTGTTGGTGTTTGGTTAGGACTTTTAAGTAAATTCGGCTTCGTTTGCGAAACCCGTGCCTCGCGCCGCGCCTTAACGGGATTTACTCGAACAGCTTGTTGAGTGGGGATGCTTCTCTGCACTTCTTGAGCTATGGCTGCTTGAACACGTGCTTTTTCACCTGCTGGTGTTCTTGATTTAACCAAGCTGCCCGTATTGCCGGGAAAATCGACGCCTGTGCGTTGGTTTTCGCGGGCTTTCGGCTCGTAGTAGCTGGCAAGCCCATCAGCAATAGACATGGCGGTCAGAGAACTTGTTGCGATATTTTCGAGTTTATCCGCGTGGCAGTTGACCGCTGCAGTCACATCCCTGCTTACCGTGTAGGCCGCAGGGGCGTGGTAACCGTATTCCTGTAATCGTCCAATCACATTCTCAACAATTGGATCGTGATAGTCATGTTGCACATCGGTTTTAAGGCTATCAAAAAATGCAGAGACTTCTTTTTGGATATTCTTATATTCAGGCGTAACCGCATCCTCGGTTGTGACCCATCTACTTCCACCATTCGGCTTTGATATTACTTTTTTTACATTTTTAGATACAACCGAACTAAGCAAATTTTCGAAAGAAACGTTTCTCTTGTCTAAGACAGTTTTTCTGCCTTCTCGGTAAAGAGGATGCCCTGCTTTCGCCACCACCTCTATGGTGGAATCGATCTTTTGAGCAACATTTGGAGTGCCGAGAGTTCCTGTCTTAATGAAAACTTGCGTATTGGGAATTTCACTTGGGAGCTCTTTGTATTCGAATTTGACTCCGGGAGCGTTGATCGTTCCATCGAATCGAATTCCATCTTTTTGGGAAAACTGAATCTTCCCATCGGCATCCACAAAACCATAGTCTAGGTCTAGCCCCAAAAAACCGGATCGGGTTATGGTATCCCCACCTATAGTGAAACCTGAATTGCCCAAACGGGCGCCGGTTTCGAATTCGACGTCCCCCGTCGTGGCATCATATTTCCCACCCGCAAAGGCACCGGCACGGCTGGAGCCAATGCTGCCTTTGGCTTCGAATTCTTGCAATTCGCCCTTACTGCTGCGTTTGACCTTACCTTTGCCGCCAAACAAATGACGTGCCTTGCCGGTTTGTTCATAGTCCTTGCCGGGGGTGCCGACACTTAGAAGTTGATCGCCGACGTTCGGATAATTTTTCATGACAAAGTCATATGGATCATACGCGGAAAGGTCCTGGGCCTCTTGCGCCAGGACCATTTTCTCTTCTTCTTTCGTCGTCAGTAAGTTTCTAAAGTTTTGTGGGTACTGAGGGTATTGAGGCATCTGAATTGCTCCTGTGTTTTTATTCCTATTTAGGGCTCGACCTGATAAATCTGCTCAATCTTTATCGACTGAAGCTCTCAGAAAGGTGGGTTAAGGGGTGACGGTCAATTGCTCCATAACCCGATCGGTAAGCAATCGGATTTTGGCTCCATAGGCTAAGTTGGGCCAGTCGTGATGCGAATAAATGACGCGCAGAATCGCCCGGTCAATGGGAAAGAATTTTTTGCTTTTGGTGTTGTTTCCAGGGCGATTGACAACAGAAGGTTTAATAACGTCACTTGGACTTGCGCTGGTTAATGCATTAAATAAAATAAATCGCAATTGTAGTGATATTGGATAGAGCTCTATACCTAACGGTCTGTAACGTTGTGTTGTCACAATAACCAGCGGCTTATTTTCGTCCCGCATAATGCGGTTACCCATATACTGATGCCCGGCACCTTTTAAGTCATCCAAGTAATGTTCATATTCTTCATTCGTTTTTTCTTCTTGAAGGAATTGCCGAGCACCGGGCTGCAACGCTTGCGTGGCGATATCGTCAAATACGATGATCAAAAAATCAAAGTCCCAGGGTTCGGCATTTACGCCCTCAAATGGTATTTGTGTGATGTCTTGAATTTCTTGCAGCATCGCCAGAGCCGTGTCGTATTCATCCGGCTTCAAGTCCAAAATTTGAATTCGAACGGCTTCCATGTCGGTGAAGGCATGAAAACTCAACAAGTTTTCCCTATCGAGGCGCTCTTTGGGGGAGAGTTCAGCAATATCCGAAAAACCTGACAGCTTTAAAGGGAACATGGTACGTAAATGCCGTTCCACTTGATCTCGGGAATACGGGCCTTCCGCCCATGCCAAATTGGCTGTCATGAGGCAGGCCATCACAAGAGCCGCCCGTAAGGACAAATGAAGTAAGCACTTACAAAAGGTCATGGGCACCCCTGGTGTGAACGGCCAATCCGGACGCACTTCGCCCAGTCGTTGCAAAGAAGCTATCAGAGCTACTTTTATACATCAAGGTATTTATGCCTATGCGCGCCATTTTTCACTCGCGCATACAAAAAACGCCGCCCTGGCCCCTGATGGTCTTGAGGCGGCGGGGCGGCGTTTGGTGTTGTGCTGCGTGATCGGGTTGGGCGCTAGCCGAACACGCGCTTGAAGATCGCGTCCACGCGTTTGGTGTGGTAGCTGATGCTGTCTTCGTCCAACAGGCGTTTGAGGTGTTCGACGTCCAGCGCAGCCTTCAAATCCTCGTCATGGGACAGGAAGTAGAACAGGCGGTTGTCGTGGTCCAGTGCGCCTTTCTCAATGGCGTTGAGTTCCGGCGTGCTGTCGGGGTTGTCCGGATCGATGCCGAAGCTTTTCCATACCAACATGGCGTTGCGTTGGACGATCTTGTAGGACGCTTCGCGCGACACGTCGTTTTGCGTGAGGAACAACAGCACCCGCTGGGCGTCGTGGATGCCGCCGAAGTTGTTGAGCTGGTCCATCATGTTGTCGGGATACACCACCAACTTGGACACAGTGCCGATCAAACGCTTGAGCGCGAAGTTCAGGGTGATGGTGGAATCCGGGCCGATCATGCGTTCGACCGACGAGTGCGAGATATCGCGCTCGTGCCACAGCGCCACGTTTTCCAGCGCCGGGGTCACGGCCATGCGTACGATGCGCGCCATGCCGGTGAGGTTCTCGGTCAAGATCGGGTTGCGCTTGTGCGGCATCGCCGAGCTGCCCTTTTGACCGGGCGCGAAGTATTCCTGCGCCTCGCGCACTTCAGTGCGTTGCAGGTGGCGAATTTCGGTGGCGATGTTTTCCATGCTTGAGGCGATCACGCCCAAGATGGCGAAGTAATGCGCATGACGGTCGCGCGGGATCACCTGGGTGGATACCGGTTCCGGCGTCAGGCCCAGTTTTTCAGCGACGTATTCTTCAACCTGCGGATCAATATTGGCGAAGGTGCCGACCGCGCCCGATATGGCGCAGGTGGCGATGTCTTTGCGCGCCGCCAGCAAGCGTTCTTTGCCGCGGGCGAACTCAGCGTAAAAGCGCGCGAACTTCAGGCCCATGGTGGTGGGTTCGGCGTGGATGCCGTGGCTGCGCCCGATGCACGCCATGTGCTTGGTCTCAAAGGCGCGGGTTTTCAGCGCGGCCAAAAGCTCATCGAGGTTGTCCAACAAGATGTCGGCGGCCTGGGTCATCTGCACCGCCAAGCACGTGTCCAACACGTCGGAGCTGGTCATGCCTTGATGCACAAAGCGCGATTCCTCGCCCACATGTTCGGCGAGTTCGGTGAGGAACGCGATCATGTCGTGCTTGGTTTCCAGCTCGATCTCGTCGATGCGCGCGATCCGTTCGTCGGTGTAGGGAATGTTGCCGTTGGCCCATACGGCCGCAGCAGCTTCCTTGGGGATCACGCCCAACTCGGCCAGCGCGTCGCACGCGTGGGCTTCGATTTGGAACCAGATGTTGAATTTGTTGGCGGGCTCCCAGATGGCGGTCATCTCGGGGCGGGAATAGCGCGGAATCATAGGCTCACTCTCCGTTGGCTCAGATGGACCGGATCATAGCCAAAAGTAAGCGAAAGAAAAGAGGAAGCGTTAAATGCGCACCGAACGCCTGATCATGTACCACGCCAACGCCGCCACTTGCAGGGCCAGCATCACCGCCAGGGCGACTTGATAACCATCAGGCGCATAGCCACCGGATGGGGTTTGCGGCCATAAATCAATCACCACACCGACCGCCCACTGGGCGACGAAAGCCATCACGAAAATCAGCAAATTGAGCGCGGTGTTGACCCGTCCGGCCAAATGAATGGGGAACGCTTGGGAAAGCGCGGCGAACGGCACGATGCCGGCGGTGCCGAAAAAACCGAACGCCATCCACACCGGCAACGTCCATGCGGGCTGACTGACCGGCAGCTCGAACACGACCAGCGACTGCACCACCATAAATCCGGTCATGCCGATGGCGGCGACCGTCATGGGCCGCACGCTGAACAGTCGTTGCAGGCGCTCCGCGATCAAGCCCCACGACAAAAAGCCCGCGATCATCGCCGCCGCGATCCAAAACAAATGATGGGCGACGGCGGCGCGCTCCAACCCGGCAACGTCGCGCAGCCACGGTCCCGACCACAGCGAGACCACCGACGTGAACACCGCTTGCGACATCACGCAGTGTGGCGCCACGCGCCAAAACTGCGCGCTGGTGAAGATCTCTTTGACCCCGGCGAAGGTGTCGCTGATTTTCGCTTCGGGGTGGCGACCGCCGCCGTGCTCCGGCACAACGGTGTAGACCAAAAAGGCGGAGATTATCGTCAACGCCGCCAAGACCCAAAACACCCCGCGCCAATCGGTGAAGCCCAAGGCGAATTCCACCGGCTGGGTCGCGGCCAGCGCGCCCAGCCCGCCCGACATCATCTGAAAGCCGTTGATCAGCGCCAGACGCTCGCGCGGGAACCACATCACGTAGGCCTTGAACGCCGCCATCAAGCACGCCGAAACGCCAAAGCCGATCAAGCCGCGCGCGACGATCAGAACCGGCGTGCTGGGGGCAATCGCGAACAGCACCGCGCCGATGGCGGCGAACACCAACAACGCTGCCTCAACTCGGCGCGGCCCGTAATGATCCAACAAAATGCCCAGCGGCAATTGAAACGCCGCAAAGGTGAGAAAAAACACCGCCGTCAACAAGCCCAGCGTCGACGCATCCAACCCCAAATCCGCCACCAAATCCGGCGCAATCACCGCGTTCACCACCCGGTACAGGTAAGACAGGAAATAGCCCAATGCGAATGGCAGGAACACGCGCAGGGCTATGGCCGTCGTCATGGTGGACGCAGAGGGGGAGGTCGTTTTCATGAGCTCAGTTGTGCGGCATGGGGATGGGGGTGGTCAAGTTAGTTGTAATGGATTTACTTTGTTTGCCGCTGGATACTTTCCATTCTCTCATAAGCTTGGCAAATAACATCACCAACCCTCATAAGAATGTCCCGTCCTGTGTCCTCCCCTAACCTTCTGCATGCTACTTTAACTGTATATGCTTCGTTTGATTCAGGGCCTTCAAGAACGATATTTACGAACTTCTCGAATTGATCCTTTAACAGCATGTTTAGATCTTTGCCATTTTTAATGTTTTCAGCGAGTAATCCAAATATGCGTTTTCGAGCAAAGCCACCTTTTCCTTCCTTGTCGTACTGGGTGTAGATTTCCGTAGCTATCGGGTTACAGAGTATTTGAACGGTTGTAAGTACGGTGTATGGCTGGCCCTTTGCTTGCTCGACCATCGTTAGACGTAAGATCGTATCACCATCTATACCTCTCCAATCGATAGCCCAATCTGTATGCCATTCTGGTGTATCAGTTCTTGCCTGCCATTCATTGGTTAGCTTTGATACAGATTCAAGGATAGTTTGCAGCCCCTCATCAAAGTCATGGCGGAAGTCAGCATACATTTTTTCGCGCAAGAAAAGTGGTATATCGCAATTTTCCATTAGTACAGGAAGAATAACCACTCGCCGTTCTTCTAATTCTTTAATAAGGCCACTATTTAGCTCTTTTTTGCACCATTCTGATTTTGTTGATGAATTAGTTAAAATTACAAGTAATGCGCTTGAATCTGTAATGGCCTCTTGAATTTTGTCTATCAAGGAATCGCCTACATGTAATTCCCATCGGTCCAACCAAATGCTTACTTTATTCGCTACTAAATTAGCCGCTAATTTATCAACAAATTTTTTATCTTGATGAGAGTAGCTAATAAAAATTGGCATTTGTTTGTTCCACAATTTTAATAATAAGTTCTTTAATTTAGGCGATGGAGGTGGATGATCACAACAACCCCAACGTCTTAAACGAACTATTGCCACTCTTACTCACCACCACATGATCGTGCAGCGAGATGCCGAGCTTTTCGCCGGCACCTTGCAGTTCTCTCGTCATTTCGATATCGGCTTGAGACGGGGTGGGGTCGCCCGACGGGTGGTTGTGGACCAAGATGAGGGCGCTGGCGCTGAGGTCCAGGGCGCGTTTGATGACTTCGCGGGGATACACCGGGGTGTGGTCGATGGTGCCTTCTTGTTGCAGCTCGTCGGCGATGAGGATGTTTTTGCGATTGAGGAACAGCACCCGGAACTGTTCGGTTTTGTTGTGGCCCATGGACACCCGGCAGTAATCCATCAGGCTTTGCCAGTTGCCCAGCACCGGCTGGTTCATCACGTCGTCTTGCAGCAAGCGCACCGCGGCTTGGCGCACCGCCAACAGGCTCACCGCCGCGACCTCGCCGATGCCGTTGGTTTTTTGCAGCTCCGCACTGTCGGCGTTGAGCACGCCCGCGAAACTGGCGAAGCGCTTGAGCAATGCTTTGGCGATGGGTTTGACGTCGCGTCGCGGCATGGCGGCGAACAGCAACAGTTCGATCAGCTCGTAATCGGCCAGATCGTTGCCTTTGGATTTTTGAAATCGCGCACGCAGGCGCTGGCGGTGTCCGGCGTGATGGGGCTCTGAAGGTGTGGGTGTCGGCGTGTCGGGCATACGGGCTCACTCAAAACGAGGGCGAATCATCGCCTCACATCTAAGGGTTGACCGTAGAGTGCCCCAGAAAAGAGCCTAAGTATAGGGGGGCTTGTCCAGACCTTCCGGCGATTGGGTGAACACCTCAAAGCCGTCAGCGGTGACGGCGAGGGAGTGTTCGAACTGTGCCGACAATGAGCGGTCCTTGGTCACGGCGGTCCAGCCGTCGCCGAGGATTTTGACGTCGTACTTGCCGAGGTTGATCATCGGCTCGATGGTGAAGAACATGCCTTCTTCGAGCTTCACCCCGGTGCTGGGTTCGCCAAAGTGCATGATGTTGGGCGCGTCGTGGAACACCCGGCCCAAACCGTGACCGCAGAAATCGCGCACCACCGAGCAACGCTGCTTTTCCGCGAAGCTCTGAATGGCGTGGCCGATGTCGCCGGTGGTGGCGCCCGGCTTGACCACGCGGATGCCTTCCCACATGGCTTCATAGGTGACATCGATCAGGCGCTTGGCTTTGACCGAGACGTCGCCGACCGTGAACATGCGCGAGGTGTCGCCGTACCAGCCATCCAAGATGGTGGTGATGTCGAGGTTGATGATGTCGCCGTCGTGGAGCTTTTTGTCGCCGGGAATGCCGTGACAAACCACGTGATTGATCGACGCGCAGATGGATTTGGGAAAGCCGCGATAGTTCAGCGGCGCGGGCTGTGCGCCGTGGGCGACGATGTAATCGTGACAAATCTGGTTGAGCTCATCGGTGGTCACGCCCGGTTTTACATGCGGGGTGACGATGTCGATTGTCTGTGCTGCGAGGCGTCCGGCCTTGCGCATGCCTTCGAAGTCTTCGGGACCGTGGATTTTGATACTTTTTGACTGGCTCATGAGCTGCTGATCTGCTTGTTCCTGGGGCGATTATGGCACGTGGACGGAAAAATCATAGCCCTTGAAGGCGAATTGGGCGGTCGATTTCGATTTGTTCGGGGGTGACGCTGCACCCGTAAGCCACCACCTCGACGCCGCGTTTGATGGCGGTTTGCAGACCCTTGGCATAGGTTGGGTCGATGTCGGCGGCGACGGTGAAGGCATCGGCGTCGTCGCGCTGCACCAGGTAAAACATCACCGCGCGGTGGCCTTGTTCGACCATGTCGCCGAGCTCAACCAAATGCTTGGCGCCGCGTGCGGTAACCGCGTCGGGAAATTCGGCGGGCGCGCCGGGGCTTAAGTCGCGGCGCATGGTGGTGTTTTTGACCTCGACATAACACAGCGGCTTGTCGGAACTTTCGAGCAAGATGTCGATGCGTGAGTTCTTGCCGTATTTGACCTCGCGGCGCTGGCTGTCGTAACCGGTCAGCTCGGCAATTTTGCCCGCTTCGATGGCTTCATAGACGATGCGATTGGGGTGTTGGGTGTTGATGCCGACCATGGCTGCGTTGGGGGCACCACCGATCTTGACCAGCTCCCAGGTGAATTTGAGCTTGCGCTTGGGGTCGTTGGCAGGGCTCAGCCACACGTCCGCGCCCGCGTCGTTCACCGACAACATCGAGCCGGAATTCGCGCAATGCGCGACCACGACGGTGCCGTCGGCGAGTTCGACATCGGTGAGAAAGCGCTTGTAGCGCTTGATCAGCTTGCCGGGGATCAAGGGTGTTTCAAATTTCATAAACGCAACCTAGTCATCGAACTGGAATGGTTCAAGACCGTTTCTCAGATTTACGTTGTAGATTGTCGGTGGGAAATGACGCGTGCTAACCTCTGGTGGAACTATAGAGGTGGTGAGCACGGTTTGCGATTGCGGCCCAAACACATTTAACCCAAACCCATTAACAAGGGGGCATAATGTTCGTATCCAACGTTGAAATCATTCCCGGCAAAGAAATTGCCCAACACCTCGGATTGGTGCACGGCAGCACGGTGCAGGCCAAGCACATCGGCTCCGACTTTATGGCCAGCATCAAGAACATCTTCGGCGGCGAGCTGAAAGGCTATACGGAGCTGTTGGAAACCTCGCGTAATGAGGCGATGGATCGCATGCTCAAAGAAGCCACCGCCCTGGGCGCCAACGCCGTGGTCAATGTGCGGTTTTCGACCTCGTCGATTGCTGCCGGTGCGGCGGAAATTCTCGTTTACGGGTCCGCCGTAGTGTTGGAGGACAGCCCCCGTGGATTATGAGTTTCTGTTGAATGTCGGGCTGATTGTGGTGCCGTTGTTGCTGGGGTTTATCTTCGGCCAATGGAACGAAAAACGTCACTACAAATCGATCTTGCGCCGCGAGGCCGAGCTGCGCACCTTGATGGCGTTTTCCAGTCGACATATCCCCAAGGGCATCGAGGTCAGCGATCCGCACCTTGTGATCGGGTCCGCGGTGATCTCGGTCGATTATTTCAAGACTTTTCTGGCGTCATTGCGCGGTATTTTCGGCGGCACCATGTCCAGCTATGAAACGCTGTTGGAACGATCCCGGCGCGAAGCGATCTTGCGTATGAAGCAAAGTGCGCGTGATCTGGGCGCCGATGTTGTGTTCAACGTGCGCCTGGAAACTTGCCCGGTGTTTGCGTCGGGCGGCCAAAACACCACCCGATCCATCGAGGTAATGGCATATGGAACGGCGATTAAAGCGCCGGTATTTCGAGGATAGTTGGGGTGATTAAATACGCCAACCCCAAACCGACGGAAGGCATCAACATCGGTCACTATCGGTCCGGGCGCGAATTTTTCGTGCTGGGCGCGTCTTTGATGGTGCTCGTCGGGCTGGTGCTGGCATTGGTATTTAAGTTCGGTGAATGGGTTGCGCCGCATATTCCTTTTGCCTGGGAAAAGCGTCTGGAAGAGCCATTCGTCAATACATTCAAAAATGACAAGGCGGCCTACCCAACCATTAATGCGGCTTTGCAAGCGATGGCGGACCGGCTCAGCGCTGAAATGAACCTCGCCGACGATGTGCGCATCACGGTGCGTCTGGTCGATGACGATACCGTCAATGCGTTGGCCACCATCGGCGGCAACATTTTCATATATCGCGGATTGCTGGAGCGCCTGCAAAGCGAAGAAGGCCTCGCCATGGTGCTGGCCCATGAAATCGCCCATGTCAAACATCGCGATGTTTTGGCGGCGTTGGGTAGCGGGGTTTTGGTGTCCATCGCCAGCTCTTTCGTGCTGGGCGATGCTGGCGGGGTGGGGGACTTGCTGGGGCATGAAACCCTGCTCGCCATGCTGCACTTTTCCCGGGCTAAGGAAAAACGCGCCGATCTGGATGCCATGCGCGCCGTGGTCGGGATGTACGGTCATGGCGGCGGGGCCGTGGACTTGTTTAAGGTCTTTCAGGATGCGGAGCGCGATGCCGGGAACAAGCGCAAGACCGAGCTGTTCACCAGCCACCCCCTAACGCCCAACCGGCTCAAGGACTTGCACGCATTGGCCGGGGCCCAGGGCTGGTCTATGGATGGGCCGCGCAGCATCTTGCCTCGTGCGTTTAGTCAGCCTTGAATATGGCCTCTAGCGAGGTTTCTCCGCTGCCGGGGGCGAGTGGCTTTTGCTGATCCGGGTGCGGGCTCCATGCGGTCAGGTAAATGATGTCAAAGGTCGCTGGGATGCGACCCTCGCCGCAATCGTCAAGGCCTTGGAACTTTTCAACGTAAATTTCTGCCGCGCGCATCATGGTGTCGCGGCGCGTGAAATTCTTGCGTCGTCCGCTGACCGCACCGGCTTCGCCCATGCCGCGCAGGTCGTGCATCAGCTTGAACATGTCGGGATACGACACGGTGATGGTTTCGGTATCGACCACCGGCAACGTAAAGCCCGCGCGTTGCAGCAATGCGCCCAGGTCTTGCACCGTAGCGTAAGGCGAGACCCGCGGGCTCATGCCCATTTCCACTTCCATCTCGGCGGCCATCAGGGCGGTGCGCAGTTCTTGCAATGTGCCTTCGCCCAACATGGCGGCGAGAAATAGGCCGTCGGGTTTGAGCGCTTGGCGGATTTGCACCAACGCGCCGGGCAGGTCGTTGGCCCAATGCAGCGATAAATTCGACATCACCAGATCGAAGCTTTGTGGTTTGACGGGCAGGAACTCTTCATCCGCCGCAAAGCTGACGCCACGGGTCTCGCGTTCGGCCTTGGCCGTCATCGCGGGCGACGGGTCGCACTGGATCAAGGTTTCGATGCCGCCACGGGGGCCGAGATTTTTCGCCACCTCACCACCGTGACAGCCGATGTCCAGCGCCAGCGGGAAGCTGCGCTTAACGTCGTCGAGGCGATCGGTGAGGCGGTCGGCGACTTCGTTGAACAGAAAATCGTGCTCATCCAACACCTTGGCCGCGCGGTCGCGATGCAGACGCACGGCGGCGCGTTCGAACAAAGCCATGTGTAGCGGTGTGGCCATGGGGATCAATCCTTTTGCTTAAGGCCCCTATATGACACAGCCGCGATGGCTGTTAAAGTGTTAGCTCATAGGTTGATTAGGGTTGGGGTGTCATGCATCAAGGCGTGTTTTCACCGTTTATGCGGATCATCAATGTGGTGCTGCCGCCCACCTGTCCGGGCTGCGGGGCGCAAGTGGCGGATGCGCAAACCTTGTGCGCCGGGTGCTGGTCGCAGCTCACGTTTTTAGGCGCGGCGTGTTGCGATGCGTGCGCCCATCCGTTCGATTATGAGGTGGCTGAGCGTACCCTTTGCGGCGCGTGCGTGCAGAACGCCCCGCCCTTTGATCGCGCCCGTGCGGCGGTGCTTTATGATGAGCGTTCGCGCGATTTGGTGCTGGGTTTCAAGCATGCCGACCGAACCGAAGCTGCGGTGCTGTACGCCAAGTGGATGCTCGCCGCCGGGCGCGAATTGGTCGCGGATGCGGATGTGATCGTGCCGGTTCCGCTGCATTGGACGCGTCTGTTTTCGCGCCGTTACAATCAAGCGGCGTTGCTCGCCCTTGGCATTGGCAGGCTTGGGGATACGCCTGTGGTTGCGGACGGCATGGTGCGCAAACGTTCCACGCCCAGTCAGGGGCATTTGGGGCGCATCGCTCGGGCGCGCAACGTCAAAGGCGCGTTTGCCGTTTCGCCACGCCACCGCCATAAACTAAAGGGCAAACGGGTGTTGTTGGTCGATGACGTCTACACCACCGGAGCCACTGTGCGCACCGCAGTCAAGGTCTTGAAACGCGCGGGCTGTGTGGGTGTGGATGTGTTGGTTCTGGCGCGTGTGGTTCGGGGGTTTGTTTGAGCGCCATGAAAGGCTATATATAAGAAACCCTTTATGTACGTTCGGAACCGCACACGATCAGATGGCCTGATCCGTTGACCCGACCAGTTGGAATGCTCCCATGGCTAAAATCGAAATCTACTCCACCCCCATTTGTCCCTATTGCGTTCGCGCCAAAGCGTTGCTGAACAAGAAGGGCGTCAAATACGAAGAATTCAACGTGATGATGGACCGCAAGCTGCGCAAAGAAATGGAACAGCGTACCGGTGGGCACACGGTGCCGCAGATCATCATCGACGGCAAACCGATCGGCGGTTGCGATGAGATGTTCGAGCTCGATTTCGATGGCGAGTTGGATGGTATGATCGGCGTCGCATAAATGAACCCACCTCTTTCGCCCTTTAAAGCAGCTTGCGTTCAAGTCAACGCCAGCGATGACATGGCTGTAAATATTGAAGAGGCCTGTCAGCAGGCGCGCACCGCGGCTTTGCTGGGCGCGGAACTGGTGCTGTTTCCCGAAAACGTGGCGATGATGACGTTCGGCGCGGACGCGATCCGCGCCAATGCCCGAACCCAAGACGAGCACCCGGCCTTGGCGGCGTTCAGCGCGCTGGCGGGGGAACTCGACATCTGGCTGCACGGCGGCACCTTGGCGATCCGTGTTGGCGACAAAATCGCCAACCGGGCGTTCGTCTTTTCCCCCGATGGCAAAATTGCCGCGACTTATGACAAAATCCATATGTTCGACGTCGATTTGGCGGGCGGAGAAAGCTATCGCGAATCCGAGACCTTCAGCCCCGGATCAGAGACGGCGGTTGTCCAATTGCCATGGGGTGGATTAGGCCTGAGCACGTGTTACGACGTGCGTTTTCCCTATCTCTATCGCGCTTTGGCGCACCAGGGCGCCACCATGTTGGCGGTTCCGGCGGCGTTCACGGTGCCGACCGGTCAAGCGCACTGGCATGTTTTGCTACGTGCGCGCGCCATTGAAACGGGCTGTTACGTGTTTGCCCCCGCCCAAACCGGCACCCATGCCGGTGGGCGTCAAACCTACGGTCATTCGCTGATCATCGATCCGTGGGGCGAAGTGTTGGACGATGCCGAAGAAGGCCCCGGTATCATCATCAATGATATCGATCCAGCCCGTGTGCTGGAAGCCCGCGCCATGGTTCCGTCGTTATCTCATACCCGCGATATTTAGGCCCGCGATATATCGTGAGGCGTTGGCTCACCGTCTTCGCGTTCCGATAAGCTCAGATCGTTCACCGCGCACAGGCGTTGTTTGACCCCGGTGATGTCGGCGTTTTTGACCAAGCCGTGCTCATAAGCGACCACTTGCAGCTGTCCAGTCACCGCATCCAACAATTCACCAGTTTTCAACAGGTGATCGGGATTGCGCGGGCGGGTGAAGTCTTCGTTGCCGCGTGCGAAGGTCTCGTACATCAGCACCCCGCCGGGGTTGAGGCTGGCGATCAGTTGGCCGAACAGCTCGCGGTGTAGGTAATTGACCACCACCACGGCGTCGAATCGGCGATCTTTCAACGGCCAAGGTGAGCCGTCTTCCAAATCGGCCTCAATCAATTCAGCATTTAGATGATCGGCGAGGTCTTGTAAGGGCTCTACGGTGCGATCGACAAACGTCACCGGGTGGTCGCGTTCTAAAAACAGCCGACCATGGCGTCCGCCGCCCGCCGCCAAATCCAAAATGCTCCCATGCGGTTTAACCAAGTGCGCCCAGCGCATAATCCACGGTGAGGGTTGGGTGATTGTGAGGTGTCGGGCGGATTTTTCGCAAGGCATTGAAGCCGCGTCTGTGTTGGACATTTGTTAACCCTTGGGGCGTAATCTCAGCCGCATGTGTTCGATCGGGAACTTTGGAATCGTATCGAGCGTATTATAATGGTCTGTACTTTGAATTGATAACGGGTTTGCTCGGATGATCTTGTACCAGCTCCGATGCGCCGACGAACACAGCTTTGAAGCTTGGTTTCGCGACAGCGCTTCTTACGATCTGCAAGCCCGCTCTGGGGATGTGGAATGCCCGTATTGCGGCTCCACCGATGTCTCAAAAGCACCGATGGCCCCACATATTGGCTCTTTAACGCCTCAAGACGACGCCGAAGCGAAGCCTGCTGTCACGGATGTGGATGAGCGTCGCGCCAGTGAAGTGGCGCAACAGATTCTCGACGCCGTGGGCCGCATTCGCGAATACGCCGAAGACAACTTCGAAGACGTCGGCGAAGATTTCGCCGATGAAGCGCGCAAAATCCACCACGGCGACACGCCTGAACGCGGTATCTACGGCAAAGCGACCGAACATGACGCCGAAGAGCTGGAAGACGAAGGCATCGACTTCGTGCGCCTTCCTGGTGCGCCGCGCCGCAATAGTTAGTGGCGCAGTACCTTAAGTCTTATTTTTTCTCCGCAAACGCCAAATAGTTCACATCCAAATCCGTTTTCGATAGCGACCACGTGTCTCTGAACGGGTTGTAGACCATGCCTTGCAGGTCGGTGAACTCAAGCCCGTGCGGGCGCACCAAGCGCGCCAATTCGCTGGGCTTCATGAACTTTTTCCAATCGTGGGTGCCGACCGGCAGCCACCGCAGCAGGTATTCTGCCGCCACTTTGCCCAGCAGCAACGACTTGATGTTGCGGTTCATGGTCGACAGCACCATGCAGCCGTTCTTTTTAAGCACCGATGAGGATGCGGCCATGAACAGCTCGGGGTCGGAAACGTGCTCGATCACTTCCATGTTCAGCACCACGTCGAAGCGTTTGCCCTCAGCGGCCAGTTCTTCGGGCAGGGCGTTGCGGTAGTCGATCTCCAGATTGCTTTGCGCGGCATGGATTTTGGCGATTTCGACGTTTTTCTCGCCCGCGTCGATGCTGGTCATGGTGGCGCCGAGGCGCGCCATCGGTTCGGACAGCAATCCACCGCCGCAGCCGACATCGAGTACGTCCAGGCCCTTGAACGGCAGATCGGCGTTCGCGTCCAGATCGAAATGGCGGCATACGTTGTCTTTGATGAACTGAATGCGCGCCGGGTTGAGCTGGTGCAAGGGGCGGAACTTTCCGGTCGGGTCCCACCACGCATCCGCCATGGCGGTAAAGCGCGCCACCTCTTCGGGGTTTGCGGTGGTCTCGACAGTTGTCTGAGCGGTGGGTTCAGCCATGACCTTCAGCCTTTTCGGGTTGTGTTTTATTCAAGCCCCGCGTGCGTGGGCATACTTGCGAGAAGGAGGCATTGCGGGTATGTATACGCGCCTGTCCCCCCCTGCACGCGGCTGTCATAAGCTGAATCTGGTGTTTTTTCCAGTGATTTTCCAGCTTTAGAACGGTCAGGCGAGGGGGTGGGCGGCATGAAACGTAATGAATTGACGACGTACAGGCTTAGACGCATATGGCTCTCATCGTACAAAAATTCGGCGGCACTTCGGTGGGTGACATCGAACGCATTCAAAATGTCGCCAAGCGCGTGAAGCGCGAAGTGGACGCCGGCAATCAGGTCGCCGTGGTGGTTTCGGCCATGTCGGGCGTGACCAATCAGTTGGTCGATTATGTGACCTCCATCACGCCGCTTTACGACACCCGTGAATATGATGCGGTGGTGTCCAGCGGCGAACAGGTGACGGCGGGACTGTTGGCGCTGGCGCTTCAGGACTTGGGCGTGCCGGCACGGTCTTGGCTGGGCTGGCAGTTGCCGGTGCACACCGACAGCGCGCACGGCAAAGCCCGCATTCTGGGCATCGATGGCGAAGAAGTCCTCAAGCGTTTGGCGAAGGGCGAGGTCGCCGTGGTGCCGGGCTTTCAAGGTGTGGGCAGCGACAAGCGCATCACCACACTGGGGCGTGGTGGATCCGATACCTCGGCGGTGGCGCTGGCCGCCGCGCTGAATGCAGATCGCTGTGACATTTATACCGATGTGGACGGTGTTTACACCACCGACCCCCGGATCGTATCAAAGGCCAAGAAGCTCGACAAAATTACCTTTGAGGAAATGCTCGAGATGGCCTCATTGGGAGCGAAGGTCTTGCAGACCCGCTCTGTTGAAGTGGCAATGAAACATGGTGTGCGCCTGCAAGTGCGCTCATCCTTTTCGGACGAAGAGGGCACCATGGTTGTGGACGAGGACGAGATCGTGGAACAAGAACTCATCAGCGGCATCGCCTATAGCCGCGACGAAGCGAAAATAACGTTGATCGGCGTGGCCGATCATCCGGGCATTGCGGCGAAATTGTTTGGCCCGTTGGCGGATGCAAGCATCAACGTCGATATGATCGTGCAAAACGTATCGGAAGACGGCAAATCCACCGACATGACTTTCACGGTCACCAAGGCGGATATGGACCGGGCGGTCGAAACGGTGCGCAAGCATACCGAAGAAGTCTCTTACAAAGACTTGCTGGCCGACCCCGACGTGGTGAAAATTTCCGTCATCGGCGTGGGTATGCGCTCACACGCGGGCATCGCACAACGCATGTTCCAGGCGCTGGCCGACAAAGGCATCAACATCCAAGTGATTTCGACGTCTGAAATCAAGGTCAGTGTGTTGGTCGCCGAGGAATATACCGAATTGGCGCTGCGCGCACTGCACACGGCTTACGGCCTTGATGCGGAAGACTAAAGATACGAAATACGCACGCGTTGACATCCTTTCGGATTGAACAGGACTTTTTTATGAGCGTTTCAGCTGAACAACGCCTTGATGAATTATGGGCGCGTGGTCGCGACTTTCTCGGCACCCGTTACGCCATTTTGGGCGGAGCGATGTCTTGGGTTTCTGAGCGCAATCTGGTGTCGGCTATTTCCAACGCCGGTGGCTTCGGTGTGATCGCCTGTGGTTCGATGACGCCCGACTTGTTGCGTGGTGAAATTGTCGCCACTATGGCGCTGACCGACAAGCCGTTCGGCGTCAACTTGATCACCATGCATCCTGATCTCGACCAGCTCATCGACGTGTGTCTTGAGCTTGAGGTCACGCATGTGGTTCTGGCCGGCGGTTTGCCGTCGGGTGCGGCCATCAAAAAAGTGAAAGATGGTGGTGCTAAAGTGGTTTGCTTTGCGCCCGCGCTGGCATTGGCCAAGCGCTTGGTGCGCAACGGCGCAGACGCGCTGGTGATCGAAGGTTCTGAAGCGGGTGGACACATCGGCCCGGTCTCGACGTCGGTTTTGGCGCAGGAAATTCTGCCCAACGTTACCGATATTCCGGTGTTCGTTGCGGGCGGCATCGGCCGTGGGGAAACGATCGTGAGTTATCTTGAGCTGGGTGCCGCGGGTGTTCAACTGGGTACACGTCTGGTGTGCGCGACCGAATCCATCGCGCATGAGAACTTTAAAAAGGCCTTCATCCGCGCATCGGCGCGTGATGCGATGCCGACCGTGCAGATCGACCCGCGCTTTCCGGTCATTCCGGTGCGTGCCATCACCAACCAGGGCACGCAAGAGTTCATGGATAAGCAGCGCCAAATGATTGATAAGGTCAACGCGGGTGAAGTGGACCAGAATGCGGCCCAGCTGGAAATCGAACATTATTGGGCGGGGGCTTTGCGCCGCGCCGTGATCGATGGTGATGTTGACGGCGGCTCTTTGATGGCCGGCCAAATTGTCGGTATGGTCAAAAGCGAACAACCGATGGCGGAGATTTTCGCCGAATTGATGGAACAAGCCTACACTTCTCTCGATGTGCGGGAGCGCAAGCAAAGCTAAGCCACGCAACATGAAAACGGGGTCCGGCCATGAATTCGGCCACTTTATCAACGGCTCCCCGGCGATTGCTCGCCCGGGTGCGCGACGTTATGGCGGGCGAAGGCTCCGCTCAGTCGCGGCTGGATAAAATCACCTCGATTATCGCGGCCGATCTGGTCACGGAAGTCTGCTCCATTTATGTGCGTCGCGCTGGCGACGTGTTGGAATTGTTCTCCACCCAAGGGCTGAGCCCTGAGGCCGTGCACGTCACGCGATTGCGTTTTGGCGAAGGCTTGATCGGTGAAATCGCCGTGCGAGGGGGGCCGTTGTCGCTGTCCGATGCCCCGGCCCATCCCAGCTTCGCCTTTCGTCCGGAAACCGGTGAAGATGAATTTCGATCGTTGCTGGGTGTGCCGGTGTTGCGCGCGGGCCGAGTCGTCGGCGTTGTCGCGGTGCAAAACAAGACCGAGCGTCAATACAACGAAGAAGAAACCGAAACCCTGCAGACCGTCGCCATGGTGTTGGCGGAAATGGTCGCGGGCGGCGAACTGATCAGCCGCCATGAACTTGTCCCCACGGACGGTATCGCGCTCAAACCCTTGCGCCTGGAAGGCACCTGTTTCAGCGGCGGTCTGGGCATCGGCCAAGCGGTGTTGCACGAGCCGAACTTCGACATAGGTAACCTGGTGGCCGAAGATCCTGAGCGCGAAATGGTGCGTTTGCACGATGCCTTCAGCGCCATGTTGGGCCAACTCGACACCATCTTGAGCCAAAGCCCGCTGTCTTCCGCAGAGGGCGGTGAGCACGAGGATGTGCTGGAAGCCTTCCGCATGGTGGCCGAAGACGCGGGCTGGCTGAGACGCACCGAGGAAGCGGTCAGCTCTGGCCTGACGGCGGAAGCCGCCGTGCTTAAGGTGAAAAATGAAATGCGCGCGCGCCTCGGTCAGGCAGCCGATCCGTATCTACGCGAACGCGTGCACGATTTGGAAGACCTCGCCAACCGCTTGCTCAAGCATCTGCTGGGCGAGGGCGTTCAAGACAAGCACCAAATGCCTGAGCATATGATCTTGGTGGCGCGCAACATGGGCCCTGCGGAGCTTTTGGATTACGACCATACGCGGCTGCGCGGTCTGGTGCTGGAAGAAGGCTCCGCCACCTCGCACGTTGCCATCGTCGCCCGCGCCTTGGACATTCCGGTCATGGGCCTGGTGCGCGATGTGTTGTCGAAAATCGACCAAGGCGAAAGTATCGTCGTCGATGGAGAAAACGCGCAAGTCCTGATCCGACCCGGCGAAGATATCCAGCAGGCGTTTCACGAAACGCGCAAGCACCTTGAACAGATCAAAGCACAGTACGCGCAGCTTAAAGATTTGCCCGCGCGCACATTGGACGGCATCGACGTCAGCCTCAACATCAACGCAGGCTTGCTGTTCGATTTCGATCAGATCGAAGCCACCGGGGCCGACGGCGTGGGGCTGTACCGCACCGAAGTACCGTTCATGGTGCGCACCCAATTTCCCGACGTCGAAGCGCAACGCACGCTTTACGAAAAGGTCTTGGACCGCGCCGACGGCAAACCAGTGGTGTTTCGCACCGTCGATGTCGGCGGCGATAAAGTGCTGCCTTATTGGGATGAATTCGATGAAGAAAACCCAGCCATGGGCTGGCGCGCGATCCGCATCTGTTTGGATCGTCCGGCGATTTTACGCCAACAATTACGCGCTCTGATCCGTGCCGCGCGCGGTCGTGACATTCGCGTCATGTTTCCGATGGTCGCCGAGGTCGAGGAATTCGACGCCGCCAAGGGTTTGCTGGAGCGCGAACTTGAACGTGAAAAAGCCCGCGGCGGCATTTTGCCCGAACACGTTTATGCCGGCGTGATGTTGGAAGTACCCGCCTTAGCGTTGCAACTGGATAAATTGGTTCAGCGGGTGGATTTCATTTCCATCGGGTCCAACGATTTGATGCAGTTTCTCTACGCCACCGACCGGGGCAATCCGCATGTCTCCAACCGCTATGATATCTTGTCGTCATTTGCGTTGGGTTTCTTGAAATCGGTGCGCGACCGTTGCGATCAGGCGGGTGTGCCGGTCAGCGTCTGCGGAGAAGCCGCAGGGAATCCTTTGGAAGCCATGGCGTTGGTGGGCATAGGTTTTCGCCGTTTGTCCATGCCGCCGCCCGCGCTGGGGCCGGTGAAAGAAATGATCCGCACCATGTCGGAACGCCAAGTGGCGCAGTTCGTTCATTCCGTGCTGGAAATGCCGCGCGCCAGCATCCGCCAGCGCTTGAAAGCGTTCGCCAAGGACCACGGCATCAAGGTTTGAGTTGCGGTTGCGGGGCAAGTCCTTGCAATTTCTGGCACTTCGGGCAAAATACACACCACACTGTGGGGCAAATATTCAACAATGGCCCCACATAGGGGTTTTATCTCGTGACCGACAGTCAATCAACATCGTCAAACGCCATTCCAGACAACGCCCCAAGCAGCGCCCCAGGCAGCGCCGCGCCCGCCACTGTTGGCGGTTTGCTGCGCCAAAGCCGTGAAGGTGCAGGCCTAAATGTCGCCGATGTGGCGCGCGCTTTGCGCATCAGTCAAAAATATCTTGATGCCCTGGAAGACGGTCGTCACGCTGACCTGCCGGGCACGGCCTACGCGATCGGCTTTGTGCGCAGCTACGCCGAGCACCTGCATCTGGACAGCGATGAAATTGTGCGTCGTTACAAAGATGAGGCAGCGGGCATTGGCAACAAAAACGATCTGGTTTTTCCCAAGCCGATTGCCGATGGCGGCGTGCCGGGCGGTGCGGTGTTGGGGCTGGGCGTGATGGTCGCCGCCGTGGCTTACGGTGTGTGGTATTGGAACTCCACCAACACCGAAATGGAAATCGCCCGCGTCGAAGTCGTGCCCGAACACATGGCCGTTCAAGAACAAGTCGCACCAAAAACGGTGGTCGATACACCTCAAGAGCCGACGGCTATCGTTGAAAAGCCTGTTGAGACGGTTGCGCCGCCCATTGCAGAAGAAGCCCCCGTTGTTGAAGCTCCCGTTGTTGAAGCCCCGGTTGTTGAGGCTCCTATCGATGAGGTCGTCGCCCGTGCGGTTTCGCCGATTGAACCGACTGAGCCCATTGAAAATGTAAGCGAAACGTTAGCGCAAACGGTTGAGGCCGCCGCAACGCCACCGGAGCCCGTGGTCGAACCTGTAACCGAACCTGTTGCTGAGCCCGTGGTCGAGCCCGTCGGTGCGGCTGTTGCCGACCCAGCCGTTGATGTGGCCGTTGCGCCCGAAAGCGAAGATTTGCCGCAAACAGAGGACGCCTCGGCAGAGGACGTCGTGGAAACGGCATCCATTGCCCCCGAATCCACCCCCGAATCTGCCGCCGATGCGACCTCTGTTACGGCTGTCGCGTCGATCACTCCGGCCACCCCTGCGGACGATGGCCCCAGTCGGATCACCGTGCGTGCTAAATCCAACAGCTGGATTCAAGTTCGTGACGAAATCGCGGATCGTCTTTTGTTCACGCGGCTTTTGCGCGAAGGTCAAGAGTATCAAGTGCCCAACCGCGATGGTTTGCGTTTGATGACCGGTAATGCGGGCGCGTTGGAACTGTTGGTGGACGGCACGGCGGTGCCTGCAATAGGCGACGTGGGCGAAGTGCGGCGCAACGTTGAGTTGGACGTGGACAAGCTGCAAAACGGTTCCGCCGTCACCGAATAGTCCATACATAGCGCAAGATGGCTTTCGAAATCGGGCCGGGAGCGCTATATAGCTTCCATAGAGGCACCCTCAGGAACCCGCAATATGAGCCCCAATAGCTTTCAGGCGATTGCCAAACGTCACCAAACTTGCACCGTCGATATCGCTGGCGTGAAGATCGGCGGCGGGCATCCGGTGGTGGTTCAATCGATGACCAACACCGATACCGCCGACATTGACGCGACCGTTGCGCAGGTGGCGGCGCTGGCGGCGGCGGGCTCTGAACTGGTGCGCGTAACCGTGGATCGTGACGAAGCCGCCAAGGCCGTGCCCTATATTCATGAGAAACTCTTGGCCCAAGGCGTCACCGTGCCGTTGGTCGGCGACTTTCATTATATCGGCCACAAGCTTTTGACCGACCATCCAGCGTGTGCCGATGCGCTGGCTAAGTTTCGCATCAACCCCGGCAACGTCGGCTTTCGCGAAAAGCGCGACCAACAATTTTCCGCGATGATCGAACTGGCCGCAAAGCTGGGCAAAGCGGTGCGCATCGGCGTCAACTGGGGCAGCCTCGATCAAGATTTGGCGGTGGCGTTGATGGATGAAAACGCCAAACTATCCCAGCCGCGCCCGCCCCAAGACGTCACCCGCGAGGCCTTGGTGCGCAGTGCGCTCGACAGCGCCGTGCGTGCCGAAGAGTTGGGCCTAAGCCGTGATCGCATCATCATTTCGTGCAAAGTCAGCGAAGCCCCGGAACTGATCAACGTCTACCGCGTGTTGGCCCAACGCTGCGATTACGCGCTGCATTTGGGCCTGACGGAGGCCGGTATGGGCGATAAGGGCGTGGTGGCGTCGACCGCGGCGCTGGCGGTGCTGTTGTCGGAAGGCATCGGCGATACCATCCGTGTGTCGTTGACACCGGAACCGGGCGCCCCACGTGAACGCGAAGTGCGCGTTGCCCAAGAAATTTTGCAAAGCCTGCATCTGCGCAGCTTCATGCCGCAAGTCATCGCGTGCCCCGGTTGCGGTCGCACCACATCGACCTTGTTTCAAGAACTGGCGATGGACATTCAAGACTATGTGCGCGCACGCATGCCGGAATGGCAGAGCCTCTATCCCGGGGCGGAAAGTCTCAAGCTGGCGGTGATGGGCTGCATCGTCAACGGCCCCGGTGAAAGCAAACAAGCCGACATCGGCATTTCATTGCCCGGCACCGGCGAAACCCCGTCCGCCCCGGTATTCGTCGATGGCGAAAAGGTCGCGACCCTTAAGGGGGGTGATTTGGCGGGACAGTTTCAAGTGATGGTCGAAGACTACGTGCAAAAACGCTATGGTGGCGCATGACCGACACTCCGCTTCCCAAGGGCCGTCCGATTGTTGTTGGCGCGAACCACCGTTCCTCGACCATGATGATGCGCGATCGCATCTTCGTCGAAGAACCGCGTGTACCCGCATTGTTGCAAGAGCTGTCGGATCAGGGTCTGGGGCAAGTGATCTTGCTGTCCACGTGTGATCGGGTGGAAGCCATCGGCATCACCCAAGACCCGGCGGCCTTTCAAAAAGCCGTATTGCAAACCCTCGCCCGTGAAGGCGAGTGCGAACTGGACGAGCTGCAAGAACAGACCTACAGCTTGACCGACGAAGCGGCGGTGGAGCACATGTTCCGCGTCACCGCGTCGCTGGACAGCTTGATGGTCGGTGAGCCGCAGGTGTTGGGCCAAGTCAAGCACGCTCACCGCCAAGCCACCGAAACAGATCATGTGCGTGCCGAGTTGGAAACCTTGATGCAAGCGGCATATTCCGCAGCAAAGCGGGTGCGCACGGAAACCAAAATCGGCGAAGGCCCGGTCAGCATGGCCGCCAGCGCGGTGCAGATTGCGCGCGACGTGTTCGGTGATCTCAGCCGCTGTAAAGCGTTGTTGGTCGGCACCGGCGACATGGGCGAAATGATCGCCCGCGATCTGCTCGCCAATGGACTGTCAGGGCTGACCATCACCCATCCGCGCGCCGGGCGGGCCGATCCCTTAGCCCGCGAGCTGGACGCCCATGTGGCGGATTTTGAAAATTTTGAAAACCTGTTGGCAGATAGTGATATCGTGCTCAGCGCCGTGGGCACACGCCGCTTCAGCCTGGATCAAGCGCCCGTCAAAGCGGCCCTGAAAATACGCCGTCATAAGCCAATGTTCATCGTCGATGCCGGTGTGCCCGGCGATGTCGAACCTCAAGTCGAAGCGCTGGACGATGCCTTCGTTTACGGCCTGGGCGATTTGGAACAGGTGGCTTTGAAAGGCCGCGCCGGGCGCGAACAAGAAGCCGCCCGCGCCAACGATATCATCAAGCAAGACGTCAAAAGCTATCTGCACACCCGCGCCGAACGCGCCGCCGTGCCCGCGTTGACGCGTTTGCGCGCTAAGTTTGAAAAGGCCCAGGAACAAGCGCTGCAAGATGCGGGCGGCGACGCCGAAAAAGCCACCCGCCTACTGGTTGGGCGTTTGTTGCATGATCCTTCCCAAGCCATGCGCCGCATCGCCGCCGATGACGAAGCCGCGTGGGCGCGTTTGGAATTTGCGCTGGAACGCTTGTTCGATCTCAACGACTCCATTGACGAAAACGAGACCTCATCGTGAGCCTGAACGAGAATCTACGACGCGTGCAAGACCGCCATGAAGAACTGGGCGCGTTGATGTCTACCGGCGATCTGGCGGCGGACGATTACCAGAAAATGTCCAAGGAATATTCCGACCTCACCCCGGTGGTCGAAGCGATCCAGGCGCTGGATAAGCTGCGCGACGATTATACAGACGCGCAAAGCTTGCTCACTGAGAGCGCAGGCGATCTAGAAATGCGTGAACTGGTACAAGCTGAGGTCCAAGAGCTAAAGACGCAACTTCCGGAACTCGAACGCCGGGTTCAGGTGTTGCTTTTGCCTAAGGACGAAGCCGACGACAAAAACGCCATTTTGGAAGTGCGTGCGGGCACCGGTGGCGACGAAGCCGCGTTGTTCGCTGCCGACATCATGCGCATGTATCAGCGCTTTTCTGAGCGCCAAGGCTGGAAGTTCGAATTGATGGACGTCAATGAGACCGGCATCGGCGGCTATAAAGAAGCCACCGCCAACGTGTCGGGACGCGGGGTGTTCGCCAAGCTGAAATTCGAAAGCGGCGTGCACCGGGTACAGCGGGTGCCGGAAACGGAATCGGGAGGTCGCATTCACACCTCTGCGGCCACCGTCGCGGTGCTGCCCCAAGCCGAAGACGTCGACATTCAAATCCGCACCGAAGATTTGCGCATCGATACCTACCGTGCTCAGGGTGCAGGCGGTCAGCACGTCAACACCACCGACAGTGCGGTGCGCATCGTGCACGAGCCGTCGGGCATCGTGGTGCAATGCCAAGACGGCCGTTCGCAGCACAAGAACAAAGAAAAAGCGATGACCATGCTGCGCGCTAAGCTGTACGATCATCAGCGTCAAGAACTTGACCGTGAACGTTCCGCGTCGCGCAAGGGCCAAGTGGGTTCGGGTGACCGATCTGAACGCATTCGCACCTACAATTTCCCTCAAGGCCGGGTCACGGATCATCGCATCAATCTCACTTTGCATAAGCTCGAACGCGTGCTTGAAGGCGAGTTGGAAGAACTGATCGATGCGCTGTCATCCGAAGACCAGGCGGAGCGCCTGGCGGAACTCACGTGAGTTCGCTTCCCGACTTCGAATCCTTAACCGTGGGCGCGGCGCAACGCGCCTGCGTTGCCCTGTTGAAAGACGCCGACATTGACGAGCCCGTCATGGAGGCGCGTCTGTTGGTGGGCTTTGTGCTTGGCGGCGGGCCGGAGCGGGTGCTGGCGGACCGCGATGAACTTCTCACCGCGGACCAAGCATCGGCCTTAAAGGCAGCGTTGACGCAGCGCTGCCAGCGCGTGCCGATGGCACAAATTATCGGCGTGCGAGAGTTTTGGTCGTTGCCGTTCAAGGTCACGTCCGCGACCCTGACGCCGCGCCCCGATACGGAAACATTGGTCGAAGCGATTTTGCACCATGTGAGTGAATCGCCCGCGCGCATCATTGATCTCGGCACCGGTACGGGCTGCATCCTTTTGGCGTTGTTGAGTGAGTGGCCGAATGCGACGGGTGTCGGTGTCGATGCCAGCGAAGAGGCCTTGGCTGTTGCCCGCGATAATGGCGTGACCTTGGGGCTCGGTTCGCGCACCCAGTTCGTCCAGGCGGACTGGAATCAAGAACGATGGACACAAGCACGCGTCGGTTCTTGGGGTGGTCCTTTTGATGTCGTGGTGTCCAATCCGCCCTACATTCCGGCGCTTGATATCGAAGCGCTCGATGAGGATGTGCGCACGCATGAACCACGTCTCGCCTTGGATGGTGGCGATGATGGACTGGGTGCCTACCGCGCAATTGTCTTGCAACTGAACGCCTTATTGACGGTGGATGGGGTGATCGGTTTTGAGGTCGGCATCGATCAGGCCGACGATGTTGGGGCGCTGATTTTAGAGGCCGGATTCGAACTTCTGGAAAAGCGTGCGGATCTTGGCGGGGTAGAGCGTGCCGTGATTGCAAGAAAAGGCCCTCATCGTGAGCAGGGTGGCGATAAATAATTACAAAATGAGAGAAATAAAGGCTTGGAAACCCGTCCCAATGAGACTAGGGTTGATTTTAACGGGTGGCCGGATGAGGCCACAGGTTCCGCGCCTTAGAGTTTATCCTTTAAGTTTCGAACGACAGGGCGCCGAGTAAACTCATCCATCCCTTTCAATTGCTGCCGCACATACCCACGAACACATTCGCGGGAAAATTATATCGGCGCGTACCCAAATGGATTTGGGGACGGAAGGTTCACTTTTTTACACAACTATAAAAATCGAAATCATGAAGCAAGCTCCCAATCAACAAAGACGTTCCCGAGGCCGTGGCAACAACCCCAACAACAACAATACTGGTGGGGCCCGCCGCAATTCACGCAACCAGACGTACGAGAGCAATGGACCCGACATAAAAGTCCGGGGCAGCGCTCAGCAGGTTCTCGATAAATATCTGCAATTGGCGCGCGATTGCCAATCTGGCGGTGACCGCGTCAAAGCGGAAGCGTACCTGCAGTTTGCCGAGCACTACTACCGCATCGTGAATGTCGATCAAGACGGTGATCAGGCGAAACCCGGTAGGCAACAGTCATCGGATCGCCAACAGTCATCAGACCGACAACAATCATCGGATCGCCAACAGTCATCAGACCGACAGCAATCTTCTGAACGACCACCGTTGTCGGATGCGCAGCCTCAGCCAGATATGAAACCGGTTGAAGTTGAAGTGCGCGAGGACCGTAGCGAGACGTCGGAAGACCAACCTGAGCCTGCTCGTGAACGCCCCGCTAGGGGCCGTGGGCGAGGTCGCACCCCGAACGCAAATGCCGGGGGTGGCGCAGGTGTCGGGGGCGTCAATGGGGCTCCCAGCACCAAGAACGAAGCAACGCTAGCCGCAGAGGCCGCCGCCGCGAACGAAGCTGCGCTGAAGGCCACGCAAGTTAAAAAACCGGCACGAAAACCGGTGAAAAAAATTGTTGCTGCCAAAGCCCCCGTTGCCGCGACAACCGAGGCAGTTGAGCTTGAGACGGATAAGAAAGAGAAAGCCGTAACGGCTTGATCCCTTCGTCGATCATTTAAAAAGGCCCCGTCCGTTGTCGGGGCCTTTTTTGCGTCAAGTTGACATCATGCGCTGTCGTAGCCAAAGGCTTCAATGTCGGTCGCCAAAATGTCGAGCGCCTCACCCATCAATGGGGCGTAGTTCTTCCACTGGCCGATCGCTTTGCGGTTCAAGGAACCAGAAACATCCGTATAGCTGGGCGTTGAGACGATGGTGCTTCGTGCTGTGTCTTGATAGTTGCGTAGCGCGTCATTCCAGGCCAAGCCGAGAAACGACAAGACATCCGTGGCAGTGCCCTCGAAATCGTCGATCAGGTCTTCGTAGCGGTATTCAAATACATCCAAGCCGATGGTTTCGCGTGCAATGCGCCACAGCGCCATATAGTCGGCGTACAGCTTCGCCGTGCTGGCTAAGTCTTTCATGTGGACCATGAAGACGTTGGGGCTGAAGGCCTGCATGAAGTTGCTGATGCAGACATCACGTGGATCACGCACCGCCATGAGCACCTTGGCGGTGGGAAACAGGGCGCGGATCAGAGGCAGGTAGAGCAGGTTAAGCGGATTTTTGTCAATTAAAACACGTTCACTGAGTGGGCTGCTCAATTCACCTTCGAAGCACCGCCAGTAGACATCGCAGAGCGCGCGGCGATCCGCATCCGTCAGCGTGTCGAGCTGAAATGGATAGTCCAGTTCGCGACCAACAATCGAATTCAGGCGGTCCATCACCTCACCCATGGCGGTCAGCTCGCCCGAAGTTTGCAGAGCTGGGTGTGAGGCGAGGATCATTTCCATCAAGGTGGTTCCCGATCTGGGAAAGGCGATGAAAAAGACCGGCGTGTTTTCGGCGAGTGGGGCATCGGGCAAAGTTTTGGCTCCGTCGTCATGCAACCATGCCCGGGTATCGCGAAGGACGTTGGGCACCATATCTGTGCGCAGGCGGTGAGCTTCAGGCATGTTGAGCATAGCGCTGTTTTTGCGATCGAAAGCTTCAAAGGCTTGCGGGTATGCGCCGAGCATGTTCAGGGTTTTGCCCAACAGTGCATATGCCCCGTGTTGAATGGTGGGGGGAATGTGGTCGCGCTGGGTGAGGTTTTTTAATCGCTCGCGGGTCTTTTCTATTTTACCCTGAGCCAATTCCACTCGTGCTTTGATGAGGTGAGCCATGGGATGGCGCGGTGATATTTTAAAGCTGGAAGCAAGAAGCTTATCGGCATCGTCCAGACATCGGCGCTTTTCAAGCCAAGCGGCATAGGCGAGCAAGGCTTGTAGATTACCCGGCGCAAGTTCTGCAGCTTTTGCGCAGTACTCGAAAGCCAATTGCGGACGCACAGAGGTGGCCGGCATAGTGCCAAGCCCGCACAGCGCTTCAATATTGTCGGGATCAAGCTGCAAAGCTTGAGTGAACGATTGAGCCGCAGCCTTTAAGTCCCCTTGCGTTTGATGGATAACCCCAAGCCAGCCGTAAATTCCCGGGTTGTCGGGCGTGGCCGTTTTGGCCTTGGTGAGGTGCGCTTTGCCCTCATCAAGCATGCCCATCTGCACCAGTACCGCGCCGAGGCAATATTCGGCTTTCATGTCATTGGGCGTCAAGGTCAGGACTTTGGCGAGCGCATCAGACGCGTCTTTCAAACGACCGCGCGCTTGCTGGGCCAAGCCTAGATTGAAATAGACACCGGGATTGGATGGCGCGACCTTCGCGGCTTTGCTGAGGGTCTTGACCGCTTGTTCTAGGTCGCCAAGCTCATAACGCACAATGCCCAAAAGCATCAAAGCGTCGGGCTGATGAGGAGATGTTTTGAGGACTGATTTGTAGCACTGAGCGGCCTGTTTGAGTTTTCCGGCGCGGTGCAGCTGGTAGCCTTGGGACAATAAATTTTCCATGTGCGCTCAGTCCAATAGGGAAATGGAATCACCGGCTTTAATGGTGCCGCCTTCAAGCACCACGGCGTATACGCCCATTTGGGTGTGGCCGTACTGCTCTTTCAAAGCGTGTAGAACTTTGATGTCCAGTTCACCTGTGTCGGGGTTCACATGTGTGGCTTTGCAGCGCCCGGTGTTTTCGGTGATTTCCAAAATGTTCTCGCCGATTTTCAGCCGTTTGCCGGGCCACAGGGTTTCCGACCACGCATCGCAGCCTTCCACCATCAGGTTCATGCGAAAGCGCACTGGATCAAGCTTTTGACTGACCAGCTTTTCCAGCTCGCGCAGAGATTCCATGTTGAGAATAGAAATGGGGCCTTTGGTGGTGTCGAAGTAGCCAATATCTTGGGCTTCAACCAAGGTCGGTATGCCGCTTTCATCCAGCCCCAAATGCTTCGCTATCGCGCCCGCGATCGCAGTGCGGCCCTGGGTAGTGCTCAATTTACCTTCGGCGTGCAGGCCGTTCGGTGCTTCAAAGCAAAACCGTCCGGTGGCTTCATCGAGGCGGCTTTTGACCTGCGCCATGGCGTGTTCACGGGCCAGCACCAAAAAGTGCGATTTTGGCAGCCAATCCTGGGTGTTCACGCCGTCGCCGTCGGGGCGCGCCAAGGCCCAGTGGCGGTCATAAGGCAGGCCCTGGCCGGGGCTCAGGCGACACGAGCTAAGTTCTTCCATAGACAGGCTTTTGACCGGATAACGCACAATTTGGCTCAGGTGCATGCTCATCTTCTCTCCTTTGTGGGGCCATTATGCACTGGGAAGCTTGCGAGGACTAGATTTCAAGACATATCATCTTGAAACAACCGCAAACCGCGAGGCCGGGTTCGGTCGCCACTCAAATTTAGGGGCTGGACGGTGCCGTCGCGAACAAGGAATGTGGACCATGGATTTTGAAAAGTACTCCGAACGCTCCAAGGGTTTTATGCAGGCTGCACAAACCCTGGCGCAACGCCGTGCACATCAACAGCTTTTGCCGATCCACCTGCTTCATGTGCTTTTGGAAGACAAAGAAGGCCTGTGCGCCAACCTCATCAATGCCGCAAATGGTGATGCCAAAAAGGCCCTGAAAGCCACCGACAAAGCCCTCAAAGCCTTGCCCAAGGTCGAAGGCGCGGGGGCGGGGCAGATTTATCTGTCCCAAGAACTTGCCCGGATGATGGAACAGGCCGAACAGGTCGCGGAAAAATCCGGCGATAGCTTCGTCACCGTTGAAAAAATACTGCTTGCCCTGGCTTTGGCTGCAGGCACCGACGCGCAGAAAGTCTTGCAAGACGCGGGCGTCACGCCCCAAGGCCTCAACGGCGCGATTGAAAACATCCGCAAAGGCCGCACCGCCGACAGTGCGACCGCCGAAGACCAGTACAACGCGCTGAAAAAATACGCTCGCGATCTCACCGCTGCTGCGGCGGAAGGCAAGATCGATCCGGTGATCGGTCGCGATGAAGAAATTCGCCGCACCATTCAGGTGCTTTCGCGTCGCACCAAAAACAACCCGGTGCTGATCGGCGAGCCGGGCGTCGGCAAGACCGCGATCATTGAGGGCTTGGCAGTGCGCATTGTGCAAGGCGACGTGCCGGAAAACCTCAAGACCAAGACGCTGATGGTTTTGGACTTAGGCGCCCTAGTGGCGGGCGCGAAGTTTCGCGGCGAGTTCGAAGAACGCCTCAAAGCGGTGCTCAAGGACGTCGAGGCAGCGGCGGGGCAGATCATTTTGTTTATCGACGAAATGCACACCTTGGTTGGTGCGGGCGCGGCGGAAGGCTCGATGGATGCCTCCAACCTCATCAAGCCCGCGTTGGCACGCGGCGAGCTGCATTGTGTCGGCGCGACCACGCTTAACGAATATCGCAAGTATGTGGAAAAAGACGCTGCCCTGGCGCGGCGCTTTCAGCCGGTGTTCGTGGCTGAACCGACGGTCGAAGACACCATTTCGATCTTGCGCGGCATCAAGGAAAAGTACGAGCTGCACCACGGGGTGCGCATCCACGACGGCGCACTGATTTCCGCCGCGACCTTGTCCAACCGCTACATCACCGACCGCTTTTTGCCAGACAAGGCCATCGATTTGATGGACGAAGCGGCCTCAAGGGTGCGCATGCAGGTGGATTCTAAGCCCGAAGAACTGGACGAGCTGGACCGCAAAATCATCCAGTTGAAAATCGAGCGGGAAGCGATCAAGAAAGAAGAAGACGACGCGTCGAAAAAACGCATGGTCACGCTGGAAGCTGAGCTCAGCGATTTGGAGCTGCGCTCGGCGGCACTCACAACCGAATGGCAGGGCGAAAAAGACACCCTGGCCGACACCACGCGGCTGAAAGAACAGCTCGACCAAGCGCGCATCGATTTGGACAAAGCCATGCGCGAAGGCCAGTACGAAGCCGTCGGCGAATTGCAATACCAACGCATTCCGGCGCTGGAAGAACAACTCGCCAAGTCTGACGAGGCTCAAAGTCATCGCATGCTCGATGAGGTGGTGAGCGATTCCGACATCGCCACCGTGGTGTCGCGCTGGACCGGCATACCCGTCGACAAGATGCTGGAATCGGAACGCGAAAAACTGGTGCACATGGAAGACGGCTTGCGCGGTCGCGTGATCGGCCAGGAAGAAGCGCTGGTCGCCGTGTCCAACGCGGTGCGCCGTGCGCGCGCCGGGCTGCAAGACCAAAACCGGCCCATCGGCTCGTTCTTGTTCTTAGGCCCCACCGGCGTCGGCAAAACCGAACTGACCAAGGCGCTGGCCGAATTCATGTTCGACGATGAAAGCGCGTTGCTGCGCATCGACATGTCGGAATACATGGAAAAGCACGCCGTCGCGCGGCTGATCGGTGCACCGCCGGGCTACGTCGGCTATGACGAAGGCGGGGCGCTCACCGAAGCGGTGCGGCGCAGGCCCTATCAAGTGATCTTGTTTGACGAGGTCGAAAAGGCGCACCCCGATGTGTTCAACGTGTTGCTGCAAGTGCTCGACGACGGGCGGCTGACCGACGGCCAAGGCCGCACGGTGGACTTTCGCAACACCCTGATCGTGCTGACGTCAAATTTGGGTGGAGAGATTCTCGCCCACCAAGAAGACGGTCACGACAGCGCCGAGCTGCGCGAGCCGGTGATGGACATCGTGCGTGCGTCGTTCCGGCCGGAATTTTTGAACCGCCTGGATGAAGTGGTGCTGTTTCACCGGCTGTTTCGCGATCACATGGCGGCCATCGTCGACATTCAGTTGGCGCGGCTGTTGGACCTGCTCAAAGACAAAAACATGGCGTTGGAGCTGGACGACGCGGCGCGGGCGTGGCTGGCAGACCATGGCTACGATCCGGTTTATGGCGCACGACCGCTCAAACGCATCATCCAACGCGCCCTGCAAAATCCGTTGGCAGGGCTGATCTTGGAAGGCAAAATAAACGACGGCGACACCATCACCGTGTCGGCGGGCGCGGATGGCATGACCATCAATGGCGAAGATGTGGGGGCGATGTGAAACGATCTAGCGTTTACGGACTGGCGGCCCTGATCTTGGTCGTTGCGGGCGGCGGCGCGTATGCGTGGTGGGCAAATGAACGTGCTTACGCCTGCGATGACGCATTGCGCACTGAAAACCTGTTCACCATCGCCCAGATGGTCGAAGACTACCACGACGAACAAGACCGCTACCCGTTTCAAACCGACGGTGAAGCGCGCGTCGTGGCGCTCGACGGCGCATTTTATGACGAGCTTCAGCGCGGCTTGGGCACACAAGACCTGCGCCGGGTGATCGATGCGCAAAATGAATACAACTACCGTGTCGATCAACACGGCTATACCCTGACAACCCACCTTCACAACCCGGTGCCGCAAACGACGGAGCTGGGTCCGAACCGCCACAGACTGCAACTGGGCTCCGACTACGACCCCGAACAAAAACTCTACCCGTTCTTGCAAGTCTCGGTTAATTCCATCCTCGCCGCGTCCCAAGCGGTGGCGGATAATTGCCGTTAAATGTTGCTGTGACTGAAAAGCCCCTCTCTGTCGGAGAGGGGCTTTTTTTATGCTTTGAGCGGAATGTAAATTTCCGTCACCAAGTCTTCAGGCGGCGTATCCTCGGGATTGTTGAGGTACAGTTCCAGACATGGGGCGTCATGGGCGTCCTTGCCGCTGTTGGGCATCCACGATCCGTATATGAAATCGTAGGTGGCTTTCATGTTTTGGTACGATCCAGTGTGCACGGCCTTGGCGTACAGACCGCCGGAAATGTTGCCCAGTTCGATGCCGTCGCTGGCTTGTATTTCGTGGGGCAGGACGACACGGGCTTCTGAGCGCAAATCCGAAGCCGGTACGGAATCCGGATCGTCGTAATAGCGTCCGTAAGTTGGTGTTGTTTGCGTCATGAATCCTTTCTTCGCGGCCTAACCGATGACGCGTTGAAAGACCTCGCCGATATCGTCGTATGGCCCGCTATGGCGCAGATAAGCGATGGGCATGTCTTCAAGTTTAACGAGTTCGATTTCCATGTTCATTCTCCTGATGGAGTCGGGAAGGATAAGGAGCAAGCCATCGGGTCCGCGCAGCAAGTTGGTGTCGTATGCTTTGGGCGAGGGGGGGATATCCGCATGGGCGTATGCCGAAGGGGATATGCCGTAGAACGTTTTGAACGCACGGCTGAAAGATTCCGGTGTTTCGTAACCAAAGTCCAGAGCCGTCGCCAACACTTGGGCACCGTTGCGTAGGCTTTGCGCCGCGGATTCCAAGCGCCGCCGACGAATGTGGTCGGCCAGGGTTTCGCCCACCATCAATCGAAAAAGGCGATGGAAATGAAAGGGCGAAAAATAAGCGATGGCCGCAAGTGTTTCCAATGCCAAGGGCTCACCCAAATGATCTTGGATATAGTCCAGAACGTTTCGGATACGTTTGCGGTAGTCTTGCTGTGTCGTGTTACGCATGGCTTCTCCTCATGGCCAACGCTAGCAACCGTGCACGGAAAAGACCTGACCGACCTTGCGCACTTTATGGCGTGTCGTTCAAAAACGCCGTCAGCTCGCGCAAAAATACCTCCGGCGCTTCGGCGTGTAGCCAGTGGCCTGCGCCGGGGATGTGGGCGATGTCAGAGCTTGGAAACAGGTGGGTGATGTCGCCGATGTGGTGGGGCTGGATGTAATCCGAATTGGCCCCGGCGACGAACAGGGTTGGGCCGCTATAACTTTGATGGTGGTCCGGTGCGGGGAAATCGGCGATTTGATCCATGCCCGCGTCGAGCGCCGCCAAGTTGATACGCCAGCGAAAGCCCGTGTCATCGCGCACCAGGTTTTGCACCAAGAAACTGCGCACCATTTTGTTGCGCACCACGTCTTCCAGATGGTCTTCGACGTCGGCGCGGCTGTCACACGCGGCCAGCGGCACCTCGGCCATGGCGTCGATAAACGCGCCAAAGCCGGTTTCACGTTCCACCGGGGCGATGTCCACCACCACGAGGCGTGTCACCAATTCAGGACGACTGAGCGCCAAGGTCATCGCCGCCTTGCCGCCCATGGAATGACCGATCACGGTGCTGGGACCCAGTGCGTAACGCTTGATGAAGTCGGCGACGTCTTTGGCCATGTCGCGGTAATCCATGCTATCAACCCACGGCGATTCGCCGTGGTTGCGCATGTCTACGGTGAGCACCCGGTGGTGCGCGCTGAGGCGCTTGGCGATGGCGCTCCAATTGCGTTTGGAGCCAAACAGGCCGTGCAGGATGACGATGGGGGAGCCACTGCCAATATCTTGGTAAGAAAGTTCAACACTCATTTTGGATCCTGCGCGCATGAACGAAAGAGGCCCCATGTATTAACACGGGGCCTCTCATATGTTGTGATGGAAAAGTCGCTTATCCGTTGCGGATGTTGGCGAGGAACTTGTCCACTTCACTGCGGAGCATTTCTGCTTGCTCTGACAGCTCGCCCGCGGCATTCATCATTTCACCGGCGCTGGCCCCAGTTTCACCAGCCGCTTGGGTGACGCCCGAAATGTTGGCCGAAACCTCGCCGGTGCCCGCCGCCGCTTGTTCGACGTTACGGGCGATTTCTTGGGTCGCAGCACCTTGTTCTTCGACGGCGGCGGCGATGGTGGAAGCGATCTCGTTCATCTGATTGATGATGCCGCCGATAGATCCAATCGCCTGCACGGCGTCTTCGGTCGCCCCTTGGATGTCGCCGATTTGGCTGGAAATTTCCTCCGTCGCCTTGGCCGTTTGGTTAGCGAGGTTCTTGACTTCGGACGCCACCACCGCAAAGCCCTTGCCCGCTTCACCGGCGCGCGCGGCTTCGATGGTGGCGTTCAAGGCCAGCAAATTGGTCTGATCGGCAATGTCGGTGATCAAGGCCACCACTTCGCCGATTTTCTTCGCCGCATTGGCTAAGCCTTGGACCTTTGCGTTGGCGCCATCGACCTCGGTCACCGCGGTGGCCGAGATTTGTGTCGATTGCGACACTTGGCGCGAGATTTCGGAGATCGAGCTGGAAAGCTCTTCCGCTGCACTGGCAACCGTTTGCACGTTGGTGGAGGCTTCTTCCGATGCCGCCGCCACGGTGGTCGATTGCTTGGAAGTTTGTTCCGCCGTGGCCGACAGCGATGTTGCGGATGATTGCATTTCCGTCGCCGCGGATGAGACCGAATCGACCACGCTGCCGATGCTGCCTTCGAAATCGTCGGCCATCTTGAGCATCATGTCGCGTTTTTCGCGCGCGGCTCGTTCTTCGTTGGCTTTATGCTCGCCTTCTAGGCGTTTGACCTCGATGGCGTTGTCTTTGAAGACCTGAACCGCCGCCGCCATCTCGCCGATTTCGTTGCCGTACTCTTGGGCGGGAATGTCGATTTCCAGGTTGCCCTCAGCCAGCGTTCCCATGGCATGAGTCATGCTGCCAATGGGTGAACTGATGCCGCGGCCAATCATAAGGGCAATGGAGAAGACGGCCAAGCCAACCACGACCACTGTGGTCATAATGGTGTTGAATGTGGATTCGATACTCTGCTCCAACTCATCTGTGGCCGCCGCAGCGTCAGCGGTTCCTTTTTCATCAAGGAAGTTAAGTTTGGGCTCCACCTCTGAATAGAGTTTGCTCAAAACACTTTTGTCCTTTTCTTCCTCAAGTATGAGGTTGGCGAGGACTTTGAAATTGGTCAGGTAATCGCCCAACTCCAGTTCGATTTTTTTCTTGTGTTCTTCAGCGATATCCGATCGCGCCAAAAGGGCGTCGAATTCTTCCATGCGTGTGTCCTGACGGGCGATGTATTTGGGGTCGAGACGCAAGAAGAAATCTTTTTCGTGGCGGCGCATCATCAACATGACGACAGTCAGTTCGGGCTGATTTAATTCTTTCAGTTCGGCCTCGACCGATTGCACGGCTGTGCGCAATTTTCCACGCAGACCCGTTTCCGGCGTCAATCCCATGCGGTTTTTCATGTCGACGATGTCTTCGAACTGGGCCACATATGCGGAAAACCCTGTGCTCATGTCGTCGATGAGCTGCTGTTCATCGGGTTCTTGGTGGATGGTTTTAAGCTTGTCGAAATACGGCATCACACCTTCAGCGGTTGCTTTGTGGCGATCTGCGTATTTCATGTCTCTGCGAATGAAAAAGTCTTTCTCGTTACGGCGCTCTTGCAAGAAACCTATTTTGATAGCGTTCACATAAGAGACGCCTCGGGTTTCATGGAGTTGCGTTTGTTGTAGGTCGTGCTGTGTTGTGGTGCTGGTATAATAAATTCCCGCCACCACAACAAAACCGATCAAGGCCGTCGCGCCAATAAGGGTTGTCTGCAAACTGATCTTGATGTTGTTGAGAAGCCCCATGACTTCCTCCCATTTTGACAAAATCTGAGAAAAACGTTCAAAAGTCAGCGGGGTTTCTATCTGCAAACTTTCACGCAAAGGATCCCTCAACTGTACGCTCTGTTTCAGGTGCACGTAAAGGGGAACCCGCATACAATAGTATTAATGCACTCTTGTCATATTGGTATGGAGAGCTATTGATAAAACAAGAAACTCAACGCAGTACAAAAAAAGCGAGGGGAGCGGCCCCTCGCTTTTGTGTTTACACATATTTAGGTATGGTTCTTTGAACCGACTGCTGAGCGTTCTCTAGCGCTGCGCAACTTGTTGAGTTGAATCGCTAAGAGATGCCCATTGCGTTTTCAGGGCTTCACGGGTGGCTTCGAAACGGACCATCTCACCGCCTTTGAGCTTTTGCCCCGACGGCATTTTGACCCGCATGGGGTTGACCTTTTTGCCCCGGCGCATGATTTCGTAATGCAGGTGCGGGCCGGTGGAACGCCCGGTGGTGCCAACGTAGCCGATGATTTGGCCCTGGCGCACACGCTTGCCTTTGCCGATGCCACGCTTAATGGCTTTCATATGAGCATAGGCGGTGGAGTATTCCGAATTGTGGCGAATGCGCACGTATTTGCCATAGCCGCCGTTCCAACCTGCTGTGTCGATGGTGCCGTCGCCCGCCGCATAGATCGGCGTGCCTGGCGGCGCCGCGAAATCGGTGCCGGTGTGCAGTTTGGTGTAGCCCAGGATCGGGTGCTTGCGCTTGCCGAACGACGACGACAAACGCGCGCCGTCGATGGGGGTGCGCATCAAGGCCTTTTTGGCGCTTTGGCCTTTTTCGTCGAAGTAGTCCGTGACGCCGTTCTTCAGCGTGTGAAGATAGATAGGCTTGCGTTCACCCGACAGCGTCAACGCGGCGAAAACGATTTGTCCGTTGTGTACGACGTTGCCGTCTTCATCGAGCTTGCGTTCATACATGACTTCGAAGCCGTCGTTCTTGCGGATGTCGCGCTGGAAGTCGACGTCCCAAGAAAAGGCGCGCACCAACTCGGCCATCACACTTGCAGGCACACCAGCGTCTGAGCCGGCTTGAAACAGGCTCCAGTCGATCACACCATCGGCGCGGGCGTTTTGAGTTTGCAACGGGCGTTCGATTTCGTGGGCTTTGTATCCGCCCTCGGGGGCCGGAGCGACAGTGATGTAGTTGGCGTAATCGAGCGGGATTTCGAATCCGGCAAAGCTGTCGTCGACGCCATCCATACCAGATTGGGAAAACGTGACGTTGATGTGCTGTCCGGCTTTCAGTGTGCGCGGGTCATATAGACCCTTCAAAGACCGTATAGCGGTCTCGGCGTCTTGGGGCTTGGCGCCCGCACGGCGCAAAGCCTTGCTCAGGGTGTCGCCGGACTTGATGCGTACGGCGGCATGATACGTAGAAGGGGCAGCCACGATTTCGCTCTCATATATAGAGGGGGCATCGGGGGTCGCCAAAGCGATGGCCGAAGGACGCGCGCTTTTGAGTGCATCAAGCGCTGCGGCGGCAGACGCATTGCCGATCGACATCGGTGCCTTGCCGAGACGCCCGTCAGATGCGCCGTCACGAGCTGACGGCACCGCAGCGACGCCGTCTGTGTATTGTAAATTGATAACCGCGCCTGCGATCAAGACCGTGGCGACAGCGATTCCTCTTAACATCATACGCTCGAAATCCCCTTAAAAGAGCATGGGTGTATAGCTTCACCCTTATCAGGACGGTGACGGTTTTAAAAAAATGAAAGACAGACAAATTAATTTGCCAGCCCGCCATCACATCCAGGCTTTTTTGTGCCAAATCATCCGTTAAAAAGCAAGGATATCCGCGACTTTCTTAAAAGATCGTTGTTATATTCACAAAAGTGAAAAAAAGGGTTTGACTTGGGGGGGGCA
>Ga0316204_10002308_pt1 | contig 44049 bp, 74 predicted proteins | sample 6monrhotite_MG_2_FD_205661 | JGI IMG/M metagenome (GOLD analysis project Ga0316204, IMG submission 205661) | Microbial mat bacterial communities from mineral coupon in-situ incubated in ocean water Damariscotta River, Maine, United States -... | ecosystem: Environmental > Aquatic > Marine >... | reverse complement strand
TATTGTCATACTGATACGTTGAAATACTGATACTATGTTATAACGCTATAATGATTGCTTTATATATTGTCATACTGATACCGTGATATATTGCTATATAGATATATCAAACACTCGATAAGAACGGTAATATTATACCATGCACATTACGAGAAAAATAGGGAAAATTAAAAATAAATCAGGTAGGTAATCAGGGTAGGGTAGGGTAGGGGGGTTGTGTCTCAAAAGAAGTGTGATACGTTCTATTCAACGGCGGTTGAGAGGGTTTGTCTCCCCTTGTCCTTCTCCCGCTGTTCCAGTTACCCGCCTCTCCTTGGGTTGAAATGGGCTCTCACTGATAAAGTGGGGGCCTTTTCTTGTATGCAGTAAGAGCTTTCTGAAAAGATTTACCTGAATTTGTTAGGATGTTACTAATGGTCTTTGCTAAGGTCTCAGGCTCTTCCCCCGAACCTTCTATTTCATAACCTTTCATTACGCGGATCTTCATTCTCGCCTTTACTGTCTTAAACTCAAAAAATGGAGCTTTCCTGATAATATCACCTAATGTTTTATAACCAGACTTGGCCACAACTGGAACTAACCTTCCATGTGTAAAAATATCCTCAAGTGCTGCTCTAACCCCAGTCGTCCTCTCAACCTGCATAAGCACGCCTTACAACAACCTCTCCAGAGCCATCACACTTTAGTCATACATATCCTTTTATGCCCAAGTCGCCTCACCCGTCCAGGTGTTAAGTAGGGAAAGGACGAGTGAGACATTCCTTGGGAGGGAATAGCTAGGAAATAAACTTGATTAGTAATTACTTCTTTTGCTGCGGTGAATTGTAACCCGACATCACACTTCGCCAACCCTGAATACGTCCGTTTTTTATCACTTTTTACTGTATTCCCTTTATCGCCATCGCAACGTATCAAAGCCGACATACAATAAATGCTGCGTGACACAAGACGTGTGTACGACAGAGAAAATGTTGTGCATAAAGAGCGCATTATGATTCAGCCATACACAGATAATAACATCGCAAGTCTAACAGATACAATTGTACCGCCCGTAAAAACCACCATACATCTAAACAGTGTGCCATGGGATGTTAAGAACACCAGCGATGGCGGCATCTATTTAACTAAACCTTACTCCAGCCAACAACATCCAGTCGGAACGATAGTCAGATAGATATATGAAGGGATAAAAAATGGAGAAGGGACTTTTATGGGTATTGAATTTCTTACAAACAGCTATTAACCAGTTAGAGCATTTATAGAAGGGCGTGGATACTCAAAGATAGACGACTTACTTATACTGGCTAAAAAGGATGGTGATTCTTACAAAGCAATATGCCCTGGCGGAATGGAAGAAGGGTTGCCATTACTGCTACACCAGAACAACGAAAGAACCGAATTCGTTGTGAACGATATTGTCGAACACGGACAGAACTATTCAACCCCCAGTCTGTAGTGAACGATAATATTCGCTATTCTCATCAATCAACATCCCCTGAAAATCATCCAAAGCCATGTAATCCATTTCTGATGGATTGTTGCCATATTGACCTTGCTGCGTTTGAATAGAAAAATCCAACAAGTAACTCTTGATCGCATAATCTAATTCAGGGTTCGGCTCATAATTAAGATGCTGTATTTTTTGCGCGGACTTGACTGCCCTTAGCTCATTATTATTTAACCAGCCGCTTTCTGCGAAAGCATTCTCCGAATGATAATCAACAATAACGCGACAGTTGTTTATGTGGTCTGGTACAGACGTAGTAAGTAGTAGTTGTAAAAGCTTATGACGTTTATACTGTATCTGTACAGTTACTCTCTTCTGATTCCTATCACACGATCTAACGTAACCTTGTTCATAAGCTTCTAAGTTCCCATATAACTCATTTAGCGCATAATACATCTTTCCTTTCCTACTTCTCTTGCTGGCATCCACAACTAGACGCGTCAGAGGAAACTTCTGTAACCGAAGAAGTGAATGGGTTGTCCATTGATACTTGTGAGTGAATACTGCTCAGACTATCTCTGCCTGATGCGGTGGATGAATTGCCGCAAAAAGCGCATCCATCATCATTTGTGAAAAGGGAATCGGTATCTATGCCAATAAATGAAAGGTAAGCCACGAGAATAACCGCAACAACATCAAGTGCGGCTAACTTGCGCCAATGCTTCTTGAAAAAACTCATGGGCATAACTTCCACGTCCTGTATGTGAGAACCAGCGCAATGACAAATGGCAATATTCCTAAAAAACTGTACGTTGTCATACCCATAAATAGACCAGCCATTAAATATGGAGCAATACAGATAATAATTGAAAGAACTAAAAATTCTTCCTTAGTTAGTAGAAGCTCACGACCAGCACCTTCATCTTTCCTCATTTCACCTTCATCTTTCCTCATTTCAAACCTTCCTTTACACTCTCTATTGCTTGCTTTGCCTTACTATCTAACTGACCAAGTAGCTCTCCTACCTTTTCATTGTTTACATTGTCCTTGTAAGACTGCTTAACTTTGCTATCCAACCGACCCAACAGCTCATCTGCTGTAGCAGCTGCATCCTTTTTGTTATTGAGAGCGTCTGTGTTCGACAACTTATTCATGTCAGGACTAATGTTGCCACACCCACCAGTCATACACTGATAGCCATACAAACCAATGAATGCGACAACAATTAATCGAACCATCTTATTCTGCTAACCATGCCTGCATCTGTTCTGCCGTTGCAGCGCCACTCCAGCGTTCTCCATCCATCCTGAAGACCGTAGGGGTGCCTGTGACACCTAAACGCTGTCCTAACGCGATATTGGACGCTATAGGAGCCTTACAGGAAGCAGGTGGAGTAGGGTCTGCATTGTTGATCATTACTTCTCGCATCATTCCAACTTGGTCAGATGCACACCAGATTGATTGAGAATGTGCCATGGCGCGTGGGTGTAACTGAGTCAATGGAAACAAGAACGTATAAATCTTTACGCCAGTCAGTTTAGCAAGCTCAGGCTCTAGTTTCCGACAATATGGGCAGTCGGGGTCAGTGAATACGATAATAGACTTCTTAGCATTCTTATCACCAGAGACAACAGCTTGATTAAAGGGAAGTGAACTCAAGCGTGAGGCAGAAAGCTTGTCTAATCTCGCCTTAGTCAAATCCTTGCGGGCAACTGGGTCTAACAAATGCCCGAATATCAAATGACGAACATTCTCGTCTGTGTAGTACGCATTACCTCCACTGATGATTTCATACAGTCCAAGTTCGTCACTGCGTGTGACTTGCGTTGCTGTAGCTCCATACTTTTCAAACTTAACCTTAATCAAATCACACTCAGGGCATGCTTCTCCAGCATGACTCGATATGGGAGCAACGCCAGCGACAATCGCCAGGGCAATACCCCATGCGTATAACGTCTTCATTCCTTCTTTGTTTTTTCCTTTGTGCATACAAACACTCCTTTAATTGACCGCGCTATTTTATCGCAGCTTGTTTTTTCTTCATTGGTGATAACGTCCGTTTTTAGGCGCTATTCAAACTTAGGTAATATCTATCAGTTCAAAGACGGACACAGTGAATCCATACCAATGTCATTGTTGGACATGATACGTTCCAAGTCTTTCGCGGTATCAGGCTGTACATCTTCATAGCCACGCGAACGCCAGTAGGACTCTAACTTTCTTTTTGCTTCTATCTGGGCAGGGAGTAGGGGAGAGAAGCCTCTACAGATGCTCGATGGTGCATCCTCTTGACCAGCTCGCTTCAGATGCTCCCACGGCGAAATAATGAATTGCTCAAAGGTCAAGTCGGAGGGCAAGGCGCATTGTTGAAACACCTCACCCCACAACTCTAGTTTTTCATCAGTCATACAATTTTCTAACATAGCAACCTCCTGTAATGTGCTGCTTATGAGCATACAGGAAATCTTAAAGATGCAACCCCTAACTAAAGTTTAAAATTCAACAGGGTCTGGAGCTTCTACTTTTTTACTCTGCATTAGCTCTTCATACAATCTGATGTGATAGCCAATTTTGGTTAGGTGGTTCAGCCGTCTTCTGAGAAACGCGAAATCGTTTTCAGCTTGCTTGACGGATTCGTGTTCCCAAGAAGGAGCCTTCGCCAAGAGTACGTCCATGTTGTAGATGGGACCCCTCTTCTTTTTTATATGATCACTTTGACGTTGATAAGTACCATCTGCTTTCTTCTTGAAGTTCGTCTTAACCCAAACTATCTTCATCGTATAATCCGCAGTTCTGCGAACCATAGGGTTTAGGTAAGATACTTCTCCACCGCTCTTCTTCATCTTTGCATTCTGCATAGAGTGATATGCCCAGAAGTCATCCGATACCCGAAGTGCAGATTCATGGATTTCATCATAGACCTCATCAAAGATTTCCCTGCTTAATTTTGTCCTGTCCGTTTTTACCATTTAAAACACCTTATTGCTTTAGTGACGAGTACCCCTAGTAGTCACTGGGGGAAACTCTTGTTTTTTACCAAAAAACCCATAAAACACGCTTATTTCCCCTGTGACGACTAGGGGGGTGTAGTCATATTATACTACGACTACATGTTTTTTGTAATGCTGCCCTCAACCTTTTCCCTGAACACGTTTATTCCCCCTGTGACGACTAGGGGGGTGTAGTCATATTATACTACGACTACCACATTCATTCTGGAAAATGCTCATGAAAAACATCACATTACCGTGAAATTATGCAATTCCCCTGTGACTACTAGAGGGGTGTAGTCATATTATACTACGACGACCACCCTCATTCTTTAAAGCTAGATTGGCTAAAATTTGATGGCAATAGCCAAATGCTCATTTCTAATAATTTTAGTTGGAGTCATCTGTGCCACATCTCAATAGCGCCTTTTTTGGGCGCTGTTTCACATTACTGATAACCGCCTTTGGGTACACATTTTACTCTCAACCAGTCCGAAACAGCTCAAGTGTCGCGAACCAATCAGCTGCCATTCATGTTAAAATTCACAGACCCAACACAGAATAATTTGTCTTTCAAATGCACTTCAACGGCACTTGATAGAAGGTTTTGATTTACAATTTAGGACGGTTATTCGCATCATTATACGCACCCTAACCATGGCAAATTACCGACCAAAACAAGGTCGAACAGGATGCTTATGACAGCAATATTAGCGACTATTTGCGAACTCTTTTCATCCATTTTAAGCACTCAGAAATCAAAAATTACTGGTTATAATTTTCAAAAATATGAGCGTTTTTGCATCGTCATACACACCCTTATAATGGCAAATTGACGACCTAAACCTGGTCGAATTTGATGCTTCTAGCAGCAACATTGGCGACCATTTGCGGACTCTTTTCATCCATTTTAAGCACTCAGAAATCAAAAATTACTGGTGATGATTTTCCAAAAGGTGGGCGTTTTCTGTGATGGAATGTGTGCATATTTAGTCTTCATTGTACCTTGTGAGAAGTCCATTTTGATTTATTGGTTGGCAGCGTGATTGACTCTTTTTGAGCTTTCTCGACCTGATCGCGTTGCTTCAGACACCTTCCATTATTGGGTTGGAAGGCTTCTCGCTGCCGCCATTTTCACCGATCTGAAGGACGGGGTTTTACGGCGAAAAGGATAAAGTAGGTGTCTTTCATGTGCTGGCTGAAACACTAAAATCTACTTCTTAGAATCATTCCAAGCTTTCCAAATAACCCTTATCAAGCTCTTGCTGGTCTATTCCGATATATCCCATAGTTGTAACTTGGGATGCGTGTCGGAGCAGCTTTTGAACCAGTAGGATGTCTTTACCTTTATTATATATAATAGTGGCCACTGACCGCCTGATGCAATGTGGCCCATGATTTTTTGGCACAGACATTCCCTTGTCCTTGAATGACTGACTAATCATTGCGCAAATAACATGCTTTATACTTGTTACATCCATCGACTTATTTTGCCGACTGGTAAACAATGGCATGCCATCTTTTATCGTTTCGGGAAAATCAAGATAGGGCTTGGTTGAATCTGACTTGCATTCAATCCTCCAGCTTCGCACATACTCTATGATCTGTTCAATTAACTTTGGTGATAGCTTGATGGTTGCATTCACAATTCGATTCCCCTCAGCATCACTGCTAGAACCTTTTCCGCGAACGCCAATTCTTTTTAAAGCCAGGTCAATATCAGTAAGTTGAATCAAAGCCACTTCATCCACCCGCATCATGGTATGAACCATTAAATCATAGATAAGTAAATTTCGCTCTCTGATTCTTCTATCGAGATATAGGTCATTAGCTGTGTCTCGCACCTTGCCTAGTTCCTTCCTTGTCAAAAATAGACGATCAAATGTTTTGGCTTTTTTCTTCTTCACCTTAGTTCTGATGTTGTTCAGGTTTGGCATAGTAACCTCACCATCATCTTCTATGTCAGATAGTATTTTCAGGATTGCGCTTAGAGCCTGATTATATGCAAAAGGCTTACTTCTATATTTATCCAAAAAGCTTATAACATGTGATTTATTCAAATCAGAGCAAACATGCACATTTGCATTATCTATGAATTCAGAGAAATCACGCCAAACACGATTGTATGCAATCGCAGTATTCTTATTCATCATTTTTGTATTTTCTATCGCTTTCTTCGATATTAGGCTATGCGGCGTTGGCTCTTCGTCATCTTCAAATATCTCTTTTTTTGCCATGTTTGAGACTCCTGTTTTTTTAAAAACCTATATTTTTAAATAAGGCTTTTCACTATAATGCACATTATAGCGAATTGTTAGCCAATGGTACAGCCACCCTTTAAAACATGCCTTTTCTATTATTATAGTGAATTGTTGTCATATTTACTACATTTAGGCACTTGCATCTATTTTAATGTATGGTACTTTATATCTAAAGGGCGTTATTATGATTATAAGATTATTTACATATAATATTAGAGTTAACTTTTATGCGATTGGTATAATGTTGTGTTTTTGCGCTTTTATTTATTTAGAGATGTTTATCTGCTTGGAGGTTAAGTGAGATGGCGAGTGTTATATTTAACGCTGAGGATTACTGGAAGCTTAAAACGTACAAGAAGTGGGTTGTTCGACTGTCTTCTTCTAAAACTACTGAAACTCGCTATGTGAGTGCTAAGAGCAGGTATGGGGCAATCAATGCTGCTAAAGCGGTTACTTTTCTAAAGGGTAATGTGATTTGCACGGCAAGCCTTGCCACGCCAAAAGACTTGGGGGCGCACTGTGTCGGATAGGGTGATCGCGACAGAATGTAAGCAAGCTGTGGTAGATGTTCACTATGCTCGCCTTATCCAAGGCGGTGTTGAGCTTGATATGAGTGTTAAGCATTACTTCTTTGATTGTCACTACAAGGCTTTGGTCTTTGTTGCTAATTACAATGCCAAGCATGGAAAGCATGGAAATAGTCTTGCTCAATTTGGAGGATTTTATTCTAGCTTTCCTTCTAATCATCCTATTGAGACAGAAATCCCTGATGGCTATTTATAACTACTGAATTGCGACAAAAATAATAAAGGACGGCGGTAAAATTATGACTGTATTAAGATTTAAACTAAAAGATGTTCTAAAGCTTTATAACGATGCAAAAGAAGACAAGGAGCATGAACCTTCATTCACTGACTTGTATAATAGTGAATATCTAAAAGAAGGTGAAGCTATTGAACATGGTGAGCGTGCAACACTTGAACAGATTGATAAAAGTAAAATCCCAGCAGCACTAAAACTTGTCAAAGATAATGGTATTTATCTTATGTCTAATAGCGTTTCATCAAATAAGAAAGGTCTGGAAGAGAACGGTGAATGCCCTCTTGTTTACGCTGAGGGTTTTAATCCCGAAGAGGATGACGTGTATGATAAGTGCCGATATGCAGTTGGTGGCGATGATTTTGCAGAGGGCTTCCCTTTAGACTGGGTGGATATTTTATTAGAAGATAAACCGAGGGCAAGGTTGTTTAAAATAGGTATGAGTAAAACCGAAATGCGTTTAGTTCTTTGAACCCTGCACTGCAACCCAATAAAAAAGTATAGTCAAAAGGATGGATATTATGGAAAAAAATACTCGAACAATAAAAAGATCGGTACTGGAAGGTAAGCGAGCAACCGATAATGTTTCTTTTCAGGGTGGCACGTATCGCATTGATGCAGGTTGGCGCATAACCGATTCCACCATCAAGCTTGCCAAGACTGACCGTGGCGCAGAATGCGTTGAGGACTTTATTGAATATCAGATTATTGATGATTGATAATAAAATTCAGGATTTATTATGATTTTGAATCGGACGAAAATGTAAGGAGGTTTTATGGTAAAGAGTGATTCAAATATTTTGCCTGAAAAGGAATTTAACCTGCGAAAAAGGCACCAAAGATTGACTTGGGGATTTCTGATCATGTCAGTCGTTTTTATTGCAATTGGTTTATCAGTGTGGGCAAATGTATTACCGCCATATTCAATTGTTTTAGTAACAGTAGCATGGATAGGGGTTGATTTTATTCGCGATTCGGTTGGTTCTGAAATTAACAGGGTTGTCGCGCATCAGAAAGCGGAAAAATACAAATAAAGGTATAAGGATTTTATATGAAAAAGGTTACTATTAATGAGGCTATAGCATTGGATAGAGAGCATTTACGACTTACGTTTCTCTATGTGTTGGGCTTCGTTGGCTTTGGGTTAATCATGCTGGGCGCATGGCTTGATTGGTTCTCAATAATGTTCATTTCTCCTGTTGTTGGGATGTTGGCTGCCATCATCATGGCAAAAACATCTATTGAAACTCAGATAGATATATTTCTAGGTCAATGTAAAGGTAATCTTGGTAAATGACGTGTTTTAATATGGGCAATCTATTGATTATGAAATGGCAAATTGATTCTGGTGTCTTAGTAGGACATTGGATTATTGAAAAAAAAGAGAGGGGATAATGTTGAAGTTATTAAGTATAAGTATTGTGGCAGCAGGAATGCTGATAAGCACAGCTTCCGCCACTGAAATCGGAAGCTTCATTAATAAGCGTAATTGCGACCAGTTGATAGATAAGAGTTATTACAAGATCTGTTATGATTACAACTTAAAAGCAGCTCGATATGTTGGTTACACATTGGATGGTAGTTTGGTTAATGCTGTTAACATCAAAAAACGTCCTCGCTTTTATGAAGAAAAACGCATCCCAAAACAATACCGTGCCAAGCATTCCGATTATACGCGCTCTGGATATGACAGAGGGCATCTTCAAAATGATGCAAACAGTGATTGGTCAAAGAAATCTCAAAAGTCCACATACAGCATGGCAAACATTATCCCGCAAGTACCAACCGTGAATCGCAAGACATGGATTAAAGCAGAAAAGTATGAGCGCAAGGTCGCTGTAAAACTTGGTTCAGTACAGGTTCTTAACGGCGTAATATATCCCAGTAAGCCTCAACGAATCGGGCGCAATGGCATTGCAGTACCAAGCGGCTACTGGAAGATGATATTCAACAATAAGGGCTTTGAACGATGCTTCTATTACAAGAACGACAAACGAGCGAAAGCTAAAGGTGACAAGTTACGCAGCCACTTAATTGATTGTTCGAGTTTACTATGAAGGTCTATGGATATGACATAAATGGCGCGGTACAAGGCGAGCTGTATTGTAATGAGATAGACTCTTTAGATCTTGATTACTTTGAAATGGAGGGCATTGCTAAAAAATTTGATTGGGAAGCTGCTTTCACAAACCTTAAAGACGCAAAGAAAGCATTGGTTGCGGAAATGGTTGCAGAGCAAACCGACCAAGAACTTATTAGTTTTGTGCGCAGTTTGCGTATGAGCGATTTGGTTTAACATGCAAGAAATCAAACTAAAACCCGAAGATGGAAAAAACCTTACCCGAACCCTTAATGGGGTAAAGGTCGGTGATCACACAGGTCGATGCTATAAGTGCGGCTCAAGTAACTTGTGGGATGATTCGACTGCCTATGGGTGCAATGCTTGTGGGTGGATGCGTTGTACAGGCGAACTAAGTATAGAAGGAGGTAATCAATGAGCTTTCAACGATTTATGAATTTCAATGAGCTGGTCATTGATAACTTCGCGGGTGGAGGTGGCGCGAGCACAGGTATTGAACAAGCAATTGGTCGCTCTGTTGATGTTGCAATCAACCATAATGATGAAGCTTTAGCCATGCATGCAGTCAATCATCCAAACACTATTCATCTTTGTGAATCAGTATGGGATGTTGACCCGTCCGAAGTAACAAAAGGCCAGTCTGTAGGCTTGGTTTGGTTGTCGCCTGATTGCAAACATTTTTCTAAAGCTAAGGGTAAAAAACCTGTTGAAAAGAAAATACGCGGACTGGCATGGGTTGGTGTTCGATGGGCGGCCAAAGTTGCTCCGAGAATTATCATGCTTGAGAACGTGGAAGAATTCGTTACATGGGGACCATTAGTTAAAAATAAAGATGGTGATTTGTTCCCTTGTCCGAAACGTAAGGGCAGGGAGTTTAAATCATTCTGCAACGCACTTCGTTATTTGGGCTATAAAGTAGAGTATCGTGAACTACGCGCATGCAACTACGGTTCACCAACAATACGAAAAAGATTCTTTCTGATTGCTCGCCGTGATGGGTTGCCAATTGTATGGCCAGAACCCACCCATGGCGATCCAAAGAGTGCAGATGTAATCAGTGGCAAGTTATTGCCGTGGAAAACCGCTGCCGATTGTATTGACTGGAGTATTCCTTGCCCTTCAATATTTGAACGCAAAAGACCATTGGCTGAAAAGACTATGCAAAGAATCGCAAAGGGAATTAAACGCTATGTTATTGATAGTGACAATCCTTTTGTAGTTCCTAACGCGAAGATTGTAGCGCCATTTGTTACCGAGCATGCGAATGCATCCAGTCAGCGTAATATGCCTTTAGATGAGCCTTTGCGTACCCAATGCGCCCAAGTTAAAGGCGGACACTTTGGGCTTGTAACTGCCTTTCTAGCAAAACATTACACGGGCGTAGTGGGCACTGAAGTTGATGGTCCTATTCATACAATAACATCCCAAGATCATCATAGCTTGGTCACGTCAAACTTAGTGAAAACGTCCGATGGGTTGCATGGTAATAGTGAAAAGGTTCGTGCATTCCTAATTAAATATTATGGCACAGGCGAAGGGCAGGCAGCAAACGACCCCTTGCACACCATTACAACCAAAGACCGCTATGGTATAGTCACAATCAAGGGTGAAGACTATTCTATTGTTGATATTGGTATGCGCATGATGCAACCAAGAGAGCTGTTTTTAGCTCAAGGCTTCCCAGAAGATTATATCATTGGTAACGATGCTTCACAGGGCTTGAAACTTACCAAAACTTCTCAGGTTCGTTTATGCGGCAACTCTGTTTGCCCCGATTTGGCTAAGGCGTTGGTACAGGCAAACTACCAAGAACAAATTCAACTGGATAAGGCGGCGTGATGTCCAATATGACGCATCTGACCACCCATAAAAGAAAGCTTAATACGGCAGAAATTCGCAAAGCAGGTACTTTAATTGCGGCTGCACACTGCATACAGCAAGACGTTTTTGGCGAAGCCAGCGTAGATGTTTGCGAAGCTGCAAGAGAGGCTGGATATAGCCTTCTAAGACGTTATGGGTGTGAAGATAGAGTTAGTGAATTGTTGGTGCCTGAAGATATTGAAGAAATGGTAAGAAATGGTGATATATGAGTAGTACACAATTAAATATAGGAGCGGAGAATGGCTAAATCAATCACATTCAACGCTGATATGGTCAAAGTATCATTGGCTGGCAACAAGAGACAAACACGCAGACCATTAAAAAATCAACCACTTGAACACGCTGATACACCAAGAATGTTTGCCAACGGCAAATGGTTGTTCCATTACAATAATGAAACTGAATATGTATGCCCGTATGGAAAAGTGGGCGATACACTATGGGTACGTGAAACATTTCAGGTTGGGCTATGCACTAAATCATCCATTGCTTACCGAGCCACGCACAATCCTTCAGACTTAGAAGAAGGGCAAGATGAAATCATTAAATGGAAATCACCTATTCACATGCCCCAATGGGCTTCCCGCATTTCCCTCAAAATTACCGATATTCGCATTGAGAAAATACAGAATGTTTCAGAGTGTGGAGCACAAGCAGAGGGTGCAAAACCAAGTTTTAAAGATGAGTTTGGTATTGTTCATACCCAGCCTTCTTACCGTGACGGCTTTATATTAAATATCTGGAATAAAATCTATCATGATAAGCATAAACCTGAATTTTCATGGAATGAAAACCCGTGGGTTTGGGTGATTGACTTTGAGGTTATAAAATGAATGAATCAATAAAAGTCGGTGATAAAATACATTTCTTACGTGAATTGTCCGATTCTGCATGCGAAGAGCATCCAGGCTGTCTTTATGCATCAAAGGGTGAGGTTGGTGAAATCACAAGGATAGGCGGGTGCAGGGAAGGTTATTGGGTAAAAACAAAGAAAAACCCGCCCTTTGGCTGCGAACGCCATAACTTTGAATTGGTAAATCTGACCAAAGAATTATTCATCAAAGAACTTAATAAGTTTGTATCGCATGATAAGGGTAGAGAATACATCAATCGCATCAGCATGGTCGATGACAATGCTGTGGCTACCAACGCCTTTGTTATGGCATGGGTTAATCAAGACCTTGTATTTGAACATGTGGATGGTTTTCCCGTTGAAACAGCAAACGAGTTTATCTCAAATCATGATGCAGCTCAATTTAAGCCTTTTAAAATGCCTGAATTGAACTTAGAAAAATGCCCATTATGCCATGGTCAAGGTTACACCTATAAAGACCCGTGTATGGAGTGTGATGGTGCAGGAGAATTGCACTTTGAGTCAAATTACAATCATTATGATGTTGAGTGCAAAAAATGTAGTGGTGTCGGTACAACGCCATCAAGCGAAGAATTTGGAATAATAGAGCGTTGTATGAAGTATGATTGCGAAGGAGGTTTTTTATTCGATAACTATATTGAAATTGACAATGCGCTTATCGACCCAAGATACCTAAAACTAATTCAAGACTATCCAAACCTTGAGATTTCCATCGCTCCTGTAAACGACGATAAAACAGCGAAGTTATTTTTCTTCAAAAGTAGCAATCAAGTAAATGTCATTATCATGGGAGCAATAAAATGATTGATTCAAATATAGAAACCCAATGTCTAAGCCAAAATGAATACAACAAATTGGTCTTTGATGCAAAAATGTCGCTTGGCATTACATCTAAAGAAGACCGCGAGGCGATGGATCTCGCTTTGGCTAATGATTTTACGAGGTTCAATAAAATCGCAATGCGTGTCTTGTCTGAAATTGCTTATCGTATTGCACCACTACAGCCTAAATTCGATTGTTCAATCATAGAATACATACACGATGAGTTTGGTAAAATTAATGGGATAGAATGGGGTGAGAAATGTGATAAGTGTAATGGTTCGGGCATGTGTCAATGCAATTGCCCAAATTGTGAAGCTGATTGTGAAGTATGTTATGGTGAGAAGTATAAAATTGGAAGTAAAGTAACTACCGATATAGCAGGTGAAGTTAAAATTATAGGAGAAGAAAATGGCTAAAAATAATGGAAGAAAAAGTTTAAGTGGCATTAGTGTTATTGATGAAACACGCAGTCAGATAAAGATTATTGAAGGTCAAAGCATGGCATCGTCCTCAGATGTTTTTGAACAGGCAATTGCACTGTTATATGCGCTAATGCCCGAAGATAAAAATGACCGCAAGCCGCTTGACCTGGTTGTGCGGGAGGCTGTCGAAACCATCAAAGGTAAGTGTGATTGAGCGTGATAGTTCATCGAAAAAAACAGAAAAACACTTGTAAAATAAAAAAGGATAACATGGATAGCGAGAATTGGATTTTCCAATACTCAATGGTACACCAAATGCAATGCCAAGCGCATGCGGGGATATTTAGCAATGTATGGCTTTGACCCTCAACCCATTACCATCGGGCTTCTTATCGCGGCATCTATTTCCGCAGTCCTTTGGAAATATGCAGAATTAAAAGAACGCAAAAAGTCACAGGAAACCATAAAAAAGCTTTGGGAGAAAATTGCCCAACTCGAAGCAGAACTCTTGGAAGCGAAAAAATAAGTGACTCAAAATCGTATCGAACAAACGCCTCTCTTCACTACATTCTATGAAGGAGCCAAATTCTCACCGTGTCGTACATGGCGTTATGACCTTTGGCGGAAGTGGGGCAGTGATGATGATTATTGTAGCTGGATTCTCTTAAATCCAAGCACCGCAAACGAATCCGAGAACGATCCCACCATTCGCCGTTGCATTACATTCTCGAAAGCATGGGGATATTCAGGGCTTCATATTTTGAATGTTTTTGGCTTTCGGGCAACTGATCCTAGTGATATGAAAAAGGCTAATGAGCCAATTGGCACTGATAACAATAAAACCATTCTCAAAATTGCGAAGGGCGCAAGCCGCGTTGTCTGTGGATGGGGCGACCATGGGCAATATAAGGGTAGGGCAGAGGATGTTGTTCGCATGCTTTCCAAACATGAAATTCGCTTGTCCTACTTGGATTTGAACAAGTCAGGCGAGCCACGCCATCCATTGTATATCAAAGGTGATACCCATCCCAAAACACTCGTTGAACACTCTGGTATTGATCAGATTGATATGGAAAAATATATTGAACAACAAACAAAATCAGACAGGCGGAAGTAGCCATGAATTTGTATATAGGATGCATCAACTCCAAACGACTGGTTCGCAAAGACCGCCTTCAAACACATTTGCCACACTGCAAAGGCTTTATGGCAAAGGTGCTAAAGCGTAATGAGGACTTGGCAAGACAAAGGATACAAAAAAAAAGGCGAATTGCCCCAAAACGAAAAGAAACACTGGGATTAGGATAGAAGCAACCAATGGCATTAAGGCTCACCCCCGAACAAGCCCTCAAGATGGGAATTTTGAGTGAAAGCAAGCGTACTTCAGGCAAACTTTCAAAACGCGAAAAAATAAAGGCTTATTTGCTGAAAATTCAAAGTGCTCAATGCAAAGTAACACCGCTAAATAATGGTGCTCTTGTGGAAATTGAAGGGTTAGGCGTTCCTAGTCTAAATGCAATGCTTGATTGGGATCAAAAAACAGAAGCCTATTCATATAAGAAAGAATGGCACAAATTAATCCATTATGGTGCATTGGAAAGTAACATAAAACGCACATTCAAATGTATCAATAAACCATGTGAGCTAAAGATTGTTGCATATCACACACGGTTGCTCGACCTAGATAACATTTGCCCTAAATATTTGATTGATGGAATTGTACGGGCAGGAATCATCCAAGATGATGACCCACGCTATGTTGCTGGCTACTCAGTTAAACAACACAAGGCGAAAGGGCGGGTGCCGAGTATCATTGTAAAATTGGAGTATGAAAATGAAACACATAAATGAAGTTGAAGAACTTGTTCAAGTCGATAAAGACATCATTCGTCTTGCTTTTGAGCTAAGTGATGAAATGGGCGTGCGTGCTTATAGAGATGCAGTCCAAGGATTTAAGGATGCTCTTCAGCAAACAGAAGGTGTCAAAGTTTTCCCAATGAATGTTATTTACCGAACCTATATTACAAAGTTGCTTAACGCGGTTTTGCCGTTGCTTGAAGAAGAACAAAAGCCAATATTTTTTAAAGCTGTTATTTTGTAATGCCATTAAGAGCGCAAAAGGACGGCTTCAATATATACGCTTTCAATTATAATGATTCGTCATGGGAAGAACTAAAAAACCAAAGCAAGCAAGAGCCATTACAAATGCCATGCTGCGATGCACGGGCGATTCCAAAGACAAGTAAACTAGGAAATTTCTTCTTTGACACCAGTGATCTAAGGCAAATGCTTATGAAAAAGCGTGTAGAATCAGTAAATCAGGTTGTCCAAGGCTCTTTAAAAGACAGCTATTCCCCAACTGGCAAGCTTAACGTTATGTTGCATAATGATGGCGACATTGGCATCGTAATGACTAAAGGTGATACCGCAGAAGACCTTCAGCATGTCGATATAACACTTGCAACAGGAGCAATAGAAGGACATAAATTCAGCAATGAAGTTGTTCATGCCTTAATTTCACTAATTGCAGCAACACAAGAAAATGAAGCCGAGGGTGTAAGATGAATGAAGGTTTTGAGTATTTCAAAAATGGCTTAGGCGGGAAAATATGTAAGCGGAAGTTAAGCATTGATCTTACTGACATTGAATCATGGGAACATTTAATGAATTTTGTGTTAGATAATAGAGATGATGTATTGCCAAGGATGAAATCTGCACATGCAACTTCATCATCTGGTGAAAGGCCAATTATCGAGGCTATTTTATGGACTTGCGATTTCGCTTCAATTGCAGACGAGCTTTCCGATGGAAAAACTTATTATCATATGGGCTCAATGAGTGGTGAGTATAAAAAAACATATCTAACAATACTTGCAGGTCAATGAGGGAGCTATAAAATGCCAAAATTCGATTCATCTATCAGCTTAAAAGATGGACGCTACATAATCAGAATAAATGATGAAGATTTCACATCGTTTCCATCATCTAGCTTCTCAAAGGAAACGGCTGAAGAAGTTTACACCGCTATCTTAGCAGCTTATACGCAGGGCAAAGACGACGCTAAATAAAGGCACTACTATATTCCATAATATTGAATACTGGATTATTTGTATAATTTGACACTTAAAGCGCAATGTGGTAACATCCCTTTTGTTTTAAATAACCCTCAAAAAATGCCATAATGATTGAGGTAATAATTAAAAGGAGTTGGAAAATGATTGTATTATATGATTATGGAACAAATTTAAAAGGGTTGCCTGTGCCTATCCAAGTCTTGGATGATGCCGGAATTGACTATAGTAGTATTGATTCATTTGAGAATACATACGATGGTGATGACTTTTTTGCAGTTCAACAATTGAGTATAGAACTTAATGAATCTGGCAATGAGTTTAATATTCTAGCAAGAAACATGTGCTTATCTGAAGATAATCCCTGTTCGGCAGATAATATTGATGATGATGTTGATCGTGCTCTTGCTAAAATTGATTTGCTCGGAGTGAAATGGGAAAAAGTATGATCCATGCCCTGCACGATATTATGGCTGTCAGAACATCATGAAACGCGGGAAAAAATAAAATCGTAAAGATGGAGTAGAAATGAAAAATAAATCAATATTAGAAGAATTAGAAGAGCTTATTGCTCTTCTGGCGTTTGGTATATCTTTAGCGGTTTTGATCATTCTCGCACTTTCTTTTATAGGCGACGGGATTGATTTTTTAAGTCACACACAACAAGAAATACTTTTTGTATTTCAAGTTATCTTTGTAATTTCAATCCTATGTTTAGCTGCTGTACCATGTTTCAAAAATCTTGTTAAGCATCATACTCTCAAGTTAATAGTTTTATGGTTTGGTCTAGCGCATTTTACTTTTTTTCCCCTAGGATTTCTAAATTTTTTATATCCCCTTATTGACTCTCAATCAACTTCTTCTATACCAAACTTTTTCCCCGCTTTATCTTTTTTGTCTTTTTTGTCTTTTTTAATGGCTCTATTCATCGCTATTTTGCCAACAATAATCTTAGTAGCAGGTATATTGGGAATGCGTACTCGTTTAAAGAGTGATACAGAAACTTGTAAGAGTAGGTAATGGCGTTTTCCATGGAAGAACTTCAGCATCGACGAGAAAGAGATGAGAAGAATCAAAAACAAATCAGAAAAAATATTACCCCTATAGAAGGTGATGAAAATCCAATTCTTAAGCCAGAAGTGCAAGCTTGGATTCAGGATGGCATCGAGAATGCATGTTGTTAAATAGCCAAGGTAATACCCTCTTACTCCCCGCCTACCTTCTTTACATCTCTGACAAGTCAGAAGATACGCAGAAAGCCTACACACGTATCCTCACAGCCTTTTTCGAGCATCTTGAAGGTAAAGGGGTCGATGTGCTTGGCAAAGGCCTAAATGAAGGACAAAGCATGGAAGATGCCATATCAACTTACATTGATAATATTTCCAAGGTAGTTCGCGGGAAACCCGTTAAATTATCAGCAGCGAGTAAGCGCACCTATTTATCAACCATTGCAAGTTTTTATACTTGGTTAATCTACGTTAAGAAAGAAAAGATCATCAATCCAGCTTCAGCTCTAATGAAGGTAAAGAAATTTAAAAAGTCAGCCATTGGCCACAACATCCAAGAATCAGAATTTAAAACGATTATGCAAAACTTTACTAAGCCCCCCCAAAGGAAAGGTGTGTTGTTTTACGAGATAATGAAACAACGTGATCACTGTATGATTCACTTACTTGGCGGATCGGGCATGCGCCGCATTGAATTACACCGTTTGGACATTCGTGCTTATGACCGTGACCGACAAACTATCTTAGTTCATGGTAAGGGTGATAAACCCCGCACTATACCCGTACCTGACACAGCAGCCACGGTCCTTTCTCACTACATAGATGAGATTCGACCATTCTACCCTAGCCCGTTGCCTAAAGATGAGTTCTCGATGTTTCTGCGGCCAATTAAGGATACAAAGACAGATAAGGAATACTCGATTAGAATCCCACTAAGCAACATCACTGACCGCATTGGCAGGATATTGGAAAAGGCAGGGGTAAAAAAAGGGTTTGGGCCACATACACTGCGTCGCTCTTATGCAGTATGGCTTTTAGAGGATACAGAGGGTGATTTACGCACTGTCCAAGAAGTGCTTGGTCATGCAGACATTAGCACAACACAACGCTACACCGCATTATCCAATGCACTTGTTGAGAAAAAAGTAAGAAAAGTATTCAGGGAACGTGGAGATGAAAAATGAAAGATGATATTACAAAGCATACTTACTCTAGGCACTACTAGAACAGCCAAAGAGATGAGCACTATAATTTTACAATCAGATAGCGAAAGAAGTTCAACAGCCATTATTGATAAAGCAGATTCTTGTCAATGAACCAGTTCAATCAAAAAAAGAGAATAAATTCTTATCATGCCTGCGCAAAAGAAAAGCGTGAACCAAACATAAATATGATTATCATTGAATAAATATTGTTCAAATAATTGATATTTATTTCCCCCGCAAAAATGTTATGATTGTTTAATCATAGGAGAACCCATGACATACCAAACAATGATTCAAGAGCTAGAACAGGTTATTGCCAATACTCGTGCCAACAACAAATCAAAGGTGGCTGATTATTTCAATGATGAAGAAAAGATGGTTCCCTATTATGACCTGACAACCATCCCATCCAAAATTTGCCCTTTCGTGGACGAGGATATTGATTACGTGCCACAGGAACGGTTTGAAGAACAGGGTAACAACTTTATCGCTTATGTTGAATCATTAATCGATGCTATCAAACAAGACCACCACTACTCAATCACCCATAACGGTATTATGGGTCATACATATTGGTGGAATCACTTAGAGAATTGCTTAATGGCTGTACCAACAAACGCAGATGGTACTTTTGACCAATCCGAACCGCAGTACGTTTCTGAATTTGATGAGCCTCATGACCCAATAGAGATTGATGCAATTAAAAAGAAACTCGCTTTAGATACCTACAAGGAGTGGACATGAATAATTCCACAGAGGAATTGAAAATATTTTTTGATTTAAGAGCTTTAAATGCCCCTGCTCAAAATGAAATTCTAAATACTGGTCAACTTAAAAAATTCATTAAGCAATGGGGGAAAGACAAAGGAATTTCGTTAGAAATAATTGATACTGGGAAACCTATTCACGATAAAGCATGGCTATCCTTTGATATGGCCTTTATTAAAGATGATATTAAAGAAACCTTTATTAACAACTTCAAAGAAACACGAAACTCATTGGCAAGCTTACCCAATGTTCATATTGTTGAACGCCATATGGAACCTGTTCCAATGATACCTGGAAACACCAAAGAACCACGGTGGTTACACATTCATCTTCAGAAGCCAATTTAAACCTGGACTGTTAGGAGAAACACATGCATAATAATTTTTATAGTATTTTCTGGATGGGATGTGTTGTCTTGGGGATTATCTACCTTTTTGGCATTTGGGATGGACAAGGTACATCTGCATTTATTGTCGGGCAAATAATCATGGGTGTTATTGGGTTAATCCGAGAGTATCAAATAAATAAACCAAAACACATCTCATCTTAGCCAACAAATATCAAGGGTTTATACTGCAAATGAATTTACACAGACAGGTTTGCAGGCTCCCTATGACAAAAATAGCCCCTGCGCTAACTGTCCTTTCCGCAAAGATAGTATGAAGGGCTGGCTTGGTGAGGAACGCATAAAAGAGATATTAGAAGCATCATCCTTTGTCTGTCATAAGAAGACTGATCTTCAATGTGCTGGACACATGCTAATAAAAGGCGATGAAAATGATTTTAATAGACTTGCTCACCAATTAAATATCCCGCTTAACCTAAAGGGTAAATCCTTGGTGTTTAAAAATAAGCAGGAGTTAATAAGCCATCATGCCAAATAGTAAAGCGCCTTGCGAAATCATCCTGAAAAGCCAAGCGCTTCTTGATGAATACTCCTTATACATCTCAAACAAGTCTGATACCACCCGCAGAACGTATGAGCGCATCGTCACAGCCTTTTTAACACATGTAGAGGGTAATGGCGTGGATGTGCTCGGTGAGTCGCTTCCTGAAAGACAGAGTATGGAAGCCTTCATATCAACATACATTGATAGCATCTTTAAGATGGTGAAAGGCAAACCCGTTAAATTATCCTCTGCCAGCCAGCGCACGTACTTATCAACCATCTCAAGTTTCTACACCTGGTTAATTGATATTAAGAAAATAACGCAGGCGAACCCTGCTGCCGTCCTTATGCGTTCCAAGAGATTTAAAAAATCTCCAATTGGCAATAACCTACAAGAATCTGAATTTAAAACGATTATGGAAAACTTCAATGTTCCACCACAGCGGAAAGGAACCCGATACTACGACATTATGAATCAGCGTGACCATTGCATCATTCATTTGCTTGGTGCCTCTGGCATGCGTCGTATCGAAATGCATCGCTTAGACATACGCGGGTATGATCGAGATAAGCAATCAATCTTGGTTAAAGGTAAAGGGAATAAAATACGGACAATCCCTATCCCTGATACTGCTGCCACCGTCCTTTGCCATTACATTGATAATGTAAGACCACTCTACCCTACCCCAATCCCTTCAGATGCCTTTGCATTGTTCCTACGCCCAATTAAAGATATAGAAACGGGCAATGAATACTCAATACGCATGCCCTTGAGTAATATCACTGATCGCGTAGGCAGAATCTTGGCAAAAGCGGGTATAACAAAAGGGAGAGGCCCACACACGCTGCGACGTTCTTATGGTATATGGCTGTTAGAAGATTCAAACTATAATCTTCGTCTTGTACAAGAAGTGCTGGGGCATGCGGATGTCAGTACGACACAGAGATATACATCATTATCAAATAAACTTGTTAGGGAGCAAACGCGGGGTTGCTTCAGAGAGCGTGGGCAGAAATAGCTTTAATTCAGAGCGCACCCTGAATTTTAGGATTCATTACGGGAATCCTCGGTAATTCATTGCCGAGATGAGTGTAATGTTGGGCGAAGCCCAAAGCATCTATTCTATTTACATGAACCTCCAAAAGTCATACTATATATACATGCTAAGGATTATAAGTATAGATGATTGAAATTGTAAATAAGGCTTACAAGTTCCGTATTTATCCAACGGATGAGCAGCGTGTGTTTTTCTCAAAACACTTTGGCTGTACTCGCTTTATTTACAACCATCTTCTTTCTATACGCTCAAATGCTTATAAAAATGATGGGGTTTCCATAAGTGGATTAGAATGTAAAAAACTTATTCCATTGTTAAAGAAACAAGATGAATATACTTGGCTTAAAGAAGTGAACGCACAAAGTCTTCAAGAAGCTGCGATTTGTCTTGAAAAAGCTTATAAACGCTTTTTTGATAAATCATTGAAAGCTGGGTATCCATCCTTCAAAAAGAAAGGAAACCATGAATCTTTTACTGTACCCCAACATTTTACTGTAAATGTGAAAGATAGCCAAATATTCATACCAAAACTCAAGACTGGCATTAAAACTGTATTTCATCGTAGTTTGAAACAGGTTGAAAAGCTGTGTTCCATCACCATCTCAATGACACCAACAGGCAAGTATTACGCGTCCATCAATGTTGAAGAAACAATTAAGCATAAAAGACCAGTAATAAAGATTGAACAATCCACAAAAACTGTAGGTATTGACCTTGGCATTAAAGACTTTTTGGTGGAATCCAATGGTAATAAGATCAATGCGCCCAAGTTTCTTCGTGATGCTGAAATAAAGTTAAAAAGAGCGCAGCGCAAATTATCGCGTAAACAAAAAGGTTCATTAAACCGAAAGAAACAACGGCTTTGCGTGGCAAAGATTTATGAAAAAATTGTTAATCAAAGAAAAGATTTCCTGCACAAAGAAAGCAATCGGATAGTAAACGAAAACCAAGTAATCTATCTGGAATCGCTGAATGTGAAGGGCATGATGAAAAACCGACATCTCTCAAAAGCTATATCCGATTGTGGCTGGGGTGAGTTTGTCAGGCAGTTAAAATACAAAGCTCATTGGAAAGGCTCAATCATTGTTCAAATTGGACAATGGGAGCCCTCCAGCAAGCTTTGCTCAACGCAAGGATGTGACTACAAGCATGATTCATTGAAGCTCTCTGACAGAGAGTGGACATGTCCACAATGTATAATCACCCATGACAGAGATATTAACGCTGCAAAGAATATTCAACAAATAGGGTTGGAAGAACCCGAATTAACGCCTGTGAAGAAGACGGCCTCTGTATTCTCTATAAAGAAAATACAAGCCGCTTCGTTGAAACAGGAATCTCTTGCATCAGTTTGATGCTCGGTATTTTTAATGCCGAGAGAACTTCACCAACGGATGTTTTTTGTTTCGTGTTCATTAACACCTCCTTTTTTTTCGCAAAAAGAAGATAAACCATCCCCACAAAGGGAGACCGCTTATATTCCCCTTGTCGGTTATTTTTTGTGGTCAAGACAGCATTGTTGCATCACTATCTAAACCATCATTCCCCAACTTAAATACGCTGGTGAAAAAGAATGAGGCGATAGCACTGCTACCACCCCTTTCCTCATTCTAATGAGTTAGCATTTCAACTTCTCTTGAATAAGCCTTCCGACCAATATCAAGCAAGTCCTGAAGATAGATATTGTCCGTAATAGACAGTATGGTTTCTTCATATACTAATTTCATTTTTTGGAATTTTTCCATATTTTTTTCGCCTATGTCCGTATTTAAAGCTCTCGCCATCATACGATAATAGGTTGTTACTACACCTTGGGGATTACGCTGCTTTTCTTGCATGTTGTTTTACCCCATTAGTTTTGAGGGCAGACTTTCCATACCACTTATACATATCAGCCCAATCCACACTTTTTTGTTCTTCTGGAATATCTACAGTAGGTATATAACCCTTTGCAGTAATACCCTCCGAACGAAGCCTGTTGATTAGATTTTTTGCAGCATCTTGACCAGGATAAATAGTTTCGCCACCAGGCTTTACTACTGCACGGTCTTTATCTGCAAAAACCAATACTTCTTCAACACCTTCAGGAACAACAAATTTTTCTAGCATGGTAGCACTAATGACTGACCATACTGGGAATTGTGATGATGTCCCAAGTTTCACTGCAATTGCAGTCTCAATACCTTCTGCTATTGCGAGCTTTTTTCCATTACCTTTTTCTGATAGTTTACTATCTAACCGTTCAAGCCAGATAGCACCTCCAACCATTGACTTAGTTGATGCATAAGCCATGATTTTCTTTGCATCTGGAACAGGCGCTTTATGCCCATTCTGAGTCAAATACGTCCGATGTAATGTGCAGGCTTTGCCATCTTTATCATACACTACTGCAACCATAGCAGGGTATTTACCAAGCACTTTGCCTTCACCATCATAATACGGTAATGATGGATGAAATTTCACCGTTGTTTGCGGCAAAACATCATACTCCAACCCTCGACGAACCATGTACAACCGAAGTGGCTCGGCTTTTGGGTCCATAATATTAATGCACTCCTCTTTCCAGATTCGGCGTATATTATCAGTTCGGCGCTGGTCTTCTTTAATTTGTTCAGCACTAATTTTCTTTGGCTCAACAATTCTTGGTTTTATAGATGGTGCAGTGTATTCACCGTTATCTTCTATACCGAGCATGTCCGCGACTGCGAACAAAGCTTCTTTGAAAGACCAAGTATTTACCCACATTAGCAGGCTAATACCTGACTTTTTACAGCCACATGTATTGCAAACACCACCGCCAGTAGATTCATAGTCCTTAAAGAACTTAAATCCATCTGTCCCACCATGCACAGGGCAAGGGCAATGCTTTTTCGCATCACATTCAATAGCCTCACTTAACGATGGAGCTAGGCGGGCAAAAATAAACCCCCACTGTCCATCAGCAATGCTTTCAAGCTTCTGTATATCAATCATACCTTCTCCTCTCCTTAATAGTTTTAGAATATTGGGAGAAGATGCACCAACTCCCGTTAGGAAGGTGTGCATCCTTCCCAGGGTTTAATGCATAGTCCGTTGACCATACATTTGACCGTTTAGAAATCTGTTTACAGACAGCTGCATATCTTCAGGGGATACCCCTATACAAATGCAACATGCCTGAAACGAAAAAGGCGCAGGCTCTAAGGAAAATGGTCTATTTAGCCATTCTATAATTTCTTCCTTATTGCTCGTGCTACTTCTTGGATCTGATAAAGTATTTAAGGACTGTTCCAGCACGCCCTCATGCATATACTCAACTATTCCACTTTCAAAACGTTCTTTCGGTGCTTCCAAAGCCATGTGATTAAACATGGCATCGAATAGATCTAACTGTTCACTTCCTCCTTTCATGAGAATCTCCTTGTGAGACCCATGAAAAGATATAATTGTCCCATATGGGAATTTATATCCCCACATGGGTTGTTTTTTTGCTGGTTATGGCCAGCTACTTTCCAAATGAATCAGATAAACTGAAACAGATGAAAAACTCACAAGGAGTGGTGATGTTTAAACCACCTCACCTTTCATCAATGTACTACAAAGACAATACACTGATGAAAGGTTGAAGCATGCATAAGCACACTTCAAACTCTCATTACATTATTTTGCGCTCAATTAATGAGAACAAAGATTTTGGCAAATCCGACAAAGACTGGATAGATGACCATTGATCAAATACATCCTTACCTTCATCGGACTGTATGCCTAAGCCAACAACATCAACTCCTGACTTAGCATATTTCTTGATTACATCCTTTGATGAACCAGGATGATTAGGTGCTCCATCAGTGATAACGATTAAGAGTTTTCTTTTCTCTTTTTTCGCTGCCAGCATTGGTGCAATAGTAATCAATGATTCAGTCATTGGAGTTGAGCCGCATGCTCGTGCTGTTAGGCACATATTACGTGCGCCTTCACAACTTTTTTTGAGCACAACAACTTTTGCATCTCTACCAGCTTGCGACGTTTCAAAGCGAGTTACCTCTGTTGTTATACCCTTAATAGAATCAAGAGCACGAACAATGGCATAAGCACTTTTAGCGGCAACTTCATCACGAGCAATACCATCCATATGCATAGATGATGAGCCATCAATGAGCAAGTGAATGTGCGTATCTAAAGCAACCTTTCGTGGCTTACTTTTAAATACATTCGTATTGCCAGCAAACATAGTTCCAAGAAAATGACCTTCTATTCCATGAACGCCTGTTTTCTTTGGATTACCGCGTTTCCGAACCATTGTCTGAAGGTTTGATTGAAGCTTATGCCTCAAACCATTACTGGTTTGGTTGGCATCAGCTTGGTTAATGATTTTACCTTTATCATTATGGTCTATTACAGCAGACATGATAGGAGGTATTTCATTACAATCATTTTTAGCTTCGGCTGTTGTTTCTTCATAGATTTGGCTAAGAGCTTTAGCATTGGATTTACCAATATCTGTCCACTCTAAGTCTTCATCCATTGAATCAACATCAAAACGCTTAACGCTCTGTCCACTAGATGCCGAATCGGAACCATCACCTTCATCGCCACCCTGCGACCCTGATGTTTGTTCAGAATCTTCACTAGAGCCCTTACTGTCTGAGCTGGCCTCGTTATCAGAGCTTTCGCTATTTTGGTCATTACTGTCCGAATCGCCCTCATCTGAGTCATCGTCATCTTTTGAATCATCGTCATCTTCTTCAGGTTGAGGTTGAGGTTGATCTTCATCCTCTTCCTTCAGAATCTCACACACACGATCTGCCAATACCTTAGCGTCCTGTGTGGACTCCATACTTGGAGCGTCGGCTAGAACAGCGTTAATTGCAGTTAAAGCTTTAGGCGATAACGTATCGGCTATTAGTTTCTCTGCATCCTCATAATACTCCTTAAGAGCTGGTTGCTTTAACCATTTATACCGCAAGTGGTATAACACGTATCCTGCAACAATAGCCCAAGGCGAAGCATCGTTATGTTCAGACAGCTTGATAAAGCCATTCTCATCTTGAACTTCAAGTTCAACAAGAGCCTCAAGGTTTTGACGCATACCTGGATAACGACGCATGCCAATATCTTCAATGCGGCCATCTTCAAAGATATTTACAAGTGGGCTGTTCTTAACATCAAAAGATGTTTCTGCCACATGCAGAGCTTCATGATCAACTTGACCAATTGCTCTGACCTTTGCTTGATTTGAATCCATTGGTAAAGATGGCAAGTAGATTGTTTTGCCATCAGTGCAGCAGCGGGTTCCGCCAATCTGTACTTCAACACCCATCTTCCTGCCAACCATCGCAGCGAGAACATGGACTGTTTTAAAAATTCCTGCTTTCATAATACTCTCCTTGTGAGACCCACAAAGAGAACGGATTACACCCCTAAAGGGATGTAAAACAATTCCATTTAAAGGTCATTTTTTGCTGATTATAGTCAGCTACTTTTCATGTGAATCAGATAAACTGAAACAGATGAAAAACTCACAAGGAGCGGTGATATTCAAATCACCTCACCTTTCAATAATGCACTGTCCAATAAAGACGGCGTACTATTGAAAGATGCTGAGGCGTAGCATAAGCTACAACCCCAACAACTTCAAGTTTTAGAACCAATTTGCAGCAACATCAACTTGATTATCGCTTTCTTCTGGTTCGTCATCTACCACTTCTTTCATCGGTAGATTTACAACTTTTGGTTCTGGCAATTTAGCTTCTGCCTCAACTATTTGCGCATCCTCAGATGGCTCAATTGTTGATTCCTTAGCTTCAACCTTTTTACTAGGTGCCGCAGTAACTTTCTCAGATGCAGATATGTAACCATCTCCACGAGCAAGCACTAACACCAACCCAGCAATTTTTGCTACATCACCAGCCTCCATATATCCAGATTTCGGCAATTCCGCCAATACCCCTTCAATATGGTCAACCATGTATGACAAGCGTGGATCCACAAAAGACAATGAATCAAGCTTTTCTTTCATTGCCCTAATGGGATTTAACACTTTTTGCGACACTCGCTCACGGCCTCGCAGTGAAGCATCCCACAAGCGATTTGCATCCTGTGAAATCTCATGCAAAACACGGCCTCCGAGACCTGCAACTTTATCATCGAGGTTTGAACAGTCTGACTCTACAGGCATAACCTGTACCGTCTGAACACCGAACCTTAAATTATGCTTCAATTGCCCTGGGGTAAGCGAATCGTTTATCATTGATTCATAACCAGGATGCTGTGTTCGCCATGCTTTTATTTTCTGGTCGTATGATGCAACAAATTCACACGCTGCTTCTTCATATTGATCTTTAATCACTTTAATTTCATGCATAAGCTCTTGAGCTTTCTTTGCTTCAACAGCAAAACCACCCAAGAACCGAGCGCCATGCTTGTAGCATAAACGTTCAACATTTTTTTTCAGTGTTTGAAAGATAGCGACTTCCTTCGGATCAATAACTTTCTTATAGCCAACAGAAAGCAAATCCTCTGGAGCGTCAATACCCATACGCGCCTTTTCACCCTTTGATAGGCTTTTTCGCCCTGTATAAGTTGTCACATCCAACATAACGACTGTTAATTTTTCTAATACATTCATTTCACACTCTCCTTGTGAGACCCACAAAGAGAACGGATTACACCCCTAAAAGGGATATAAAACGATTCCCTTTAAAGGTCATTTTTGCTGATTATAGTCAGCTACTTTTCATGTGAATCAGATAAACTGAAACAGATGAAAAAACTCACAAGGAGCAGTGATAATCAAACCACCTCACCTTTCATCAATGTACTACATAGACAATACACTGGTGAAAGGTCGGAACATGCAAATGCATGCCCCGAACACCTTCTATTTTAAAACCAAGCGAATTCTTTTCCTGGCATTATTCCATCTGGTGGAATAATGCCTCTCGCATAGTTAAATCCTTGTGCTAAGTAATACACAATAGCATCTTGGATAGGTTTATTCGGAAATTCAGTAACTTTTGTACGAGGCTTAGCGCCACCATTCCAAGTTATAAAAGCTTTTACCATCACGCCATTGGCTACCAGCTTTATCTCTTCCTTTCCTTTTTCAAGCCTGATACATCCAGCTTCATTCATGATGCACCAAACGTATGTTCTACCATTGCATGAATTGCTTCACGCGTGGCATTGTCAGTACGGTTTCCTAATGCACGGTCAAGCGCATAGATTGCAGGAGCAATACCCTGCTTTCTTTTAGCTTGGTTCATGTGCGTTAGACGAGCCCAACGAGCCAAGGTACGTGTGGACATCGTAATATCCATAGTTCCTTCGGCTTCTTCATCACCCATAAACTGGCGGCGAATTTCATTGGCAATCTCAACCATCTTTGCAACCATTTCTGTTGCAATTTCAGGCACACTTTTATGAACAACCTGAACTTCAAGTTCTGGTTCCAAATAGTTTTGCTCAACCACTTGAAACCTGTCCATAAATGCCATGTTCTGCATTGCAGTACCAACATAACGACCAGTGGTATCACCAGCTCCATTTGTATTCCCAGTTACAATGAACCTGAAATCTTTATGAGGTTGGATAATTTCACCGCCATTTTCAGGGATAACCAAAGGTCGCCCTTCAAGCACATCATTAAGTCCTGCAACCTCCCCTGGATCGAGTAGGTCAAATTCATTAATGATTAGAGCAAAGCCATGCTTTAACGCATTTGCTAATGGCCCATGGACATACATCATAGTTCCATCAACTACAGTATTGTGACCAACGAGTTCATGATATGTCATGGACTGATTAGCCGTAACTGAAATTGTTGGGACATTTAAACGCGACAAGCAATCCAACAAACCTGATGTTTTTCCAGAACCTGTTGGCCCTGTAACCGCAAAACCATCACCTTGCGGAAATTGAAACCACAACAAGAAGTCAGATAAGAAATTCCGACTATGCACATGGTTTAATTCTGGAGCAGGCACATAAGCGTGTCTTTCATCTGGAATATCAATCATAATCCCTTCTGGGATATAATCTAGTTCAAACAACTCTTTTACTGATTTTTTCATTTTGCTCTCCTTGTGAGACCCGCAAAGAGAACGGATTACACCCCTAAAGGGATATAAAACGATTCCCTTTAAAGGTCATTTTTGCTGATTATAGTCAGCTGCTTTTTAATGATATTGAGTACAACTCAACCCACTAAAAACTCACAAGGAATAGTGATAATAAAACCACCTCACCTTTCATCAATGTACTACATAGACAATACACTGGTGAAAGGCGGAACATGCATATGCATGTCCCAGACCAATCATTTTATAGCGGTGCTTCTACTGGCTTTTGCTTGTATTCACTCTTCACAAGACCAATATCATTACCACTTTGACACAAAGTTGCCACATCACACAATTTACACGGCGAATTATGTCCCATACGAGCCCGTCTTGGCATACGACCTCGCTCTACATCTTCAGCCATCCAATAGAGTTTTTGCAAATATTCATTTTTCTGTTTAACAGACCGAGTATTCACAAGCTCTAGTGGTACAATATAAGGCCCGCGTCCACGCCCAGTAGTGCTTACCTTATTTTTTATCAGCTCCATAAAGCCCAGTTTGTGGACTTTGTGGATACCTAGCTTCTTAGCAATTGATTCAACACCTATTTGATAGGCGGTCAGCTGATCCGAAGCTATCGCCATCGACCTGGTAGAAGGTGACGAAGGCGTTTTGAAGTCGATAACAACAATTTCACCATCGCTGTTCATGCATAAAGCATCAAGCTTCATCGACAATGTAATTGCGCCCTTCTTAACAACCAGCTTCAATTCCAATAACGGTTTTCCATCATCATCAATGAGTACCATCAACCCAGAGTTACGCCAGGCTTCAGGAAACTGATTGCACAGCTCTATACCGATGTCTTTCATTGCATCGCCATCCATATTCGCACCATATTCTATGGTTTGACTACTTCTAGCATCAGTCCACTTTTCATCGAAAATCGCCATCATGTCCGATTCTTTCCCGGACTTTGTTAGCTCAATCAAGTATTCCTCGATTGTGGAATGCATTACTGTTCCAAAGACAAGGTTGCAAGAAGCTGCTTCAGAGCGATAGCCATCAACATACTGCAACTTATATGCATGAGGACAGTCATCGAACTTCAGTGAGGCAGAAGGCGATATTCTCATGATAATACCCTCTCATGCCCAACATAAACACAATACATCTCATTAAACTCTGCGACCTGGGCTCCGCCAGGAAAGTCATAGTTTAAACGAAAAACTTCTTCAACGGCTAACTCAGCTGCTTTTTCCTTCATTTGTTCTATATTTAATGTCATATCACTCTCCCTGTGAGACCCACAAAGAGAACGGATTACACCCATAAAGGGATGTAAAACGAATCCCTTTATAGGTTAGTTTTTGCTGCTTATAGCCAGCTACTTTTTAATGATATTGAGTACAACTCAAGTCACTAAAAACTCACAAGGAGGGGTGATAATCAAACCACCTCACCTTTCAATAATGCACTGTCCAATAAAGACGGCGTACTATTGAAAGGCCAGAACATGCAAATGCATGCTCTGATACCCTCAATTTTACTCAGCTGTTAATAAATGTCCAACAATCGGAACACATACCAATGTAGCTAGTGTCTCTCCATCTAAGAGCCCACCTTTAATCAATGCGCAAATAAATGGTGTCCCAACGAGAAGCAATAGCATCCAGACACCCAAGCTTCCTAAGATATAACCTTCACACCCTGCTTTCATTTTGGACTCCCTTATATTTATAAATTAAGCACAACATAGTCATTGTGCATAGCAGACCAACGAGTGATACACTTACCATCAACCATTGGTGCAAGTTTGCATAGAACCCTATGAATACACAAGTACCCATTGTAAATCCCATCCATTGAGATGCAGACAATCCAGCCACATCTCTTGTTTTTAACGTGAGCATTACCTGACTAATAAAGCTCATATTGAACAACATGCCAGCGCCAGAGGCTGCTAACTCCCACATAGATACATCTAACATATTATTCTCCCTTATGAATCACGCGAATTTCTTTAAATCCCAACACCTGGCAATTATCAACCAGTCTGCTGTTCTGACGCTTACACTTCCTTATTAGTGCAATAATTGTTTTCATGATACTCTCCTTGTAAGACCTTCAAAAAAAGTACGAATAACACACCCAAAGGGATGTTAAACGTATCCCTTTGAAGGCAGTTTTTTTGCTGGTTATAAGTCAGCTACTTCTCAAATGAATCAGATAAACTGAAACAGATGAAAAACTCACAAGGACGATCTCATTTTGATCGCACCTTTCATCAATGTACTACATAGACAATACACTGGTGAAAGGCGGAACATGCAAATGCATGTCCCAACCTATTTTTATGCTGCCAATAATGCTTGAAGCACCACTTTAGCCTCTGCAAGATCCCGAACTTCTGGAACCTCCATTGATTTAAGTGTTGCCTGATGTTCAATCTGCCGCATTAATGCGGGCGGAATGGTTTCATCATTATCGTCTGCTTTTACCTTCTTTTTTGCTGTAGTTTTGGGCTTTGACTCCTTCTTACTTTCAACCACAGGTTCCTCTTCTATCAAAGATTGCTGTTCCGTTTTTTCTTGGTCGGATGCAATACCTTGGTCTCCCATGTCACTCAGTTCATCGGTATCGAATACATCTCCACCTAGACCACAAGCAGCTGCAAGACGTTGCCTTGCCGCAGTTTCGCCTATCTCCCAATCTTTATATTGAGAAATAGCTTTCAAAGCTGTTCCAACTGCAACAACCTTCTCATCTTTTAGCAACTTGGCCTCAAAGACCATGCCTACGCCAATTGCAGGTAAGCCAACATCTGTTGGATTAATACCAGCTGATAAAGCAGCTTTGTATAATTCTAAGGCTGCGGGCTTTTTCGCCAGCAACTCTGCTGAATCAATAATCACTGAATATCCTTTATCTACTGGAAACATTTTCAGGAACTTTGGCCACCTAGAAGAAAGTTTTTCATACTCACTTGTGCTTCCATCTACATTAAAAATTTTTACGACATCTGCCATATTACTCTCCTTATTATTTTATTCGGATAGAACCCAATATTTAGGCTCCAAAAGAAAAAGAGAGCACCCGAAGGCACCCTCTATTTTTTTTCCTCATTTGATTTTAGTGATCAGAATTCAGGGTCATCAAATGGGTCGTTTGCATCTACTGGTGCAGCTGGTGCAGATGCAGAAGAACCTTGTGGTTGAGATGGAAATCCAGGAGCAGTCTTAGGCTGTTGCTGTTTATTTCCGCCACCAGATGGCATTAATACGATGTTATTTACACGAATATCTGTCGTGTAATGTTTAACACCATCTTTTTCATAGTCACCATACTCCAACTCACCAATGACTTGAACTACAATACCTTTCTTTAAGTATTGACCCAAACCTTCAGCTCGTTTTCCCCACAATTTAATGCGGTTGTGGAATTGAGATTTCTCTTGGAAAGAGCCATCCTTTTGCTTCACTTGCTTGGACGTAACAACTGAGAATTCTGCCAATGCAGCTCCGTTGTTGCCAGCAAAAGAAAGTTTTGCATCCTGAGTTAAGCGACCTGTTAAAATTAATTGTTGAAACATATTCATCTCCTTGTGATGAACCACAAGGGAAAGAGTTTACCCCACAAGGGAATAAAACTTTTCCCTTGTCGGTTAGTTTTTTTTGCTCGGTTAGGTGAGCGGCCTATTAATAATGTGTGGATAAACCATCATCATTAAAAATTCAGTAAGACAGGCAACCAGCCTTTGTCTTTCATCAATGTCCTATATCAAAAACACTGATGAAAGACACTGGAGCGTAGCTTATGCCACATCTCCAATATCTTCAAGGTTTAAATTTTACAAAAAATGGAATCTTTATGATTCAAATTTTTCATAAAACATTAGTGCAACCTGCAAAGAATGAATAAGCTCCTCCACAGACTTATATATAGTTACATTCACGCTACCATGATGATATGTAATCATGGTTAGACATCCTACGGATACCCAAGCACGCTCATCATCACGAAAATCTATTCCTTGTAGCTCATCAAAAGACTTAGGAATATACAGTCTGTCCCAGCCGTTAATAGCTCCACGCATGATTGTTTGGCTACCTAACTTCTCTCGATGCGGGCAATAAAGGCGAATAAAAGAGCTTAATGTTTCTTTATCTCCATTATTGCTGACATCTACGCCATTCATTAGCTGACCAACTGAAATGAATTCATGCTCAGCTTCAAACCAAGCGTAAACATCTTCTACTGAAGTGCCTTTCTCAAAGTGTAAAAAAGGCGCATCAATTTCACCATCAACCAAATGAATATTGCCAAATTCCACCCACATTTTTAGCATAATAATCAACTTTATGGTTGAGTCTTTAACGTCGCATGGTGATGCATTAAAATCATAATAATATGATGATTCATTATTACACCCAACAACACCGCAAATACCTTGTCCTGCATCGTCAAGACATTCACCTGTGAAATTCTCAGAGCATGATGAACAAACCTGTGTCCAATATGGTAGAATTGAATCTTCACTGTCTTTAACAGTATAATCATCAAAGACCATTGATGTTCTTTTATCTAAAATAAGCATTATTACTCTCCTTGTGAGACCCACAAAGAGAACGGATTACACCCCTAAAGGGATATAAAACAATTCCCTTTAAAGGTCTTTTTTTTGCTGTTCAAAGCCAGCTACTTCTTAATGATATTGAGTACAACTCAAGTCACTAAAAACTCACAAGGAGTGGTGATGTTTAAATCACCCTACCTTTCAACAAGGTACTACAACGACAATACACTATTGAAAAGCATGCGAACAAGTCGCCTTGCATCTTCACAAACCTATGGTATATTGGTTATATGTCAAAATTTAAAGTTATCACGGGCAGTAAAACAGATGAGGTGAAAGACCCTTTCCCGCACCCTTCTACATGCCCAGCCATGATTGAAATGAATCTTCATGTGGAGAAACCAAAACTTGTATGGTGCGCACCTAAAAAAGATGCTTCTAATACAAGCCCAGATAGCCCCGATTTTGAATAAACATTAACAAGCATCTATTCTATTGAGTTACAAGATGGCCACTGTGATAAAGCCATTTGACCATTTTCCAGTAACATCAATTTCACGCATTGCGCACTCTGCGGCATGTGGAACTAGCACATGAAGCTTTGCTATCAATTTTTCTTTCCCCTCTTCTAAGCTATTAACTACTTGCTGGGTACTCTCGGAACCTCGTGTTGAGCAATAAAGTATCATGTTATTATTACCTTTAAGCCGCGCTAGATTTCGGATAGCGGACAGCTAATAAAATCTTTAAAATTTCACTTTCACACACGGTCATTCGTTTACGCTCTTTTGGCTCTACTTTTTTCTCTGTTCTCATAATTAACTCCTTGGATTATTTAATATATAGAAGGCATATGCCTTTCATTAGCTAACTGCGTACAACGAACTAATGAAAAGCCAGGGCGCAACAAATGTGCGCCCTGTACTTCATTATTTATGCGTAGAATTCATGTAATGATCTAGCAAAACTTTTAAAATCTCAGTTTCTGAAATTTGCATTTACCTCTCCTTGTGAGACCCACAAAGAGAACGGATTACACCCAAAGGGATATAAAACGAATCCCTTTGAAGGTTAGTTTTTTGCTGATTATAGTCAGCTACTTTTCAAGTGAATCAGATAAACTGAAACACATGAAAAACTCACAAGGCGCGATGAATCGCATCACCTTTCAAAAACATATTTTAGATGCTTTTGGTAGGCGGCTCAGCAGTAAGCAAAGCTTCTGACTTGAGGGTATTAAATTGAAATCTTAATTTGTTACGTGTGGAAATTGTTTTATTTTGATATTTGATATGACTGTTAAATAAAAACAGCCGTTTTCTTAACGGGCATTGATGCTTTCGCATTTGCATATTCCTTCTCCATCAAAGGCATGCCATTCTTTTTACGCCAAGCTAAAATATATCTAGCCGCATTTAGAATAGCCTGATGTTCTGAATTATCATAACACTGATATTGCCTACATTCATAGCCATCTTGAACAGCCACATACTCTTTACGAGTTTCATTATTAGTTTTCATCTTCCTCTCCTATATAAGCAAAAGGAAGACAAACCACCCCCACAAAGGAAATGATTTATCTTCCTTTGCAGGTTTATTAATTGTTTTTTTCAAACGCCTTCAGCTATTTAGCAACAGCCTTTTTTAAATCATCCAGATACATGTCAATGTGACAGTCAATAACATCCCAGCTAACGCCGATACATGCATCATGTCGATGCTCAATGATTGCAAGAACTTCTCTTGCTTGGTCACGAGTTAATGTTTCATCACGACCTTCCATTTGACCCAACACATCATCAACGCACCATTTGAGACTGATAGTGTCTGGTTCATCTTTTTCTTGCCCAACACCCCATCGAATAGCGTCCAGCAATGTGAATGCAAGACCTCTTAATTCTTCAACAGCGTTGGATGGCCAGGTTTCTGCGTTGGCTTGATTTGGTATAACGTCTTCAGGAAAATCTTCCTTATCTTCCCCTTCAGTCATTACCCAGTCATATAATCCCAAAGCAGTAAAACTACCTGTGTTCGTGAACCATGCATTTACAGCCATTTTAATAGCCTTAACTTCTAAAGCTGAAAATTGATGTCCTGCAACAGCCGAAGCATATAGAACCGCATACTCTTCAGACCCTTGGTATTCATATTTATAAAATGAATCACCAACGGCATCGTAATATGCTTGAAGCAATGAAATTGAATCATCACTCTCAATACACTTTAGAGCATTAAATATTTCAATGCTATACGTTTTGGAATCTTCATTCCGTGAAATAAAAACACGTTTTAAAGGTTCCTTTGGTGCGTCAACTAAATATTGAACTTCACCATGCTTTGTTAAATTTTGAATATTTTCATTCATTACTACTCTCCTTGTGAGACCCACAAAGAGAACGGATTACACCCCTAAAAGGGATATAAAACGATTCCCTTTAAAGGTCATTTTTGCTGATTATAGTCAGCTACTTTTTAATGATATTGAGTGCAACTCAATCCACTAAAAACTCACAAGGAGCAGCGATCTTTAAACCACCTCACCTTTCATTAATATACTGTCCAATAAAGACAATAAACTGATGAAAAGTTGCAACTACCCCACCTCCGAAGGGAGATGAGGCTTACACCCTTTTCTCATTTTAACATGAGAGCTTCTAGTTGGTTGTTATGTTGCACATAATGGCCACTCATAGTTTGAGCGGCAGAAGCTCCCGCATAAATGAATAGAGTGGTTGTTAATATAAAAAACAAAGTTTTTGCTTTTAACATAATTAATCTCCTGAGATACGTTCAAATTAGAGGCTAGTTAGACCTCTCAAAGCATTCGTATTATCAAATGCTTTGAGAGATCCCCATAAAAATGGAGAACTCCCAACTATTTTTTGAACGTAAAACGGATGTTGCTATGCTAAGATAGCAACTAATATGTCTAACAAGGTGGCCATATTACATGCCTCCCTGCTGCATAATTTGTGATAACGCCTCATGATGAGGTGCTACCAATGCGACAGCATTGTTTGCTGCCTCAATAGCTTTTTCGCTGACCCAAAAGCCAACGCCTGCTGTAATTACTAATAATGTTTTCATTGATACTCTCCTTGTGGTGATAATCTCAAGAGAGACCACCCCACAAGGGAGTGATTTCCCTTGGGAATTGACCGCCAGAAAGGTTGCTACATACTGCGGCACCTAACAGGAGAACGTCTTTTATGCATAAACACATAAATAGACATTACTTATCCCGAATTGGGATCCTGTGAAGCTCACAAGCAACCCAACTGCGGGTAAATTTTGGCTGGAGTTTAGAAGTCAGCTACTTCAATAAATCTCAATTGCATAAAGCAAGGAGAAGAATTGCGCTCAATTATCCTACGCAATATCCCCCCGTCAACCGCTTAAAGTTCCTTTTTTAGTCTCTTATCGGCGTTTTCCTTATTTTTTAATGGATTATTCTTCGTCTTATATTTTCAAGGAGATTATTATGCCAAATACCAAACCAAAGCGGCGCACTATTAGTCAGCCGTATATCACACGCGAAATCACGCTGCACAGTGATCATGCTCAGCGTGCTCATAGGCGCGTCTATAAATCTGTATCTGACTCATTCTATCTAATGGGGATTGTTTTCCGCATTATTGGTTCCAAGGAAGAGGTCGAAGGAGTTGAGTCTTTAGTCAATGAATTGCTTAACGATACCAAGAACGATTTGCAAAATGAGATGGCTCGATTAAACAAACTATGTGATGACAACGGTATTGATGTGAATTTAAACTTTACTGATGTAGCTACCATAAGTGCGCGTATCACTAGCCCTCGCGGTGCTGAATTTCTTGCTATGATTGAAGAAGCTGATCGCGTCATTATGGCTATGTCCACCTTATGGCTATCTGCTATTTTTGATGATAGCCAATATACTTCCATGGCATACATGTGGCAGCGCCGCCTTGTTAAACTTGCAGGTCGTATCCGTAATATTACTGCAACAGCAATCCGCAAGGCTAAGAGCAGTCCAGACCAAGAACTCAAGAATAAAATTGAAGAATCTATTGCTGATTCTGGCGTTGATTTGGATGCACATATTGATGACCTCGATGATGTCGATGATGTCGATGATACGGAGCTTCAGAAAGCAGCCTAGCCATCATGTCCGACTTATTATCATCATTATCCGAACAGCAATTATCCGCTGTGACAGCCAAGACTCACGCTCTGGTCACTGCCTGCCCAGGTTCAGGCAAGACCAGAGTATTGTCGGTTAAGACAATTCATATTCTTGAATCGCCAAGAACAACTGTCGCCGCAGTAACATTTACAAAGGATTCTGCTACGGAACTACGCTCACGAGTTTTATCAATGGCCAGTGGTGATATTGAGAGTCGTATTCATACAGGAACATTTCATTCACTTGCCCTTCAACAGTTAAAAGAAAACAAGGCTTTGGCAGGATGCCGCATCATGTCACCTGGCGAACAGTTTGTTGTTCTACGTCGTGCTTGGACACCTTATTCAGACATGATCACCCTCGATGATGCAATCATCGCCGTTGATTCAATAAAGGCTAAGATGAACCCTATGCTTAGTAGCAATGAGCCTGGCTTTGAGGTATATAAATCTTATCAGGCTATCCTTTCCTCCGAGCGACGCATGGACTTTGCTGACTTATTGCTACGTTCAGTACAGTTAATGCAGGATGGGACATTGCCACCATTGCCTGTAACTCACATGTTGGTTGATGAAGCGCAAGATATGGATGAGGTTCAATATCAGTGGATTTGCTGCCATTCTAATAATAATAGTTCAGTTACACTCGTGGGCGATGACGATCAATCAATCTATGGCTTTAGGCATGCAATGGGCTATGAAGGGCTCATGCAGTTTGTCCAAGAGCATCGAGCAACACAAATAACCTTGGCTACAAACTATCGTTCAGATAAAAGCATTTTAGATTATTCAGGGCGCTTAATTGCGGTCAACACAAGTCGTGTTGAAAAGAAGATGCGTGCCAATTCAGATGAAGATGGAACCGTTAAGGTTAGACACTTCAGCGAGCGCATGGATGAGGCGGAAGCTGCGGTTGAGTCCATTGACCGTCATTCTAAAGAAACTTGGGGCATACTTTCACGCACCAACCAAAGGCTAGATATGGTTGAACTAGCACTAACGGAAGAACAAATTCCTTACGTTCGGGTCGGCGGCAAATCATTTTGGGAGAAGCCTGACCCAGCCGCTTATCTAGGGCTTCTCTCTGCTATTGATAAAAGTACATTCCTCGGCATCGCCAATGCATTAGCATGGGCTGGCATTACCGATGATAAATTAGAGATAGGCAAGTCTGAGAAGAATTTATTAAAGCGATTAAAGCTGATTGATAACGATCTCAAGAAAGATGTTGAATTTAAGGCACAGCGCAGAACCTTAACATCATTCATAAAGCTGCTGCCCGAATGGAAAGCCATGCTACAAAAGAAGCGCGTTGGACTTGTTGCAACTGGAGCTGCGGTTTGGATGTCCTCATTTGCGGGTGATAATAAAGAAATCATGCTCTCTCGATGTGCAGAAACTGTTGGCAAACTTACTGGCACATTAACTGAGCGTATAAAACTTTTATTATCCAAGAATAATAAGGATACAGATAAGACTGTCACGCTTATGACCATTCATTCATCCAAAGGATTGGAATTTGATCATGTGTGGATACTAGGCTTTGAAAATGGCGTAATACCTCATAGAGATGGCATTCTTGATGAAGAGCGAAGGCTCGCTTATGTCGCGATGACGCGAGCACGACATGAGCTTATTATTAGTTATCAATTCTCAGGAACAACGCTACCAAGTCGATTTCTTGACGAGGCTGGGCTCCGCTAATTCCTCCCATTATGGGAGCACTTGCATCTTTGAAATTTCGTGTATCATGATAGGCATTAATATTGCTCTGGAGCCCGACATGTCACAATTACGATTATCTGATATAAACCAATTCTTAGAACTGCTAAACCTACCAGTGAAGTTGACTGGCGAAACAGCCGCTCAATTGCGCCAAGTTGTTTCTCCTGAAGAGTTCGCAAAGGCATTACGTCGTGCGATTGAAGGTGATGAGAGTGCTAAGGGATGGGCAACGCATCAATTAAAGATTGCAGGCCTATTATCACAGCAGAGGGTCATCCAAGAGCCTTCTAAGCCAGAGCCTAAACATGATGTTGCAGTCATTCCCGAACAAGCCCAAAGCAACAACGCTGTGGAGGAGCAAGGTAGTGCCAAAACCCGTATATCTAAGCATGTTTATGGTGGTCAGGGAGCCTTGACCTTTGAGTTGGATACCACCGTGTCTGGAGTTCCCAGTATTGCAATTGACGCTGCCAAATCCTGCGGCACTCGCAAATATGATTGGAAATCAAAGATTAGAGTTCAACTTACTGTTCAAGAATTGCCAGTTGTGACTGCCCTATTCCTTGGCTATGTGCAAAATTGTGAGTTTCTTAATCATGGGCCTGACAAAAATAAGGGGTTCGCATTTGAGCGGCAACAAGGAAAGATTTATTGTAAGTTATTTTCTAAAGGGACGGTGTATGGCGTGCCTATATTGCCAGCCGATGTTTACTATGTCGGCACCCTACTTTTAGGGCAGTTGCAGAAGCAAAGTCCGTGGTTAGATGCGACAGGTATCTCAATGATGTTGCGGGGCTCAAGTGCTTAATACGTTCAATTTCTGTCCTTATTCGATGTTTCAAAAAATAACTTTTAATAAAATCATAATTTTATTGTTCTTTCTCTTGTTTTTGCACTATCCCATCGCTAGAACCATGCGAATGTTGCATATTGGATTTTCTTTGTCGTGGTTGGCGAGGAGGATCAAAGTTGGTTTGTTGGTACTGTTGACTCTGGGAGGGTTTAACTGTTCTTCAATTTCTTTTGCTGAAGAAATCCACTTTTCCCATTTTGAAGAAGTAGCACGCACATATCATATTGATCCTTACGCACTCTACGCCGTGTCGCTCGTTGAATCGCAGCGCAAGGTTGGTGATTTTATTTCACCTTATCCTTGGGCTTTGAATTTCAAGGGCAAATCATACTTCTTTTCCACAAAAGCCGAGGCTGCCAAAGCGTTACATGCCTTCCTCAAACTTCCTGGGAAAGCCAAGCCCGACGTTGGCATCATGCAAGTAAACTTGCGATGGCATCCGAATATAGTTTCTTCGCCAGATGATTTACTTGACCCATGGACAGGTATTCAGGCTGGGGGAGCAATTTTAGCTACAGCTGTCAGATCGACAGATGATTTGGAATTGGCTTATGGACGCTATCACACCTGGAATAACGAGACAAAAGCACGCGAGTACGGAAAGAAAATTATTACTATTGCAAAAAAAATAAAATTATGGAGAGAGAGCAAATGACGGGACGCACCACATCGGATTTAAGTGAACGCCACAAGAAAACTATCAAGCAGATGAATCTTTCATATTTGGTATTGGCCAGGGAATTGGCAACAGAATCTATTCCGAAAGCCTGTGTAATTCTTGGACTTTCGAGAAACGAGGCAACCATATTGCGCGATTGCCCAATCTCACATCTACACGATGTTGTTACTTTTCCAGCAGTCTTTTTCAACTTCAGGAATAACTATGAATTTTGGGATATTCTACGCAAAGGAAAAAGCCCCGACTGGGAAAAATCTATGCTGACTAAATTATTGACTGAAAGTGAATAAGATTTTCTTGGGAGGAAAATTGTGAAATTTTTAGAATGTGACAGTCCATACAAACTTGAAATGAAGCGAATGGAAATTGCACGCAAACTGATTGGTTATCAGTTGCGCCCACCACAAGTGGCAATTACTACATTTACAAATCAGAAGAAATTACGGCTTATTTGGAATGAAATGCATAAGTCCTCTCCCCCAAAAGGTCTTCAACCGCATTCATGTGCTGGGTTATTAAAAAAACGGGATATGAGGGATGTGGCAACATTCATTGCGATCTTCCGTTCAATTATACCCAAGAATTCTTTGAATCCAGAAGGGTCATTTCGCAAAACAAGTATTGAAAACTTAATCGACGCGTATGAAATCTATTTGACGATGTTTGAAAAGAAATCCCAAGTTCTTGAATTTCAAACATGCTTTTACCTGATTCGAGATATTCGATATGATATAGCTACTATTGCGACATGCGGAACATGTAAATGTGAATTCCTAGAAACTGCAAATGACAAGGCTTTTTGGGGATGCCCCTTCTGTAATTGAGACGCAAAAAAAAGGTCAAAAAAAAAGAGGCGCATAAGCGCCCCTCTTTTTTATGTTATGATGGGATGGCGATATAATCGTCATCATTATCTTCCATCATTGCCCTTGCGAAAGCTATCTCAGCTTCTTTAACAGCATTTACTTCTTCAGCAACAGCACTAGGCAATCCTAGTGCAATCCCTCTGCGACGGTATGTTGGAACATCATAAATTCTCCAATCAACAGTCACTTCTTTTTCTTCGGCCCGCACCTCTTCAACAACTTCTTGAACCTTAATTTCTTCTGGCTTTGGAGTTGTTGATGAACCAAGCATGATAGGTTCAGGACGTTCTTGTTTGCTCTTAAAAATAGGCATTACCCAAGTCATAGTTTCCTTCATTACCGAAGAAAATACGAATAACAAAAAGCAAGCACCCATAATACCGAACAATAAAGCTTTGCTAACCTCATCTTGCAATAAAATTGCAATGCCAGCAATACCAAAAACCACCCACAAACTAGCTGGTTTCTTTACTTCTTTATTAACTTCTTTTTCTGTTTTGATTTCTTCTTTCATGACACTCTCCTGGTTATTATAATCCAGAAAAGGCGCACGGAACCCCACAATGGGATAACCTACACCCATTATGGATTGAATTTTGCTGTAGTTTAGAAGCCAGCTACTTCATAAAATCTAATTCGCATAAAGCGAAGAGATAAATTAAGTGATACTTTAGATGGTTGCCACCTTCATTTCAACTATTGCTTCCAATTTATCCCGTTCGCCATAAGGTCACATACTTAAAGTCGGATATATTGGCTGCAAGGAGCTTATGATAAACATGCCTAAATTCGATACAGAACAAGCCGAGCGAGCGTTTTGGGATAGCCACGATAGTACGGGCTATGTTGACTGGGAAAACTCAAGCCTTGCCGTATTTCCAAACCTGAAAAAAACCACCAAGTCAATCAGCCTGCGGTTGCCTGAGAGTATGCTTGCAAAGCTGAAAGCTAAGGCAAATAGCATGGACGTGCCATTGTGCCGTTATGCTAATTAATGTCATTAACAAGTCATTATAAAACAGTACCTTATAAAAATATGACATTATTTCACGATGCTAGTTAATATCATATTCATCACTTTTGCTGCCAAAGTATTTAACCTGCAATAAAATTATCTTTGAACCCTTTTCAACATGAAGTGTTAAATTAGCGCATGCCCTTTTTGTGTTTGCTTAAGAAATGAGTCGAGTATCGAAGATGAACGGTTGCGGCGCTCCGGTGTTGAGAGATGGCGTATCTGGGTGCTCTGGATTAAGTAGGTAATTAAATTCGCCTGGAACAATCACTGAAGGCACGCGAAGTAAGGGAGGTGCTTGAGAGTTGATCCATTCCTCTCCGGCTTGTGCGGTTGATGCAGGAACTATCTCATCATCCCAACCTTTTGGTAATGGGTTTAAATCTTGAAATGCCGACTTATCAAACTTCGTGGATTCAAGTCGTAAGTGCAACTTTGGAAGTCGTTTAAAAGAGCAAGCTGCGGTAGCAGTATTGGTCTTTTCAAACACGACTTATCAAAGGACAAGAAATGAACTACACGCAGCTTACCTACGA